>Ga0070680_100001044_pt1 | contig 19833 bp, 18 predicted proteins | sample KBSC73BmetaG_FD_64672 | JGI IMG/M metagenome (GOLD analysis project Ga0070680, IMG submission 64672) | Corn rhizosphere microbial communities from Kellogg Biological Station, Michigan, USA - KBS C7-3B metaG | ecosystem: Host-associated > Plants > Roots > Rhizosphere | place: USA: Michigan...
TCGGCGGCGAATACAACCGCGTGAACTCGGTGCAGACCTTCATCGGGTTCGCGAACAGCCGCTACATCTTCAGCTCGGTCTCCGGCTTCCTCGGCTACCTCGCGAACGACTCCAACTACGTCGAGTGCAGCAACTCGGGGCCGCGCACCGATGGAACGTGCCCCGGTGGCACGATCACCGGGCCGGTGCTCCTGTACTTGCAGCAGGCCGGCGTCAATCGCAGCGTGCGGGAGGCGGGCACGCAGGAAATCCCGCAAACCGAGCTGGACCTCTACGTCCAGGACACGTGGCGGCCGAGCGCGAAGCTGACGCTCAATTACGGGTTCCGCTGGTCGGCGCAGATCGAACCGGCGATTCTGTCGCCCGTCGATTCCACGGCCTACGCGCCGCTGTACGGCCAGACCGTCACCAATGCCAAGGGGACGTTCAGCTTCCCGTCGGACGGGACGATCCCGTCGGACAAGAAGATGTTCCAGCCGCGGATCGGCATTGCGTATGATCCGAGGGCCGACGGCCGCCAGGTGTTCCGCGCCAGCGCGGGCCTGTTCTACGCGCGCATTCCCGGACTGAACCTGGCGTCCACCCGCAGCACGGACGGCTATCGGGGCGTGACGCTGTTCGGCTCGAGCGGCACGATTCCCTTCGGGTTGCCGGCTCCCTCGTTCCCGAACCTGTTCCCGTCGAACATCCCGCTCTCGTCGGTGTTTGCGCCGTCGGTGTTCGTGTTCGACAAGAACTTCCGCAATCCGCGCACGTTCAATGTCACCGTTGGGTACGAGCGCCAGATGGCGGCCGACCTCGGCCTGCTGCTGAGTGTCACGCATGCCGCCACGGACAACGTGACGCGGTTCATCAACCGCAACGACTCGCTGTTCGGTGTGGCCAACGCGGGACCGTGGGCGGGCATCGGGACGCTGACGACCGTCGAGTCGAGCGCGAAGTCGGTGTACAACGGGATCACGGTCGGGTTGAAGCGCGTGCTCGATCCGAACTTCCAGTTCCAGGTGAACTACACGCTGTCGTGGGACAAGTCGGACGACGACAACGAGCGTGATCCGTTCACGTTCCGCTACGCGCGGGCCGACAACCTCGCGCCCGAGTACGGGTATAGCGATCGCGATCAACGGCATCGCTTCAACGGGTGGGCGGTCAAGCACATCGGCGGCGGCCTGTTCCTGAACAGCCGGCTGAGCATCTACTCGGCCCAGCCGACCTCGGCGAGCTGCGGCCCGAGCCCGCTCAGTCCCTTCGCCCCGCCCGCCGGCCAGCGCGCCGCGTCCCCCACCGACCGCAATTGCACGGACGGCACGGTGCTGCAGCGCAACACGCTGCGGAAGGACAACTCGTACTTCTCGTGGGATCTCGGGTTGACCTGGCCGATCAACATGGGCAGCCGCGGTCGCCTCGAGCTCATCGCGCAGATGTTCAACGTGCTCGGCAACGAGAACTTCCGTGATCCAGCCGCAACGAGCCTGCTGTTCAACTTCGACGGCACGATCCGCAGCGGGCTGGGCGATCCGCAGCAGACGCAGATCGGCGCGCACTGGGTGTTTTAAGAACGACGGTAGATAAGGCGACGGTAGATAAAGCGACGGTAGATAAGGCGACGGTAGATAAAGCGACGGTAGATAAGGCGACGGTACCGTCGTCTCATCTACCGTCGTTTTTCCTACCGTCGTCTCAACTACCGTCGCTTTATCTGATCGTCACTTCTTTCACCATCCCATGCACCAGATGCGGTGCCGCATCCTTCGTATCCGGCACGTAACAGGTCAGCAGATAGGTCCCGGGCGTCAGCGTCACCGTCAACCAGCCGACTTTCCCCTTGTCTGGTCCGGTAAAACCGCCCACCGGCATCGACACCGGCGCACCCTTCATGCCGCCCGCCAGCCAGCGCTGGAAGTCGGCGAGCGTTTTGCCCGGAGCGAGGCGCTCGATGGTCAGCTCGTGAATCTGCGGTCCACTGTTTTCGATGCGAATGGTGTGGGTCCCGGCGGTGAGCGGGGTCGATGCGGTGAACGCGTAGTCGGACAGCGTCACGGTGATATCCGACTTCGGCTCCGCAGCGACTGCGGCACCGGCAGGCGCGGCGGTTACGACCAGGCGCCGCAACATCCCTTTCTGTACGTGCCACTTCCCGTCGGGGCTCGGAATGAAGCACGCAATCAGGTAATTGCCGGGTGCCAAATCCACCGTGACGATCGAGCTGTCGCCGCTCATGATGACGCCCGGGCCGCCCGGGAACGTGGGTTGCATCTGCAGGATACCCCGCCACCATTCGACGTCGGAGCCGCGCGGCACGGCCGCGGCCTCGAGCTCCGCAAGCGATTTGCCGGGCGCCCCGAAGACGACCGCTTGATGTGGCTCGCGCCCCGCATTCAGCAGCCGGAACGTCGTCAGTCCCGCGACAACGCTGTCGGGCGCGGCGAACGTGTAGTCGGTCGCGGTGATGGTCACGACCGTTGGTGCCGGTGTTGCCGGCGGTTTCGCCGGTGAGCATGCAAAGCCGACGAGCAGACACGAGGCGAACCAAAGGCGCACGGTGAAGTCTCCAGAGGGTGTGAGGGGCTGTTATACTACCTTTCGCTCCTGCGAGCCGGTAGCTCAGTTGGTAGAGCAACGGACTTTTAATCCGTAGGTCCCGGGTTCGATCCCCGGCCGGCTCATGCAAGCCGTGGTTCTTCATCACATCTTCATGCTCACCCAGCCACCATTCTTCACCAGTGGCCACACACGATACCACGCTTCTAGTCGTTCGGCGTTCCGACTCCTTCGGCGACTTCTGGCCGCTCCTTGCGGAGGAGCTCGGCGTGCCGTTGGAAGAGTGGAACCCGGTCGGTGAGCCGCCGCCGCCGGCCGGCGCCATCGTGATCATCGCGGCGGGTGGCGTCGAGAGCGACCTGCCGGCATTGATCCGGAGTCTGACCGTTCCAGCCGACGTCCCGATCATTGCGACTGGCGCCGCCACGAGCCACAGAATCGCGGCGCAGGCTGTGGCCGCCGGCGCCGCGGATTACTTCGCGCTCCCGGACGATCGCGACGCGTTGCGCGATGTCGCCGCCGCCGCCGTGGCGCGTCGCCGCGCCACGGTCGCTCGCAGCGCGTTCGCGCGCCTCGAGGCGCAGGCGCACGCCTTTCGCGAAATCGTCGGCGCGAGTCCCGCGCTACGTGCCACACTGGAGCGCGCCGCTCGCGTTCTCCCTCACGCCGATGCCACCATTCTCATCACGGGAGAGACCGGCACCGGCAAGGAGCTGTTGGCGCGCGCGCTGCACTACGGGGGCCCGAGGTCCAACGGGCCGTACGTCGAGCTCAACTGCGCGGCAGTGCCGGCACACCTGCTCGAGAGTGAGCTCTTTGGGTACGAGCGCGGCGCGTTCACCGACGCAAAAGCCGCCAAGCCCGGCCTGTTCGAGGCCGCTGACAGCGGCTCGCTGCTCCTGGACGAGATCGGTCACATGGCGCCCGAGTTGCAGGTCAAGCTGTTGCGCGCGCTCGAAGAAAAAACGACACGTCGACTTGGAGCGACGGCGACCCGCCGAGTCAATGTGCGCATCATCGCGTCGACCAACGCGAATCTCGAGACGGAGGTGCGTGCCGGGCGATTTCGGGAAGATCTGTTCTATCGTCTCAACGTCGTGACGCTGCACCTACCCGCGCTGCGCGAGCGCGGCGAAGACGTGATTCTCCTGGCGGAGGCATTCCTGGCGCGCTTCAGCGCCCAGTACGGTTTGCAGTTCCCCTCACTCGATGCTGAGAGCCGTCGGACCCTGCTGGCGCACGCTTGGCCCGGCAATGTGCGCGAGTTGCGCAACGCCATCGAGCGCGCGGTGCTCCTTTCGCGACCCGGCTCGCTGGAGCTCGGCGACCTCAGCCAGGGAGCAGCTCGATCGCCTGCAGGCGATGCGCTCCCCTTTCCAGCCCGGCTGGGCGATATCGTGCGCGCAGCCGCTCAGGCGATGCTCACCGCTACCGGAGGAAACCGTTCTGAGGCGGCGCGCCGTCTGGGGATCTCGCGCTCCCGGCTGGGGCGGCTCCTGGAGGGAGACGCCGGACCTGACTCGGAGTGAGTCAGGTGAGCCGAGATGATTCAAGCTGCCTCAGCTAAGCCTCATGAAATCAACTGATAACGCCTGGTGCGCCCCGTGCGGTATGACCGGCGAACCCTCTAACTCGGGGATACCTGTGTTACGCCGATTTCTCTTTGCCTTGTCCGCCGTAAGCGCGGTGCTCCTGGCCTGCTCCGACAATACGGGACCGGAAACCCGGCCGGATGCCGAGCTGAACATTGTGCTGCAAGACACGCTGGCGCCCCCGCTCGATTCGATGGTCGCCAGACTGTGGGCCAAGGTCGGCGACGGCCGCGAGCTGCGGATCGAGTATCAGCCTCCGCTCGACAGCGCGGAGGACTTCCTGCGCTTCGAAGTGCCGGGCGACGCTCTGCTCAAGAAGCCCGACGGCTCGGCATTTCAGCCCGGCGATTCGATTCTCATCACGGTGACGGTCGTGGATCCGATCCGGTTCCTGTTCCGGTTCGAGCCTTCCGGGCTCCAATTCCATCCGGACCATCCGGCCCGGCTCAAGATCCACTACCTCAACTCGAATCACGATTTCAACGACGACGGCGGGGTGGATTCCGATGACGACGCCATCGAGCACTTGCTCGATCTGTGGCGCCGGGAAGGCACCACGTCGCCATGGTTCCGGGTCGGCTCTGTGAAGTTCGAGGAAGCCGACGAGCTCGACGCCAATATCCTGTCGTTCAGCGAGTACGCGTTGGCTTGGTGATGCCGGACTCGCCGTTGTCCGAGGAATCGGGTCTCTTCCGCGAGCTGCAGCAGCTGGCGGCGCAGGGCCGTCACCGCGCCGTGTTGGACGCGCTGCAACGGCTCCCGCCGGCCGTGCGAGAGTCCCGCACTCGACCCGCGCTGCTGGCCGCGGAGGCGCACGGCCGGCTCGGGGAGCACGACGCCGCCGTCCGCTGGGCCGAGCTGGCCGAACGGCTGGCCCGGGAACACGGGGAGCGGTACGCGGAGATGCGCGCCCGAAACTACCAGGGCCTGATCGCACTGCGGCACGGCGACGTCGAGGATGCGGAGCGCCATTTCGTCGCGGCACTGGAAATGGCGCGCGCGCTCGCAGACCACGCGACCGAGGCGCGTTGCCTCAATAACCTCGGCATCCTCGCGAATATCGAGGGTGATCCGGGATCGGCGATCGCGAGCTATCGCCTCGCCGTGGCCGCGTACCAGCGCATCGGTCACGTCCGCGGCATCGCCGAGACCTACCACAACATCGCGATCAGTCTGCGTGATCAGGGCAACGCGCGTGTGGCGCTCGGCGCGGCTGATGAGGCGGTGCGACTCGCGATCCAGGCCGGCGACGAGCAGCTCATCGCGCTCGCTTCCACCGGGCGGGCGGAGCTGCACTTGGCGCTCGGCGATCCGGCATTTGCGGACGCGGAGCTGCGGCATGCCGCCGACCGCTACGCTCGCCTCGCGTTCCAGGCGGGCCTTCCCGAAGTCTGGCGCGTACAGGCCGCCGTCGCCCGCGCGCGTGGAGACGTGCCTGGCGCGGTCACCCTCCTGACCAACGCGGCTCACCTGGCGGCAGAGCATGGGAGTACCGACACGCTCGCCGACATCGAACGCGACCTCAGCGCCGCGCTCGAGGCGCGGGGAGATGAAGCAGGAGCACGGGCTGCGCGGGAACGAGCCGTCGCGCTCTATGAGAAGGTCGGCGCACTTCCGGCCGCGCGGCGGTTATCGCAGCGCTAGTGGCTCATTTCGAGCCACCCCACTCATCCCAAGTCAACACCTGAAAACACAAGTTGCTTGTGTACGAACGACTTACGCATGGTACGCCGATTGCCTCCTGAGTTCGCGACAGCGTAGCACATCCAGAAACTCACGGAGGAGTCATGAACAGCAGGATCGGTTTGATCGTAGCGGCGCCGTTCGTGGCAGGACTTGTCGCTGCTTGCTCGAATGATAGTGCCGGCCGAGTCAGTCTCGCCTTGAGCTCCGTTCGCCCGGGCGCCGCGGCTGCCAGCTCCGCGCTGTCCGGTGGCCTTCTTTCGCCAACGGTCGTCACAGCGGGTGACAGCACGGTAATCGCAATGGGCAGTGACACGATCATCGTGCGCAGCGCCGAGCTTGTGGTGCGCGAGGTCGAGCTGAAGCGCGTCGAGGCCGAGGGATGCGATGACGTCGTGGGCAACGGCGACTGCGACGAATTTGAAACCGGTGCCGTTCTCGCCGCACTGCCGCTCGGTACTACCGCGACTGAGACCGTCTTGTCCATAGACGCTCCCGCGGGCATGTACGACGAGCTCGAGTTCAAGATCCACAAGCCGGAGGCGCCCGAGGACGCCGACTTTCTGGCTGCCAATCCTACGTTCGCCGGCGTGTCGATTCGCGTGAAGGGCACGTATAGCCAGGCGGGCACGCGCAGCGACTTCACGTTCGAGTCGGATCTCAATGAAGACCAGGAAATCGCGCTGTCGCCGCCGCTGACGGTGAGCGAGGGTCAGCCCGCGAGCGTCACGCTGCGCATCGATATCGCGAGCTGGTTCCTGAACGGGGCCGGCACCGCGCTGGTCAATCCCGCGACGGCCAACAAGGGTCAAGCGAACGAGGGTGTCGTGAAGGACAATATCGAAGCCTCGATCGACGCGTTCCGCGACGACGACCACAACGGTCACGACGACGACGGGGAGGATCACAGCTAGGGTTGTCACCGGGGGGCATCGGAGGCACATTTCCTTCGATGCCCTCCATCGTGTGGATCGATGGGACCTGGTACGACCGCGGCAGCGCGGTCGTTTCTGTATTTGACCACGGTCTCCTGTATGGCGACGGCGTATTCGAGGGCATTCGTGCCTACGGCGGCCGTGTCTTCCGGCTCGACGCCCACCTCGACCGCCTCTACGACTCCGCCAAAGCGATCTGGCTCGAGATCCCCATGTCGAAACAGGAAATGGGCCGGATGGTCGAACAGGGCGTCGCGAAAAGCGAGATCAAGGACAACTACATCAGGCTCGTGGTCACCCGCGGCGTGGGCGATCTGGGCCTCGATCCGCGTAAGTGCGAAAAGCCGACCGTGTTCTGCATCTTTGACACGATCAAGCTCTGGCCCCAGGATCGCTACGATAAGGGTCTGACCGCGCTGACCGCGGCGACGCCGATCCTGCACCGCGAGTCGCTGTCTCCCCGCGTGAAGTCGCTGAACTATCTCTCGCACATCCTCGCGAAAGTCGAAGGAATCGCGGCGGGCGTCGACGAAGTGATCATGCTCGATTCGGGGGGATATGTCGCCGAGGCGAGCGGGATGAATCTCTTCGCCGTGTCCAACAGCACACTGCGGACTCCTCCGCCGTACGCCGGCATCCTCCGCGGCGTCACGCGCGACACCGTGATCGAGCTGGGCAGGGAAGCGGGATACGGCATCGAAGAGCTGCCGATGAACCGTTACGACCTGTACACGGCCGACGAGGTGTTCCTGACCGGAACCGCGGCCGAGATCATCGCCATCTCCAAGCTGGACGGTCGCTCGATTGGCACCGGTGCCTCCGGTCCCGTCACGCGCGATCTCGCCACCCGTTTCCGGGCCTACGTCACCCGCGACGACTGACCGCCCTCCGCAGTAGCCGCAAAAGAGAGCTAATCCATTGACCGGTCAGGAGCTAACCCACATATTGGGGGCCCTTTGCGCCTCTTTCCCCGCTCGAGGTGAGCCATGTCATGGCGAGTAATCGCGCATGGGGACCAGGTTTGGCACGTGGGTGCGGTCGCCGAGCGGCGAGCGAATACTGCCGCCTGGCAGCTGGTTTTGTCGTTTCGCGCCGCCTCTGAGTCGGTCCCGGGTCAGCGCCGGTCGTTTTGGACGCCGTACCCGCTGGAGGCCACCTCGAAGTCGTCGCTGTTCATCCAGGCCGAGCGGATTTCCGACGCCGCGATCGTCCAAGTGCTCGCCGAGTGTCTGGTCTGAGCTCCGCGGACCTGCAGGATCTGCGGCGCGTCGTCCTGGCGGTGACGCGACTGAAGGGTGAAACGGTCAAGCAAGTCACCGTGCGGTCGGACGTGCGGCACGTGAAGATCGAGTTCGACAGTGGACTGATTCTGGTCATTTCGTCCGAGCGCGACGCGCAAGGACGGCCCCGGCTCGAGGTCGACGTGGTCGAAGCGGCACAGGACGCGGGCGCGAAGCAGCAGATCGAAGTCCGATTCGAGTAAGGCGCACGCGTGCCTGACGAGCGCCTGCGATTTCAGGAGTTCGGATTTCAGCGTCTGACGAACGGACGCTGCCGAGCCAAGGTCGTGTTGACGTGGTCGGATGGCCGGCGATTCGAAGGGTCTTCCGACGGCGTATCGTCGCAAACCGGCGAGCTGCGCTGTTGCGCGATGGCAGCCGTGAACGCGCTCGAACAGGCGGTGCAGCCGCAGCTGAGCTTCGAGCTATTGGGTGTGAAAGCGGTGCGTGCGTTCGATGCGACAGTAGTGATCGTTTCGCTGTCGGCGCAGGCGGATGCCGCGACTCGGTTGGTCGGGTCGTGCTTGACTGAAACGGATCCGCCGCGTGGCGCGGCGCTTGCGGTCTTAAACGCGACAAACCGTCTACTGGGGAATTTCCTGGCGAACCGATGAAACGTTGCACTGCCGTACTTCTCTCGATGATGGGCGCGGCCGCACTCGCCGGCTGCGCTGGATCACATACGCGTGTCGCCTCCGCTCCCGCTCCTTCAGCTGCCGACGCCTCTCCCGCGGCCACCTCGACCACCGACAGCTCCGCGGTGCAGCTCGGTACGGCCCTGGCGACCGTTGAACAGGATTCGGCGGCCGATCAGTCGGCGCTCGACAGCCTCCACGAGCGCGCGCCCGCCGCTCCTCGCACCAATCAGCCGCTCGCGGGTGAGGACGTGCGCCAGGAGGCCGAGCAGCTGTTCGGCTCCGACGCGACCGCGACGTTCGATATCGATGTCGCGACCTTCGCCGGCAATCGCCGCGTCCTCGAGTACCTCGAGTTCTTCCAGCTGGATGCGCGGGACCGCTTCGAGATCTGGTTGTCCCGCCTCGGTCGATATGAAGGAATGATCCGCGAACGCCTGCGCGCGCGCGGGCTGCCCGAGGACCTGGTCTATCTGACGCTCATTGAAAGCGGACTGTCCAATACGGCCGTCAGCCGCGCCCGCGCCGTCGGCATGTGGCAGTTCATGGCGGCCACCGGGCGGGGGTACGGCCTGCAGATCGATCCGTGGATCGACGACCGCCGCGACCCGTTCAAGGCGACCGATGCCGCCGTGGCGCACCTCAATGACCTGGTCCAGCGCTTGGGCAGCGTCTATCTCGCCGCCGCCGCCTACAATGCCGGCGCGGGCCGGATCGAGCGCGAAATCCGCCGGCTGCCGGGTGAGCCCGACACCGTGGACGACCAGACATTCTTCCAGATCGCCGACCGCCGGAACTTGCGGCGCGAGACCCGCGACTACGTTCCGAAGCTGATTGCGGCGGCGTTGATCGCGAAGCAGCCCGCTCGCTACGGGTTCACGGACATCCAGCGCCTGCCGCCGCTGGTCTTCGATGAGGTTTCCGTGCCGGACGCGACGGGCCTGGATGTGCTGGCCCGGCTCGCCGACACGACGGTCGCGGCGATGCTCGAGCTCAACCCGCAGTTTGTGCGCGGCATTACGCCGCCTCAGCGAGCGGTGATCGTGCGCGTGCCGCGGGGCATGGGTGCCCGCGTCGCGGAGCGCTACAACGACCTCCCCGTCAATGAGCGGATCACGTTCGTCGATCACTATGTGACGTCGGGACAGTCACTCTCGTCGATCGCGCAGCGCTATAAGGTGACCGTGACGATGCTCCAGGCGGCCAACCCACACCTGCGCGCCCATGCGCTCCGGATCGGTCAGCGGGTGATCGTGCCCATGAGCGGTCGCGTGGTCCCGCGGGGTGCGTGGAGTACGCCGCCCGAGCCCAAGGTGCGCCGCACCTCCGGGACCCGGTACCGGAACGTCAGCTCGACCAGCGCCACGCGGCATCGCGTGGCCGCCGGCGAGACGGCGAGCGGCATCGCCCGCCAGCATGGTATCGGGCTGGCGGCGCTGCTCGAGGCGAACGATCTGACGATGCGGAGTGTGATCCGGCCCGGTGACGTGCTGAGAATCCCGAGCCGGTAACGAACCGGCACCCCAGGTTAGTGGTGCCGGAATCCCTTCATGACTTCAGCTTCGTAGCCATTGGCAGGATCGCGGCCAGCGCCCAAAAGCTGCTCCACCTTGGCCGGACCGCGGTTGTAGGCGAGTAGCGCCAGCGACATGTTGGACGGATAGCGGTCCAGCAGGTCGCGCAGGTAACGGAACCCAATCCGCAGGTTCGTATCCCGATCATACAGCTGCTGCGTCGTCAGCCCCGGCTCATACAGACGGGCCGTGCTGGGCAGCACCTGCGTCAGCCCGACGGCGCCGACGTGGCTCGTGGCGCGCGGGTTGAAGCCTGACTCGACCTTGACCAGGCGGAACGCCAGGCCCGGATCGATCCCTTCGCTCAGGGCGACGTCATAGACCGCGGTCGCCATGTCGGCCGGCAACTTGTAATGCGTGGAGTACTGCATGATGGCATCCACGCGATCGAGCTGCAGCCGGGCGACTTCCAACTCGCCCTGCTTGGCGTCGAGCTGCTGGCGGAGCGCCCGCAATTCACCGAGCAGCTCTCCGCCCGAAGACGGCGCGCGCTCGGCGTCGGTCGTAGTGCCACCCGCCCACCCGCCCACAGTACTGACGAGCAGAGCGGCCAGCACGATCATTCCGCCGCGAAGGACCAGACGTTGAGTTTTCGTTTGCATACTCCTCTCCATTTCCGACTCCGGTAAACCTACGGCTGCTGCTTCAAAACTCATTCAAGTCTCGACCGGGGCTTTTTGCTTCTCGATCAGTTGCACATCCCCGATCACCAGATTCCCATCTACGGCCTTGACCATGTCGTACACGGTCAGCAGGGCGACTGCGACTGCCGTCAGGGCCTCCATCTCCACCCCGGTCCGACCGACAGTCCGAACACGAGCCCAAACCCTGACCCCGGGCAACGACTCGGCCAGTGACGCTTCGACCTCGACATGGTCGAGGCCCAGGGGGTGGCACAGCGGGATCAGCTCCGCCGTCCGTTTCGCCGCCAGCGTCCCCGCTACTTCACTCACCGCCAGGACGTCACCCTTTGACAACGCCTGGTCGGCAACCTGCCGAAAGGCATCAGCCGACATCCGAATCGTGCCCGTCGCGACCGCCGTCCGATCCATCATCGGCTTGTCGCCAACGTCCACCATCCGGGCCCGGCCGGCCTGATCCAGGTGCGACAGCTTCATGACCGCCGAGTCCCCCGCAGATCGTCCGCCAGTACAGCCGCCAGCAGCTGCGGATTCACATTGCCCTGCGCGAGGTCGCGCGCATCCATCACCAACGCGATCGCCTCGACCAGCTTCTCTGTATCGCCACCGCGCTTGACTTCATTGCGCAGCTTGTCGGCCAGTGCGTCCAGCATGTCGGTGAATCCGCCGCGGGCCTGGAATGGCACCTGACCCAACGCATACGGAAGCGGCGCATCCATGAACCGGGCGGCTTGATCACCCTGCCCGGAACGGGACACCTCCTTTGCAAAGAGCTTGCCAATGCACCCTTCAGCGGCCGTAACTCGTTGCGACAGCTCTTCTTCGCCCAGAATTGCAAGCGTCTGTTGCGCGAATGCTGTCACGACGGTGTCGGCGAGTCGTGCCACACGAACGAGCACAACACGTGACAAAACCGTCGGGAGCAGGGCATTCGGATCCGCGGCGGTCAAAATGACGACCGAGTCCGCCGGCGGTTCCTCGAGCGCCTTCAGCAGGGCATTCGCGGCGACCTCGGTCCCGAGCTGCGGGATCAGGCGCTCCGCGTCCCCGACAATGAAGACCTTCCGCTTGCCCATCGCCGGCGTCAACGCCAACCGCCGTAGCAGCAGTCGCACGGACGCCACGGGATGGCTCGCCAGTCCCACGACCGGCGCGTACAACGGCTGCTCGCGCCGGGCGGCCATCTCCTCAGCCAACGCTTCGGCTACAAGTTCGACCTGCTTATCGGCATCACCGGTGCTGCCACCGCGCTTGCTCAGCTCGACCGGTACAAACCAGTGCACGTCAGGGTGCTGCAGTGTCTGCACCAGGCGGCAGGACCGGCATTCCCCGCACGGTGCCTGGCCTGGTGCTTCGCATTGGATCAGTTGGGCGAGCCACAGCGCGAGACGCTGTTTGCCGACACCACGTGGCCCCGTCAGCAGCATCGCTTGAGGCAGCTTTCCGGAGGCGTGGGCGCCCGCCAGTCTGGTCTTAACCCCTTCGTGCCCTATCAAGGGCGGTAAAGGCATGGGTCGGAATCTAGTGGCTAGGTCGGTGCGCGCCGCCACTTCATTATGTAAGTTGTTTGTTTTCAATCTAGTACGGTTGTGATGAGGGCCTTGCGGGGGATTAATACCAAGTCTTAGAAGGGTTTATGGTAGGAAGTGAGCGCACACTCGCCAGATAATGCAGGTTTTGCCGATTTTTTCGGGTGCTTTTCGGGTGTTCGGGGACTACTGCGGTGGGTGGTTGAGCAAAAGCCAGTAGAGTCCCACGTCCGAGACCGCGCGGGCAAATGCCTCAAAATCGACCGGCTTCACGATGTAGCTATTCGCCCCGAGCGCGTACGCTTTCTCGATGTCGGGCTCCTCTCGCGAGGACGTCAGCACCACGACGGGAATCGTCTTGGTTCGGGCGTCGCGCTTGAGCCGCTGCAGCACTTCCAGTCCGTCCACTTTCGGCAGCTTGAGGTCCAGGAGGATAACCTTTGGCGCGGCGCCGCCGCCTCCCTCCGACATGTCGTCGAGGAAATCGATCGCTTCGGCTCCATCCCGGCAGACGTGCACGCGGTTGGCCAGATTGCGCTGCTTGAGGGCTCGCAGCGTCAGCTCGGCGTCATGAGCGTTGTCCTCGACGAGCAGGATCTCCACACCCTTGGTAGACATCAACTCTCCTTCCCGGGCAGCGTGAAGTAGAACGTGGCTCCCGCGTCGGGCTTGCCTTCCGCCCAGACGCGCCCGCCGTGGCGTTGCACGATCCGTTTGACGATGGCGAGACCAACGCCCGTACCCTCGAAGTCCTCCGCGCGGTGCAAGCGCTGAAACACACCGAACAGCTTGTCGGAAAAGCGCGGATCGAACCCCGCGCCGTTGTCCTTGACGAAGTAGACGGTCTGGTCCCCCTCCCCCTTCCCCTCGGCGGAGGAGCCGACCTCGATGCGCGGCTGGGGCCGCCCGCGTGTGAATTTCACGGCGTTCTGGATCAGGTTGCTGAGGACCTGGCGCAGCAGAGCGGGGTCCCCGTAGGCGGGGCGCAGGGTGTCGATCTCGATATCGAAATGGCCATTCCGCTCCGCTTCGGCGCGCCGAACATCCTCGACCACCGTGCTCGTCAGCTCGTTCATGTCGACGGGCATTCGGTTCATTGCCTGGCGGCCGAACCGGGAAAAAGCGAGCAGATCATCGATGAGCTGTCCCATGTGGCGGGTGTTCTGATCGATCACGCCGAGCAGGCGCTCCGCCTCCGGGTCGAGCTGGGTCCGGTGGTCCTCGAGAAGAATCCGGGCGAAGCCATGGATCGCCCGCAGCGGAGCCCGGAGATCGTGCGAAACGGAGTAGGAGAACGATTCGAGCTCCGCGGTGCGCTCCGCGACCTTGTCCTCCAGGTCGTGGTGTGACTGGGAGACCCGGTCGGCCATCGTGTTGAACGAGCGTGCCAGCCTGCCCAGCTCGTCATCGCGCCCCGCAGGGACGCGCGTTCCAAGATCACCTTCGGCAATCGCTTCCGCGGCGCGCGTGACATCGACGAGCGGTCTCGTAAGCCGGCGGCTGCTCCACCACGCGAACAGCGCGCCGACCAGCACGATGAGCAAGGCGATTGGCGCCATGCTCCGGACGTACTCACGCGCCGGAGCGGCGACGAGACGGCTGGGGATCTCGGCGACCACCACCCAGGGGGTCCCGGCCACCGGCGCGGCGCTCGCCCGCAGCGCCTCGCCACCGCGGTCATAGCGAATCGGCGCTCGGCTCGTTCTCACGCTTTCGGGTGGGGCGGGGACGACCGCCGCAAAGTCCGTCCAGGGGTCCCCCGTGGCATTCCCGAGCAAGAGCGCAATGTCGCCGCCGGTAAGCCCGGTGAGGGTCTTGCGGGTGCGATCGTTCAGCTGAAGTCTCGCGACGAGCTGCACGATCCCGCCACCGCGCTCAGCGCCCGTGGCCGACGCGATCGCGAAGTACAGCGTGGTATCACGCCGCAGCAGCGGTCCATAGCGCGCCGAGTCGCTCCCCGGGGAGACGAGCACACTGTCGGCAATCGAGAACCGGCCCGAGCGCAGCAGCAGCCGACCGCTGAAGTCGCGGAGCTCGAGGCCCAGGTTCGACGCCGTGTCGGCGGCGATCGCGCGCATGGCGGTCAGTGCTTGCTCGCGGCCGCGCTGCCCGCCAGAGCGGAGGTATTCCACCACCGCGGGATTATGAGCCAGCGCCGTGATACGCGTCCGCGTCTGGCCAAGCTGGAAGGCATCGGCCAGGACGCGACCGGCGAGCGGCAAGCGCTTGTCGACTAGGCTTCGGCTCGCCTGGCGGACCCTGCCGTATCCGATCGCGAGTTGGGCGGCGGCAACGGCCAGCAGCAGCGCAATCGCGAACAGGGGCAGCTTGCGTTCGATCGATATCATGACGCCAATACCTCCCGCACCTTGCGGAGCATCGCCTCGGTGGTGAACGGCTTGGCGAGATAGGCGACGCCGGCTTCCAGCATGCCGTGATCGGCGATGGCGCCGTCTGGGTAGCCCGACATGTACAATACCCTCAGGCCGGGTCGCGCGGGGCGGAGCGTATCGGCCAGCTTGCGACCGTTGATGTCGGGCATGACGACGTCTGTGAGCAGGAGATCGATCGGGCCCTTGTGGCGCCGCGCGATGTCGAGCGCGGTGCTGCCGCGATCGGCTTCGAGCACGGTGTAGCCTTGCGTCGCCAGCGACCGATGCGTGAGGCGGCGCAGCTGCTCATCGTCCTCGACCAGCAACACCGTTCCGCCACCGGGCTGCCCAGTCTCGAGCGGGGCGGGTTTCCCGATGTCCTCGGGCAGCGCGTGGACGGCGGGGAGATAGATCTTGAAGGTCGTGCCCTTCTTCGGCTCACTGTACAGCCAGATGTTGCCGCCGCTCTGTTTGACGATGCCGTAGACCGTGGAGAGTCCCAGCCCCGTCCCGCGTCCCGCCGGCTTGGTCGTAAAGAACGGCTCGAAGATTCGCGCCTTGGTCTTTTCGTCCATGCCGGAGCCGGTGTCACTCACCGCGACCATGACGTAGTCCCCGGGAGCGACCGAGACATGGCGCGCCGCGTATTCCTGATCGAGCGTGACATTCGCCGTCTCGATCGTGAGCGAGCCGCCCTCCGGCATCGCATCGCGGGAGTTGATCGCGAGATTCATGACGACCTGCTCGAGCTGGTTTTGATCGGCGCGCGTCGCGCTGAGATCCGGCGCCAGCACCGTTTTCAGCTCGATGTTCTCCGACATCAGCGACCGGAGCATCTTGTCCAGGTTCAAGACGACGTCGTTGACGTTGATGATGCGCGGTTCGAGCATCTGCTTGCGGGAGAAGGCCAGCAGCTGACGGGTCAGCGCCGCCGCGCGCCGCGCCGCCTTCCGGATCTCTTCGATATCCTCGAGCTGGCGCGGACGGTCGGACAAATCCTCGGCCAGGAGGTCGGCGTATCCGCTGATCGCCGTCAGGATGTTGTTGAAATCGTGGGCGACACCACCGGCGAGCTGTCCCACCGCCTCCATTTTCTGCGACTGCAGCAGCTGCTCCTCGAGCCGTTTGAGGGTCTCACGTGCCCGTACCCGCTCGAGTGCCTCGACGACCGCGGGACCGAGCCGGGCGAGCCGATCCTTCAGGATGTAGTCGGCCGCGCCGTTCTTCAGATAGGCGACGGCGGTCTCTTCATCCAGCGATCCCGTGACGAGAATGAACGGGACATCGGGCAAGCGGCGGTGCGCCAGCTCGAGCGCTTGCGCCCCGCCGAATCCGGGAATGTTATGATCGCAGAGAATGACGTCGGGCCGAGCTCCATTGCTGAGCGCGGCGGCCAGGCCAGCTTCGTTGCGGACGTGGTCCACATCCGGTTGCGGCGAAAGCCGCATGAGCTCACGGCGAATCAGGACGGCGTCGGCGTCACTGTCCTCGACCATGAGCACGCGAAACCGTTCCATCACAACAGTGTTGCGTTCACTTCGGGTTTTTGCCTGTCGGCGTAAAGGAACAGCTCAGGTAGGGCTACCCCGACGCGCTTACGAGGTTGCGCGCAGTGCGGCTGGACTCACGAGGCCGTGCTGGGTCGCATAAAACGTCAGCTCTGCGTTCGACTTCATCCGCAGCTTGTGCAGCAACCGCGCGCGATAAGTTGTGACGGTCTTGGGTGAGAGGCCGAGCTGACGGCTGATCGCCGTGATCGGCCGGCCTGCGGCGAGCAGGCGCAGCACCTCGAGCTCGCGATCGGATAATTGCTCGTGCGGTGCGGGGGGCGGCCCGCCCAATCCGTCGGCGACCGCCTGCGACATCGCGGGGCTCAGATACTTGTGTCCGGCCATGACCCGCTCGATCGCCAGCAACAACTCTTCGGGCGCCGATTCCTTGGTCAGGTATCCGGCGGCACCAATCTCGAGCACGCGCAGCGCGAGCTGATCCTCGGGGAACATCGTGAGAATCAAGACCGGGAGCTTTGGCTTGGCGGCGTGCAGCTCTCGCAGCACGTCGAGCCCATGTCGATCGGGCAGCGCGAGGTCGAGCAGCACGACGTCCCACGGTTCAGCCAGCGCCATCGTCAGCGCGTCGGCGCCGCTCCCGGCCTCACCGAACTCCGCGCCCACGGGAAGGTTTTGGAGCAGCTCGATCAGGCCGCGGCGCACGAGCGCATGGTCGTCAACCACGAGAATGCGGGTCATCGGTCGGCCGTCGCTGACGGAGTGTGTGGGAACCAGGCGGTGACCCGCGTGCCGCCCCCCGAGCGCGGCGCGACCTCGAGCACGCCGCCGAGCGCCGCGGCGCGTTCGCGCATGCCGAGAATACCGAGCGAGGTCGGCCCGGTCGCGGCCGCCTCGGTAATGCCGCAACCGTCATCGCGCACTTCGAGCGTGACGCAGCCGCTTTTCAGACCGAGCTCGACCTGAACCCGGATCGCGCCGGCGTGGCGCGACACGTTGGTCAGCGCTTCCTGGATGATGCGGAACAGCGCCGTGCCGAGCTCTCCTGTCACGACGGCTTCGGTGATCAGGACGGTGGGCTCACAGGCGATTCCCGTCCGGCGCCGGAAGTCATCGGCCATCCATTCCACCGCCGCGGGGAGCCCGAGCTGATCGAGAATCGGCGGGCGGAGCTCGGTGGCGATGCGGCGGACCGTTTTCACCAGATCGTCGACCATGAGCGAGGTTTCGCTCAACCGCTCGCGTAACGCCGGCGTTTCTTGCGTGGCAGCGGCCAGCTGCAGCTTCAGCGCGGTCAGCGCCTGGCCCAGCGTATCGTGGATCTCGCGCGCGATTCGGGTGCGCTCTTCCTCACGGACGTCTTGTTGCCGCGCGGCGAGCATGCGCAGCGCCGCCCGGGACTCGTGAAGCTGTTCCTGCGCTCGCTTGCGCTCCGTCACATCCATCATCGACCCGACCATTCGGATCGGCTTCCCCGCGTCGTCATGGATGATGTAGCCCCGGTCGTAGACGTCGGCGTACGTTCCATCGCGGCGCCGGAAGCGATACTCGCCCGACCACGTGGTGTTGCCGCCGGCGATGGCCGCCTGGACGCTCGCGACCAGATCCTCGCGGTCGGCGGGATGGAGCCGGCTGGTCCACCCCTCGACGCTCGGCTCCAGCTCTTCGCGCGTATACCAGAACAGCGTCTCGAAGCCGCGGCCGAACCAGACGCCGTTCGTCGTGAGATCCCAGTCCCACACGGCGTCGTTCGTCGCGAGGTTGATGAGGCGCAACCGTTCTTCCGACTTCCGCACCTCGGTGATATCGAAGGCGACGCCGGCCACCCCGCAAATCTTGCCGCGCGCATTGCGCAGCGGTTCGACGCGCGCGCTGAACGTGTGGCCGCGAATGCGAATCTCGTACGCCGTGGGAGTGCCGAGCAGCGCCGCGCGGTGCGCTGCCACCGCGCGGCTCGCCTGCGTCGCATCCTCCGCTGCTTGTCCCACATGGAGATCGGTCTCGGGCACAGGGATCGGTCCGAGGACCGAGAGGCCGCCGCCCCGCCGCGAGGTCACCCGTAACGTCTCATCCGTGGACCAGAGCAGCACGGGAAGCTGGTCGACGAGACGGCCGAGCTGCTCGGGGTCGAGTGTGCCGAAGGCTGTCGCAGAGAAAGTGGCGACCTCAGCCATTCGCGTCCAGCACGTCCCGCACCTTGCGGGCGAGCGAATCCGGAGAGAATGGCTTTTGGAGGAAGGCGCTCCCCAAGGGAGGCTCCCCGTGCTGCACGACCGCGTCGCCCGGATACCCCGACATATAGAGCACCCGCGTGCCGGGACGGCGCGCGGCGAGCTGATCCGCCAGATCGCGTCCGGACATGCCGGGCATCACGACGTCGGTGAGGAGCAGGTGGATCATGCCGCCATGCCGCTCGACCAGGCGCAGGGCGGTGGTGGCGTCGGAGGCGGCCAGGACCACGTACCCCTGGGCTTCGAGCGCCCGGCGGCTGAGCGCGAGGACCGACGGCTCATCCTCGACGACCAGAATCGTTTCCGTCCCACGCCCCACGCCGCTCTTGGCCGCAGGCGTCGCCGTGGTGGGCACCGACCCAAGCCGCGGGAGATAGATCTTGAAGCTGGAGCCGCGGCCGGGCTCCGAGTACACGGAGATGTATCCGTCCGATTGCTTCACGATGCCGTATACCGTCGCCAGTCCGAGTCCCGTGCCCTTGCCAACCTCTTTGGTCGTAAAGAACGGCTCGAACAGGTGGGCGCGAACCGTCGCGTCCATGCCCGTGCCGGTGTCGGTCACCGCGAGCATGGCGTGAGGACCGGCCTTCGATCCGAGATTGGCCTGCGTAAACTCGTCGTCCAGCTCCACGTTGGCGGTTTCGATCGTCAGCTTGCCGCCGCCACCGTCCGCCATCGCATCACGCGCGTTCACCGCCAGGTTGACGAGAACCTGCTCGATCTGGTTCGGGTCCGCGCGCACTCGGCCGAGGTCGGGAGCGAGGACGGTCGCGAGCGCGATGTTCTCGCCGATCAGGCGCCGCAGCATCTTGTCCATCTCCGCGACCACGACGTTCAGATCGAGCACTTCGGGCTGGAGCATCTGCCGGCGGCTGTAGGCCAGCAGCTGGCGGGTCAGGGACGCGGCGCGCTCGGAGGCTTTGCGGATCTCCTCCACGTCGCTGCGCTTGCTGTCGCCGGGGGGCAAGTCACGCAGCAGCAGCTGCGTATTGCCGAGGATCGCGGTCAGGAGATTGTTGAAGTCGTGCGCGATGCCCCCGGCCAGCTGCCCGACCGCTTCCATCTTTTGCGCCTGGCGGAATTGCTCCTCCAGGTGCCGCTGGTCGGTGACGTCGCGCTGCGTGCCCCACACGCGCACCAGATGCCCGTCCTCGACAAAGCCGACGACGTTATTGAGGAAGACGCGCGGCTTGCCGTCTTTGGCGTGCTCGCGGGTCTCCGAATCGGCGAGGCGGTAGGCGGCGCGAATGAATGTGCGAATCTGCTCGCGATTGGCCGGGTCCCGCACGTCATGCAGGTCGGACAGTGACGT
>Ga0070680_100001049_pt1 | contig 19768 bp, 25 predicted proteins | sample KBSC73BmetaG_FD_64672 | JGI IMG/M metagenome (GOLD analysis project Ga0070680, IMG submission 64672) | Corn rhizosphere microbial communities from Kellogg Biological Station, Michigan, USA - KBS C7-3B metaG | ecosystem: Host-associated > Plants > Roots > Rhizosphere | place: USA: Michigan...
CCATAGCCCATAGCCCATAGCCCATAGCCCATAGCCCATAGCCCATAGCCCATAGCCCATAGCCAGGCACTGCTTACGGCTTACGGCTCTCGGCCCCGGCTCACGAACTAGTTGACGGCTCAACAAATGTCCGCTACAGTAGTTGACGAGTCAACAAACCTTCCAACGGGGGATTACTTCGATGAGCACGTCAACTATCACCACCACTTCCATTCCGGCCGGCACCTACACCATCGACCCGTCGCACTCGAGCATCGAGTTCACGGTCAAGCACATGGGTCTGGCCACGGTCCGCGGTCAGTTCACGGAGTTCGAGGGCTCGATCGAGTCCGACGGCGAGCGCGCGAGCGTTACCGGCACCGTCCAGGCTTCGAGCGTGACGACGCACAACCAGCAGCGCGACGAGCACCTCGTGACGAACGACTTCTTCGGCGTCGAGGACAACCCGCAGATCAGCTTCCAGGCCGACTCGATCGAGCTGGACGAGGACGGCAGCGTCCGCATTCCGGGCCAGATCACGATCAAGGGCGTGACCCGGGACATCGAGCTGACCGGCGACTACGCGGGTGGCGGCATGGACCCGTGGGGCAACGAGCGCGTCGGCCTCGACGTCTCGGCCAAGATCGACCGCCGCGACTTCGGTCTTGAGTGGAACCAGCCGCTCGCCGGCGGTGGGCTGCTCGTGAGCAACAACGTGACCCTGCTGCTCTCGGCCTCGGCCGTCAAGGGTGCGTAGCCTGACCGAAATGCTCCCTTCCGCGACACACATCGGGTCGGTCCATCTGACCGTCCGTGACCTCGAAGCCCAGCGCGCGTTCTATGAGCGCGCGCTCGGGCTTAGGGAGCTGGGGCGCGATGGGCAGACGGTGCGGCTCGGGCCCGAGGGCGGTCCCGTCCTGCTCGAGCTCACAGGCGACCCCGACGCCCCGCAACGCCCGCACGGCACCACCGGGCTTTACCACTTCGCCGTCCTCGTGCCCACGCGGTCCGACCTCGGTCAGGCCCTGCGGCGGGTTGCGGAGGCCGGCTGGCGCTTCACCGGCGCGTCGGACCACCTCGTGAGCGAGGCGCTCTACCTCAACGATCCCGAGGGAAACGGGATCGAGATCTACCGTGACCGCACGCGTGAGGAGTGGCCGCGCGACGACGAGGGCGTGATCCAGATGGCCACGCTCCCGCTCGACCTCGACGGCGTGCTGAGCGACGGCGACGCGATCGGCCCGGTCCCGGCTTTGATGCCCGCGGGCACGCGCATCGGCCATGTTCACCTGCAGGTGGCGAACCTGCGCGACGCCGAGGACTTCTACGCCGGGACGCTCGGCTTTGAGGTGATGGTGCGGACCTACCCGGGCGCCCTCTTCGTCTCGGCCGGCGGTTACCACCACCACATCGGCCTGAACGTGTGGGAGAGCGCCGGCGGCTCGCCGCCTCCGCCCGGCTCGACCGGGCTGCGCTCCTTCGAGGTCGTGCTGCCCAGCGCCGAGGACGCACAGCAGCTGGCCGCCAGGGCGGGCGCTCAGGCGGACGGCGAGCGCGTGCTCGTAGCGAACCGGTAGACCACCATCCCCTTCGCCACCAGCCGGTCGCCGGGCGGCTCGGTCACGCTCACGTCGCAGAAGCAGAGGCTGCGCCCGCGGCGCGCCGGAGTGGCGGTGGCCAGAAGGTCGCCGCCGCGCGCGGCATCGAGGTATTCGACCGTCATCGACACCGTCGAGCCGGTGGCACCCTCCGGCGCCTCCTCGTCGTGGGCCCAGGCGGCGGCCATTCCCGCCGTGTCGATCAACGTGGCGATCGCGCCGCCGTGCACCACGTCGCCCATGGTGGCGAGCTCCGCGCGATAGGGGAGGACCAGCTCGGCCAGGTCCGGCTCGAGCGTGCGCACCTCGATCCCGAGATGAGCCACGAGCGGCGAGCCGGGGATGAAGCCGCGGATGATCTCGCGCCAGGTCATCGCTTAGCGGTAGCCACCATTCGCTGCGCGGTCGTAACGAGCCACTCCCTGATGATGGCGAGTTGCTCGTCGCTGTAGCCCTCGTCGGCGATCTGCTCCAGTCCGCCGACGATCGGGCGGGCCTCCTCCACGCGTCGCTCGCCCTCCTCTGTGAGCGTGAGCTGGAGGATGCGCCCGTGCGTGGCGTGCGGCCGGCGCTGCACGAGGCCGTCGCGCTCGAGCGTGGCCACGATGCCGTTCATGGCCTGGGGGCTGATGTTGCAGCCGCGCGCCAGCTCGGCGCTGGAAAGCCCGGGCTCCCGCCGCAACACGCTGAGCGCCGCGTACTGGGCCGTCGTGAGATCGTGCTGGCGCAGCACACTCTCCATCGCGCCGCGGAACTCGTGCCAGGCCTGGCGCAGCAGGTAGCCGCTGCGCCCCTCGACGCCCCGGTACCCCTCGCCGATCGACGGAACGGCCACGGTGGGATTGTATCAACTTCTTGACAAGTTGTAAGGACATTGCGAACATCTCAACCTCTTGATATCCCAGGACGCGAAGGACTAGCAATGAGCCCTCTGACCCGAGCCCACATGGACCAGCTCATCGACGCGCACTTCCAGGCCGAGGCGGACGCCGACATCGACGCGATCGTGGACGGCTTCGTGCCCGGCGCCCAGCACGACGTGGTCGGACGCCCGGGCGGTCCCATCTACGGCGACCGCCAGATCGCCGGCTACTACCGCGACCTCCTGGCCGATCTGCGCGACCTCCGCTTTCAGAAGGTGCGCCGCCGCTACGGCGAGAACCACGCGATCGACGAGTCGATGCTCGAGGCGACCGCGGTGGGTTCGCCGTTCGGAATCCCCGGCCGCGGCCGATCCGTACGCTTTCGGATCCTGCACGTGTTCGACTTCAGCGACGGCCGCATACTCCGCGAGAACGCGTGGGCGGACGTCGCCGCGATCCAGCAGCAGCTACTGGAAGAGGCCGCGGCATGACGGCGGGCATCGACTGGGGCATGGGCAGATACGAGCGCACCGCCGAGCAGCTGCTGCCGGCCGCCCGCCTCGTGGTGGACCGTGCCGCGCCTGGCCCCGGCGAGCGAGTGGTCGACCTGGGCTGCGGCACGGGCAACGCGGCGCTGCTGTGCGCCGCCCGCGGCGCGCGCGTGACCGGCGTGGACCCCGCGGCGCGCCTCCTCGAGGTGGCCCGCGAGCAGGCGGCGCACAGCAAGCTCGAGGCGGAGTTCGTTTCGGGCGACGCCGGCGCCATCCCGGTGGGGGACGGCGAGGCGGATGTGCTCGTGTCGGTGTTCGCCGTGATCTTCGCTCCCGATGCCGAGGCCGCCGCGGCGGAGATGGCGCGCGTGACCGCGCCGAGCGGGCGGATCGTGCTGAGCGCCTGGATCCCCGACGGCGCGATCTCGAAGACCGCCCGCCTCGCGCGCGAGGCGATCACCAAGGCGCTCGACATCCCGCCGGGGCCGCCGCCGTTCGCGTGGCACGAGCACGACGCCCTGGCCGGCCTGCTCGGGCCGCACGGCTTCGACGTGTCCCTGGAGGAGCACACGATCGCCTTCACCGGGGGCTCTGCGCGCGAGTACCTGCTCGCTGAAAGCGATAACCACCCGATGGCGCTAGCGGGGCGGGCCGTGCTCGAGGCGCGGGGCGAGAGCGACGCCCTGTTCCAGCGCATGCTCGAGGTGTGCGAGGCGGAGAACGAGGACCCGGACGCCTTCCGCGTGACGAGCCGCTACGTGATCGCCACCGCCGAGCGCAGATGAACGACACCGACCGCATCGACCGCCACCGGGGCTGGATCGCGGGCCTGCTGCTCGTGCTCGGCGTGCCGCAGGGGCTGCTCGGCGCGTGGGCGCTGTTCGCGCCGCACAGCTTCTACGCCAACCTCGGCATAGGCAGCGGACACTGGGTGGCCGCGCTCGGCGCGTACGACGAGCACCTGGTGCGCGACATCGGCTCGCTGTTCATCGGCCTGGGCGTGCTGATGGTGATTGCGGCGATCAGGCTCCAGCGGAGCCTCGCCTACATCGCCGTTGCGGTGTGGCTCACGTTCGCCGTCCCGCACACGATCTGGCACATGTTCAACCTCGGCCCCTACTCGGCCACCGACGCCGTGGCCAACGTGATCAGCCTCGGCTGGACCGTGGTGGGCGGGCTGGTGATCCTCGCCCTGCTGCGCGATTCGCGCCAGCGCGTGCGCGGCTAGCTGTCGAGGACCTTGCTGAAGCGGCGCTCGGCCGCGTGCGTCATCTGCTGCTTGAACGCGGCCAGCAGGGCGTCGCTGGCCAGGGGGCGCAGCCGCTCGAGCGCCTCCCGCTTGCGCGCCCAGTCGGCCGGATCGTGCACCCCGTCCTGGGGCAGCGGCCCGAGGATGTCGTCCACGAACACGCGCACGAAGGCGTCGGCCACGGCGGAGGAGTGCTTGAGCACGCGCTCGGCCACCGCCAGCACGTGGTCGATCGGCACGCCCTGATTCACGAGCTCCTCGCCTGCGGCGAAGAGCGTGGGGCTCGGGATCTCGAAGCGGTCCTCCGCGATCGGCTTGATCAGGCCCAGCTTGATCGCCTTGCGCGCGACCTTGGGGTCGTGCGGGCCCTTCAGCCGCTCGTCCAGCTCAGCCTGGGTGGCGTACTCGGGCTCCTCGTCGCCGAACGGGGTGAGAACGGCGCGCTTGAAGCCCATCGCCTCCTCCACGGCGCCACTCGAGCCCTCGATCAGGCGCTCGATCGCCTTGAGGTTGAAGCCCTCGGCCTGCATCTCCTGGATCAGGCGAATGCGCGCCAGGTGCTCGTCGTCGTAGTAGCCGGTCCGTGCCTCGACCACCGGCGGCGGCAGCAACCCGCGCGACTGGTGGGCGCGGATATTGCGGACGGTCATGCCCGTGCGCTGGGCCAGCTGGTCGATCGTCAGACGGCTTTCGCCGTTCGATGTCGCCATCAAGGTCATGGTACGAAGTTTCAAGTTACATCAAATCGTGTAACACCAACAAGTGGCGAGTGTAGACAACCGTCCTATGCCCAAACGCAAGAAAACAGCCATCCGCCGCGAGGAGATCGAGCTTCACGGCCATCGCGTGAGCTACCGCATCGCCGGCGAGGGACCCCCGATCCTGCTGATCCACGGCATCGCCGGCCGCTGCGAGCAGTGGCTCGACACCATGGACGTGCTTGCCGAGGACCACACGGTTGTCGCGCCGGACCTGCTCGGCCACGGCCGCTCGGCCAAGCCGCGGGGCGACTACTCGCTGGGCGCCTACGCCAGCGGGCTGCGCGACCTGCTCGTCACGCTCGACCTGAGGAAGGCCACGGTGGTCGGCCACTCGCTTGGCGGCGGCATCGCGCTCCAGTTCGCCTACCAATTCCCCGAGCGCACCGGACGCCTGGTGCTCGTGTCGAGTGGCGGCCTCGGCCGCGAGGTGCATCCGCTGCTGCGCGCCGCCACGCTGCCGGGCTCAGAGCTCGTGCTGCCCCTGATCTCGAACGACACGGTGCGCGGCGCCGGCACCACGGTGTCGCAGCTCGTGGGCAAGCTGGGCTTCCGCGCCGGACCCGACATCGCCGAGTTCGCGCGCGGCTACGGCTCGCTTGCCAGCGCCGACTCGCGCCAGGCCTTCCTGCACACGCTGCGCGCCGTGATCGACCACGGCGGCCAGCGCGTGAACGCGGGCGACCGCCTCTACCTGGCCGAGGACATGCCGACGCTGATCGTGTGGGGGCGGCGCGACCCGATCATCCCCGTGGGACACGCGGGCATCGCCCACCGCGGGATGCCCGGCAGCCGCCTCGAGGTGTTCGACGACGCCGGGCACTTCCCGCAGCTCGACGAGCCGGTGCGCTTCGCGCGCATGCTCCAGGACTTTGTCCGCTCAACTGAGCCGGCGGACGTGGACGCCGACTCGCTCAGAGCGCGTCTCGTCTAGCGCTTGGTGACCTTGTTGCCCCTGGCGTTCACGGCCCACCAGGCGGCGCCGAAGGCCGTCGAGCCCTGGCCGCTGGCCTGGCCGGGGCCGCTGTCGCCGATGTAGGCGTAGAGCGGGTGGCCGTTGTAGGTCACCTGGAGCTTGCCGTCCTTGCGCCGCGTGGTGCCGAGCTTGGATGAGCTCACGCCCTTGCCGGCCTTGGGCTTGCCGGTGGTGAGCGCCGGGGGCCAGCCGGCCGCGCAGCCGCCGTAGCACTTGCTCGTCTTGCCCTTGTCCTTGAGGAACAGGTAGAGCGTCTGGCCATGGCCGTTAACCAGGATCTTGCCCAGGCTGCCGACCTTCCTGAGCTGGATCTTGGCGGCCTTGGCGCTATGTGCCGAGCCACTCGAGCTTGCCGCGGCGGTGGTGCCGCCGATCACGGCCGCCGCAACGCCGACAGCCATCAGGGGAAGAAGCGTGCGCCTCATCAGGGTCGTCCCTTCGTTGTCGAACACGAACCACTTGGGTTAACGCGGGCGGCCCCACGATCCTTCCCGGCTACCGGCGCACGGCCGTTTTGTGACTGGAATACTGCGCCTCCGTCTACGCGGCGAAGGGGCCTCGGACACCGGTGGCAGGACCGGAGCGAGAGGAGCCGCGATCTCAAGAAGGACTGAACAGGGAGGGTTCATGAGTAGCTCTATTCGCGCGCTCTGGCGGCTGCTCGCCATCGGCGCGACCGCGGTAGCGGCGCTGGCCGTACCGGCATCGGCTTCGGCGGTGACCACCGCTCAGACGGAAGGCCTCGCGCCGATCCTCGTCTCGGGCGGCACTGACCTGGGCGCGCTGCCGGCGCGCTCGATGCAGGTGACCGTGGCGCTCTCGCCGCGCAACAAGGCGGCGCTCGACCGCGTGGTTCGCAACCACCAGACCATCTCGAGCGCGACCTACAGCTCCACCTACGCGCCCTCGCAGGCGACCGTGAACGCGGTGCGCTCGTGGGCCACCTCGAAGGGCCTGAGCGTGAGCTCGGTGTCCGCCAACCGCACGCTGGTGCGGCTCAGCGGTTCGTCGACGGCGCTCGGCCGCGCGCTCGGCATCACGTTCGAGCGCTACCGGCAGGCCGACGGCTCCACGTACTTCACGCCGAAGGGCACGGCGCATCTGCCGAGCAGCTTCTCGGACCAGGTTGCGGGCGTGCTGGGACTGTCGAGCCTCGGCAAGCTGAGCCTGCCGCCCAAGCGCACCACCGCCAACTCCACCCCGGCGGCCACGGGCGGCGTGAACTACCCGGCCGAGTACGGCCCGCAGGACTTCTGGTCGCTCTACAACGCGCCCAGCTCCGCGACCGGCTCGGGGCAGCAGGTGGCGGTGATCGCCGAGGGCGACCTCACGATCCCCAAGCAGGACCTCGTGAAGTTCGAGCAGCAGTTCGGGCTGCCGCAGGTGCCGGTCACGCAGACCACCGTGGGCACGCCGTCGACTGACACGGCGGGCAACGACGAGTGGGACCTCGACACCCAGTACTCGACCGGCTTCGCGCCGGACGTGTCTGGACTCCACCTGTACGTGGGCGCGTCGCTGTCGAACGACGACATCCTGGCCACGGTCAACCGCTGGGTCACCGACAACACCAACAAGCAGGCCAGCTTCTCGGCCGGTGAGTGCGAGCTCCTGGCTCAGGTGTCGGGCTTCCAGGCCCCGCTCGACAACGCGCTCGAGCAGGCGGCTGCCCAGGGGCAGACGCTGTTCACCTCGAGCGGTGACACCGGCTCGTTCTGCCCCGCCGTGATCGGCGTGAACGGCGTGCCGGCGGGCCTACCGGGCACGAACTTCCCGGCGGCCTCGCCATACGCCATGGGCGTGGGCGGCACGACCGTGCTGGGACCGGGCCCGAACGAGATCGCGTGGTACGCCGGTGGCGGCGGCATCACGTTCTTCGAGGACGTGCCCGCCTATCAGTCGAGCGCCGGCGGCAGCTTCACCGGCATCGACCGCGGTGTGCCGGACGTGGCCCTCGACGCGGACCCCAACTCGGGCTACCGCGTGATCGTGGGCGGCTCGGAGGAGATCATCGGCGGCACGAGCGCGAGCGCTCCGGCGTGGCAGGGCATCTGGGCGCGGGCCCAGGGCGCGCACGGCGGCGGCCTCGGCTTCGCCGGCCCGGTGATCTACAACACCGAGCCCGCGTCGGCGTTCAACGACATCACGCTCGGCACGATCGGGTTCTACGTCGCCACCCCCGGATGGGATTACACGACGGGCCGTGGAACGCCGAATATCTCCGCGTTCGTTGGTGGGGCATAGCCCATAGCCCATAGGCCATAGACGGCGGCGTCCTTCGGGGCGCCGCCGTTTCTTGGTCGATTGGTCGTTTTTGCCGCCTATGGGCGGCGCAACTGATCAATCGATGTAGATGGCGGTCTCCGGGGCGCCGCCATTTCTGACTACGCCGCGGTGCATTACGCGTGTGTTTGCCGGCATCGCGACGTTGCCGGAGGGGTCGAGGGCGATCATCCCGGCGTCGCCGCGCAGGGGCAGGATCCGGTCCTTTATCGCTCTGTTGCAGGCCGACTCCAGATCGAGGCCGACGTGCCGGATGAGCGCGCAGACCTCTGAGGCGAGCGCCGCCCGCACGATCAGCTCCCCGTCGCCGGTAGCCGACACGGCGCACGCGCGATCGTCCGCGTACGTCCCGGCGCCGATCAGCGGCGAGTCGCCCACGCGGCCGGGCAGCTGGTCGCGCACCCCGCCGGTGGAGGTGGCGGCGGCCAGATGGCCGTCGGCATCGAGCGCCACAGCCCCGACCGTCCCCTTCGAGGCCATCCAGCGATCGCGCTGGCGCTCGGTCACGAACCAGTCGTCCTCGCAGAGCTCGAGCTCGTGCGAGATCGCGAGCCGTTCGGCGCCCGGGCCCGCGAGCAGCACGTGCGAGGTGGAGTCCATAACCACGCGCGCGAGGGCGATCGGGTGTCGCACCTGCGTGATCGCCGCCACGGCTCCGGCGCGCAGGTCCGTGCCCGACATGATCGAGGCGTCCATCTCCACCCCGCCCTCGGACGTGAGCACCGAGCCTCGCCCGGCGTTGAACAGCTCGCAGTCCTCGAGCGATTCCACCGCGGCTTGAACGGCGTCGAGCGCGGAGCCGGCGGCCTCCAGCACAGCCGATCCCGCGGCAAGTGCATCCTCGATGCCGCGGTGGTAGGCGGCCTCGTCGCGCACCACTCCCGCCGCCGGATTGCCGCAGCCCCCATGCACGGCGATGACCCTGTCCGCCACGAACCGGCAACCTACCGGGCCGTGACTCGCCTCGTGCTCTGGGACATAGACGGAACGCTGGTCGATTCGGCAGGCCTGGGCGCCGAGGCGTTCTACGAGGCCTTCGAGCGCATTACCGGCTCGCCGGTGACCAAGCTCGTGCCGTTCGCGGGCCGCACCGACCTGGAGATCGCGCTCGACCTGCTCGAGACGGCGGGCATCGAGCACAGCGAGCGCCTGCTCGACGACTTCGAGCGCGAGCTGATCGCGTCAATGGCCGCCCGCGCCGAGCTGGTGCGCGAGCGCGGCCGCCCGTTCCCCGGCGTGCGCGAGACGCTCACACGGCTCGGCGCCGAGCCGGCGGTGACGCAGTCGCTCCTGACCGGCAACATCGAGCCGAACGCCCACGTCAAGCTGGCGGCCTTCGATCTTCACGAGCTGATCGACATGGAGATAGGCGCGTACGGCTCAGACCACCAGCGCCGCGGCGAGCTGGTGGCGGTGGCGCGGCGCAAGGCGCTGGACCTGCGTGGCGTGGCGTTCGATCCGGCGGACATCGTGCTCATCGGCGACACACCCCTGGACGTGGCGGCGGCGATCGAGGGCGGCGCCCGCGCCGTGGGCGTCGCGACCGGCCCCTACGAGACGGACGAGCTCAAGCACTCCGGGGCGGACGCCGTGCTGGCGGACCTGTCAGACCTGGAGCTGGTCCTCGAAGCCGTCCTCGGCTGAGTCGAGGCACCAGCGCTCGAGCGCGGGCCAGGGGCCAAAGCCGGCCTCCGGGTTGATGTGGCCGCGGCCCGCGAGCTCATAGGAGCGCAGTCCGAGCGGCCCCGCGTACAGCCGCTCGGCGCCCTCCGGGCAGTAGGGGTCGTTGTCAGCCCAGATCACGAGGGTCGACCCCGCGGCCCGCGCGACCTCGTCAGGCTCGACCGACAGCGGGAAGAAGCGGGACGCCGGCAGCTGCACCGAGGGGCTTGGCGGCGCCACGAGCAGCACCCGCTCGACCGGCCCGGCGGTCGTGCTCCGGTTTGCGTGCTGGAGCCACAGCACGCACGCCAGCGAATGGCAAATCACCACGACGCCCGCGGGGTCGCGCAGCTCACGGTCCAGGACCTCGAGCCACGGGTCGAGCCGCGGCGAGTCGGGCTCGGGCAGGTCCGGGTAGCGAACGCGCTCGCCCCGCTCGCGCAGGCGCCCCGCCAGCCAGCTCTGCCAGTGATCCGGGCCGGATCCCTGCAATCCGTGGAGGATCAGGAACGACATCGCCCCGCATCATGCCCACAAAGACCTCGCTCCCGCCGGGGGGAAGGCGGGAGCGAGGGAGGGGAGTCGTTCTTGAAAAAGGGCGCTAGGGGTGACAGCGCAAAGCGGCGGCTACGAAGACCGAGGGTCCAGCCCAACCAAGGGCCATCTGATTGGCTCGAGTCTGGCGGCCGTGCATGGCAGGAAATCTCGCAGTCTGGGGTTCCCGGTCAAATGCGGCTGGCTGGCATCTGGCGGTGTGGCACTCCGCCACCCGCGAGGTGCGGTTAACCCCCGCCCCCCTACCCCCATTCGAGCCCCGCTTCTCAGGAAGTGGCGACGAGCGCCGCGGGCGGTCCCGGACTCACGACCTCCGCGCCCTCCGGCGGATCGGCATCCGGCGGGAAGAGACCCAGCACCGAACCGCCGAAACCCCCGCCGATGATCCGCGCTCCGGCGGCCCCCGCGTCCTTCAGGAACGCCACCGCGCGCTCGACCTCCGGCGTGGAAACCTCGTAGTCGTCGCGCAGGCTCGCATGCGACGAATCGAGCAGGCGGCCGAGCAACGCCAGGTCGCCGGCGTCGAGCGCCTCCACCGCCTCGTTCACGCGCGCGTTCTCCGTGAGGACGTGCAGCACACGCCGCCCGAGCGGGTCCGGCAGCTGCCCGGCGTCGGCCGCGCTGGCCTCACGCAGCGTCATAACCCCGAGCAGCTCGCACGCCAGCACGCACTCGGCGCGCCGGTCGTTGTACCCCGACGCCGCGTTGTCGTGTGGCGCGCCGCTGTCCAGCGTGGCGAGCCGCCAGCCGTGCAGGTTGAGCGGTACGTCGCGCAGGCCGAGTGAGTCGAAGTCGATCAGCAGCGCCCGGCCATCGCTCGAGCAGAGGACGGCGAGCTGGTCCAGCATGCCGGTGTGTGCGCCCACCCACTCGTTCTCCACACGCGAGCAGATGTGCGCAAGCTCCACGCGGTCGAAGTCCTCAGTCCCGGCGAGCCCAAGCAGCGCGAGCGACAGCGCGGCCGACAGCGCGGCCGACGACGACAGCCCCGAGCCCCGCGGCAGATCGCCCTCGACCACGAGCCGCGCGCCCGGCACGGCAACCCCGGCCTCGCGCAACTCGGCAACCAGGCCACGAGCGAAAGCGCGCCAACCTTCGGCTGGCTGGGGACCGGCGAGGGGGAACGAGTCACGCTCGCCGAGGTCGCGCGCTTCCACGGTAACCAGCTCGTCGTCACCGATCTCCCCATCCACCGTGACGCCACGGGCAATGGCAAAAGGCAGCGCGAGCCCCGCGTTGTAGTCGGTGTGCTCGCCGATCAGGTTCACCCGACCGGGGCCGTGAGCGCGCACTTGCACGACATCGGTATACCGCGTGCAGGGGTTAGCGCAATCGTGTACGCCGGGGTACCTTGGCCTGGGGAATGGAACTCAGGGCCCACAAGGTCTCGCTCGCGCTGACCGAGACGTTCACGATCGCGCGCCACTCTCGCGATGTCGAGCAGGTGGTGCACGTCGAGCTGGAGCACGACGGCGTGGTGGGCTATGGCGAGGGCGCGCCCGTGGACTACTGGGGCGAGACGCCGGAGTCGCTGCTCGCGTTCCTGCGCGAGGAGGCGCCTGAGCTGATCGGGGGCGACCCCTACGCGCATGAGTACATCGGCCGCCGCCTGGCGCGCCGGCCAGGTGAGCAGGGCGCCAAGCAGGCGATCGATGGCGCCCTCCACGACTGGCTCGGCAAGCGCCTGGGCGAGCCGGTCTGGAGGCTCTTCGGTCTGTCGCCGATCAGCCCGCCCACCTCGTACACGATCGGCATCGACACGATCGAGGGCACGGCCGACCGCACCCGGCGCGCGCACGGCTACCACGTCCTCAAGCTCAAGCTCGGTGGCCCCGACGATCTCGAGCGGCTACGGACGGTCAGGGAGAACACAAGCGCGCGCATCCGCGTGGACGGCAACGAGGGCTGGACGCTCGAGACCGCCCGCGAGCTGATGCCCGTGCTGGTGGAGATGGGCGTGGAATTCGTGGAGCAGCCGTTCCCGGCCGCCGACCTCGACAGCTTCCGCGCGTTGCGCGAGATCAACCCGCGCATCCCGGTCGTGATCGACGAGGGCGTGAAGGACCTGCTCGACGTCGCACGGGTCGCCGGCTACGCCGACGGCATCAACATCAAGCTCGCCAAGTCGGGCGGCATCCGCGAGGCGCTGCGCATGATCCACGCCGCCCGCGCGCTCGGTCTGCAGGTGATGCTCGGGTGCATGATCGAGTCTGAGCTTGGCATCGCGGCGGCGGCTCAGATAGCGTCGCTCGTCGACTACGTGGACCTCGACGGCCATCTCCTCATCTCGAACTCACCGTTCACCGGGCTCGGCTTCCGGGAGGGCGGCGTAGTCGCATCCGCGGATCCCGGCCTCGGCGTACGGCCCGAGTGAGCGACGGCGAGCGGCTGGCGGTCCTCACCGAGGGCCTGTTCGACGATCACCACGCGAAGACCGCGCATGGCGTGATCCGCTACGGCACGCGCGAGGTCGTGGCGGTGGTGGACTCGAGCCAGGCGGGCAGGACGGCCTCCGAGGTCGTGCCGTTCTGCCAGAAGCCGGTGCCGATCGTGGCCACGATCGCGGAGGCGGTCGACCGCGGCGCCACGACGCTGCTGATCGGGATCGCTCCAACCGGCGGCAAGCTCGACGACGCGTGGCGCCGGCTCGTGCTCGAGGCGCTCGACAGGGGCCTGAACGTGGAGGCCGGACTGCACACGATCCTGGCCGAGGACCCGCAGTTCGCGGCCACCGCTCAGAAGAACGGCGTGACCCTGCGCGACCTTCGACTTCCCCCGGCCGACCTGGGCGTGCCGCGCGGCCCGAACGCGCGCAAGCCCGGGATCCGCGTGGTCCACAGCGTGGGCTCCGACGTGGCCATAGGCAAGAAGGCCGTGGTGGTGGAGCTCGACGCCGCGGCCCGCGCGCGCGAGCTGCGCTCGGTGTACGTGCCCACCGGTCAGACTGGCGTGGCCATCGCCGGCTGGGGCATCGCCGTGGACCACGTGCTGGCCGACTACGTGTCGGGCGCCGCCGAGCGCCTGGTGGACGAGGGCGCCGAGCGCGGCGAGCTCCTCTTCGTGGAGGGCCAGGGGTCCCTCTTCCATCCGGCGTACTCGGCCGTGACACTTGGCCTGCTCCACGGCTGCTCGCCGGACGGGCTGATCCTCGTGCATCGAGCCGGCGCCACCCACTTCGAGGGCTACCCCGACCTGCCGCTTCCGTCGCTACCCGAGCTGATCGACGCGTACGAGACGGTGGTGCGCCCGCTGCGCCCCGCACGGGTCGTGGCCGTCGCGCTCAACACGTCCCGGCTGGGCGAGGACGAGGCCCGCGCGACCATCGCCCAGACCGAGGATGTGACCGGTCTACCCGCTGACGACCTCGTTCGCTACGGGCCCGATCGGGTACTCGACGCGGTGTTGGCTGCGTTTGAGATGCCGGTTTAGCGCCTACCCTATGGACATGCGACTGCTGGGTAGCGACCCGGCGGCAACCCTGCCGGGTCCAGCGAGAGAGATCACCGTGGAACCGATCGAGGTTCCCCGTGAGGCGCCGCGCCCAGAGCCGCTCCCGGAGCGCGAACCAGAGCCCCAGGCGCCGCCCGCTCCCGATCGTGAGAGGGAGCCCGAGAAGGTGCCCGCTTGACCGCCACGGTCCCGGACCTGATCGAGCCGGTCGTGGGCTTTCGCAAGTGGAGGCTCGTCCGCGATCGCCTGTCCTCGCCGTTTATCCCGCTGCGCTGGGAGGAGGCCGAGGTGCAGGCCCAATGCTTCCCCGCCAACCGCACGCTCCTCTTCGGCAAGGGCTGGCTCGACACGCCACACCGCGCGCCGCACCCGGACTGCAAGTGCGGCATCTACGCCTACCACCGGCCGCCGAGCCGCGGCCCGATCCCGTACCTCGACCGCATCACCGGGATCGTCGCCCTGTGGGGCAAGATCGAGGTGCACCGCGACGGCATGCGCGCCGAGCACGCGCGCATCGGCGCGCTCGCGTACCTTGCCGACCTTGGCCGAGATCACGAACGCCGCGTTCGCTACATCGCCACGGGCCTGGGGGTCGACGTGGTCGAGCAGTCCGAGCTCGCGCTCGCCGCGCAGGAGTACGGCAAGCGGCTGCCGGCGGAGATGATCCCCTGAGCTGGGACCGCTTTCCGGTTTGGCCGATCGTCGGCGTGATCGCGTTCGTGCTGATCGCGATCGTCTCGACGATCTACCTCGCGCTGGCGCTCGCCATCTGCGTGCTCGTGCTGATGGCCGTGTACTGGGCGTTCACCCAGCTGCCGGCGCGCTTCGGCGGCGAGCGGCCGGACCGCCACCGCGACCCTCGCTGAGTGGGCTCGCACGTCACAGTCGAGGCGCGCGGGCAGTTGGCTGTCGTCCGCCTGGACAGGCCGCCCGCGAACGCGCTCAACCTCGAGGTGCTGGCGGAGCTCGAGCAGGCTCGCGAGGGGCTTGCCGCCGACCCGCCCGGCGCCGTGGTGGTGACCGGGCGCGAGCGCTTCTTCTCCGCCGGCGTCGATCTCAAGCTGGTCCCGACCTGGTCGCCTGAGGACCAGCGGGCGATGGTGCAGGGCATCAACGACCTCGTGCTGGGCTGGTACGGATTCCCGCGGCCCGTGGTGGCCGCGGTGACCGGACACGCGATCGCGGGCGGCATGGTGATCGCGCTCTGCGCCGACTACCGCGTGGGCGCGCGCGAAGGAAAGCTGGGGCTCACCGAGCTGCGCGCGGGCGTGCCGTACCCGGTGGGCGCGATCTCGCTGGTGCGGGCGGAGCTGTCGCCAGCGGTTGCCCGGGCGCTCGTGCTGCGGGCTCACCTGGTCGAGCCGGAGGAGGCGTTGCGGCTCGGGCTCGTGGATGAGCTGGCCGGCCCGGACGAGGTGGTGGAGCGCGCGTGCGACGTGGCCGAGCAGATGGCGCAGTTCGGCGGCGACGCCTACGAGCGCACCAAGCTCGCGCTGCGCGGCGACGCTCTTGCGCGCATACGCGCGGCGGTGGACGCCGGCGATCCGCTGCTCGACTCGTGGCTCGGTGAGGGCGCCGAGGCCTCGGCCGCGTCCCTGCTGCGCGAGAATTAGCGGCGCGCGGAGCGTGCCACAGCGTCGAGGGCGGCCGTGATGGCCCGCGCGTCGGCGGTGCTCACGTTGGGCTCGAAGTGCTCCTTCAGGCAGCGCTCGTATATCGGCCACATGCGGTCGAGCATCTTCCTGCCGGCCGGGGTGATGACGGCGTAGGAGCCACGGCGGTCGTCCTCGCACGGCTCGCGCCGGAGCAGGCCCGCGGCCTCGATCCGGTCCAGCAGGCGGGTGAGCCCGCTGCGGCTGAGGATCACGGCGTCCGCCAGCTCGTGGATCCGCAGGCGGCCGCGCTCGGCCTTGTTCAGCTCGGTGAGCACGTCGTACCACCCGAGCGGGGGCAGCCCCGCCTCGTTCAGCTCCCGTTCCACCTGTTCGACCACGAGCGCCTGGCCCCGCAGAAGCGAGCGCCAGGCGTCGAGTTGTGCAGTGGCGAGCATGACCGTTATAGTTGCAGATACAATGATTGCACATGCAACTACCTTCCAAGGAGGACCTATGTCGTTGCTCTATGTAATCGGTTCGCCCCGTCGTCAGAAGTCGGAGTCATCCGCGATCGCCGACGCGTTCCTCGAGTCTTACTTGGCGGCCAACCCGGGCACCCGGCTGGACACGCTCGATCTCTGGCGCGAACCGCTCCCCGTGTACGGACCCGAGGGCGTGGAGGCCAAGATGTCCGTGTTCGCCGGTAAGACGCCCGACGCCGACGCTTGGGGCAAGGTGGTGAGCGCGTTCGAGCGCTTCAACGCCGCCGACCAGTACCTCTTCACCGTGCCGATGTGGAACCACGGCGTGCCGTGGCCGCTCAAGCACCTGATCGACACGATCAGCCAGCCGGGCATGGTCTTCGGCTTCGACCCGGAGCAGGGCTACAGCGGGCTCCTCGACGGCAAGCGTGCGGTGGTGGTCTACACGAGCGGCGTCTACGGCCCGGACCGGCCGCGGGCGTTCGGAAGCGACTTCCACTCGACCTACTTCAACGACTGGCTCCAGTGGGCAGGCATCCGCGACATCACGGAGATCCGTTTCCAGCCCACGATCGCCACTGCCGACCCCGGCGCGTTGCGCGAGCGCGCGCTCGCGGAGGCCCGCGCGCTGGGCCGCCGCTTCGACGTTCCTGCACGATCCGCCGCCTGACCGCCAGAATAGGCGCCGCCGTGATGGTGGTGATGACACCTCAGGCCACTCAGGCCGAGATCGACGCGGTCGTGGCGCGCCTCGAGACCGTGCCCGGCGTGCACGCCAGGGTGATGCCGGGCGAGCTGACGACGGCGATCGGCGCGCTGGGCGACCCGGAGGGCGTGCGCGCGCTCGCCCTCGACGGCATGGCGGGCGTGGACCAGGTGATCCCCATCAGCCGTCCCTACAAGCTCGCGTCGCGGGAGCTGTCGCACCATGGACCAACGGTCGTGAGGATCGACGGCCGCGCCGTGGGCGGCGGCGACACCTTCTGCCTGATCGCCGGTCCCTGCACGGTGGAGTCGCGCGAGCAGACCCTCGCCGTCGCGGGCGCGGTGCGGAAGGCGGGCGCGTCGATGCTGCGGGGCGGCGCATTCAAGCCACGCACCTCGCCGTTCTCCTTCCAGGGGCTGGGCGCTCCGGCGCTCGAGATCCTGCGCGAGGCGCGAGAGCAGACCGGACTGCCGGTGGTGAGCGAGCTCACCGACCCGGCCAACGCGGAGGCGATGGCCGACGTGGTGGACGTGATCCAGGTGGGCGCGCGCAACATGCAGAACTACGGGCTGCTCGAGGTGGTGGGCAAGCTCGGCAAGCCGGTGCTGCTCAAGCGCGGGCTGTCCTCCACGGTGGACGAGCTGCTGATGGCGGCGGACTACATCCTCAAAGAGGGCAACGAGAACGTGATGCTGTGCGAGCGCGGCATCCGCACGTTCGAGACCGCCACGCGCTTCACGCTCGACCTGGGCGCCGTGCCGTACCTCAAGCTGCACACGCACCTGCCGGTGATCGTGGACCCGTCGCATGCCTCGGGCGACCGGCGGCTGGTGGAGCCGCTGTCGCGCGCGGCCGCGGCGGTGGGGGCCGACGGGATCATCGTGGAGGTGGCAGAGGATCCGGACGCGGCCCTGTGCGACGGACCCCAGCAGCTCTACGCACGCGACTTCCAGCAGTTCGCCGACAGCGTGGCCGCGCACGCCGCGCTGGTTGGGCGGGAGCTCGCGTAGCCGGCATGCCGTCGGCGGTGGTTGTGGGAGCTGGGGTGTTCGGCGCCGCGCTCGCGGACCGGCTGGCCGGCGACGGCTGGCAGGTCACGCTCGTGGATCGGGACGAGCCTGGGCACGAGCGCGCGGAGTCGGGCGGCGAGTCGCGCCTGCTGCGCTTCTCCCACGCGTCGGATGCCTGGTACACCCGCTCGGCCTGGCGGGCGCGGGAGCTGTGGCAGGAGCTCGAGCGCGACGTGGGCGAGCAACTGTTCGTGGAGGCGGGCCTTGCCTGGTTCGCGCACAGCGAGGGCGGCTGGGAGACCGACAGCGAGCAGGTGCTGCGCGCGGAGGGAATCCCCGTCGAGCGGCTCGCACCGGATGTGGCGGCAGATCTCTTCCCGGGCATGCGGACCGACGACCTCGCCTTCGTGCTCTACGAGCCGCTGGCAGGGGTCATGCGCGCCGGCCACGCGACGCGCGCCCTCGCTCGAAGGGCGCGGGAACGCGGCGCCGAGATCGTGCGCGAGGACGCGCGGCCAGACGGCCGCGCAGCGCTGCTGTCCGACGGCCGGCGCCTGGAGGCCGACCGCGTGGTGTGGGCGTGCGGCGCGTGGCTGCCGCGGGTGTTCCCGGAGCTCGTCCAGGTCCGCGTGACCCAGCAGGACCTCTTCTTCTTCGAGCCGCCCCCGGGCTGGACCACGCCGCCACTGCCCGGCTACGTGGAATACGACGGCGCCGTGTACGGGCTCGCGGGGCTGGACGGCAAGGGGGTGAAGGTCGGGCCCGATGCGGACGGGCCGCCGCTCGATCCGGACACATGGCCGCGCACGCCGAGGGCAGAGACCGCCAAGCTCGCGACCGAGTTCGTCAGCAACCGCTTCCCGGCGCTCGCGAACGCGCCGATCACCTCGCACGCGGTCTGCCAGTACAGCCTCACGGGCGACGGCCACTTCATCGCCGCGCCCCACCCGGACCATGACGGTGCGGTGTGGCTCTACGGCGGCGGCTCGGGCCACGGCTTCAAGCACGGCCCGGCACTGGCCGAGCGAATGGCCGCCTGGCTGAAGGGCGAGGAGCCGCCCGAGCCGCGCTTCGGCCTCGGGGAGCGCGTGCGCAGCCGCAGCCTGCGGACCGCGGGCGCCGAGGGCCCCTAGCCCGAGACGCGGATCTTGCGCTTGACGGTCGTGGCCTTGCCGTTCGCGCCTGTGGCCGTGATCGACACGGACACGACCGGGCGGCGGTGAGCCCGCAGCGCGGCACGGAGCGGCCGCCGCGCGCGGGCGGGCAGTCGTAGGTTGAGCGTGACCTTGCGCCCGGCGGCGCCGCTGCGGCGCACCGGGGTGAGCTTGTACGCACTCGCGGCGCCCGGCACCGACAGCGAGCCGGTGCCCAGCACGGTGCAGTCCACGGCGCACGATGCGCTCACGCGCGCGCCGCCGTTGCGCATCACCGGCTGCCTCGTCGCCGCGGCGAGCGTGAGCTTGGGGGCCATGGCCGGCGCGGTAATCGCGGGCGGCGCGGCGCCTGGGCCCGGCACGGGTGCGGGCGGCGGTTCCGGTGCCGTCGAGCCGCTGTCGGCCGACCAGTCGAACTGCACGCTCATCGAGGAGCCGGCCATCGTCGGGTCGGGCGTGCCGGCGTCCCAGCTCACGACAAAGCGGTAGATGTGCGCGGCGCCCACGCCGAAGTTGCCGAGCGCGGTGGGGGTGAGTGAGTTGAGCTTGCCGCGGTAGACCGGCACGGGGTGGACCGGCACGGTCACGTCATCCACCGCCAGGTCGAGCTGCCGCGAGAAGAAGCCGCCGCCGGGCCCGGGCGTGTCTGAGAGGTGCGAGAGGGCCAGGGCGAACGCCCCCGGGTGGTCGCCGATGTTGGAGATCGTGACGGTGCCCTCCAGCGAGTCGCCCGGCCCAAGCGCTCCGGACATGATCGCGCTGCCGTTGTGCGAGTTGCCCACCTCGGCCGCGCCGGTGGCGCTGAGCGCAGCGGCCCGCGCCGCTGCATCGCGCGAGTGCGCAGCCGCGAACACCGACAGCATGGCCAGCAGCGCGGAGACGAGCACTGTCACACGCGCGCGCATCAGAACTCCACGTCGCTCAGGCCGCTCTCGGACACGGCGCTGCCGCTGCTCG
>Ga0070680_100001050_pt1 | contig 19754 bp, 12 predicted proteins | sample KBSC73BmetaG_FD_64672 | JGI IMG/M metagenome (GOLD analysis project Ga0070680, IMG submission 64672) | Corn rhizosphere microbial communities from Kellogg Biological Station, Michigan, USA - KBS C7-3B metaG | ecosystem: Host-associated > Plants > Roots > Rhizosphere | place: USA: Michigan...
CCGCGTGATCGGCGGCCTCGGCAGCGACACGATCAACGTCGCCGGCGACGTCAACGGCGACGTGAGCACGACCGACGTCGAAGGCACGAGCGGTTACGTCAACCACTCGCTGTCCTCGGCCGACCCGAACTACAACGGCCTCGTCGTCAACGGCGTCGACGTAAGCGTCGCCCGCGGCACCCAGGGCAACGTGATCGTGACCGAGACCGGCGGCACGACAGTCGTGCGCGAGGGCGCGACCTTCTCGGCGGCGCTCGACTCCTTCACCGTCTCGCTCGCGACCGCGCCGACCGCCGACGTCTACATCACGGTCTCGGCCGCGCTCTCACCGGGCACCGATCCGCTCGGCGCCGACACGTTCCTCGTGTCGACGACGAACGGCAGCAGCGCCGACTTCTACCGCACCGTCTGGATCGACGGTGTCGCGACGCCGGTGGCGCAACGCGCGATCGTGCTCCACTGGGCGCCCGGCGAGACGGCCGCGAAGACCGTCTACGTCTGGGCGGTCAACGACGGTGTCGCCGAGGGCGACCGTGTCGTCACGGCCAGCCTGTCCGCGATCAGCGGCGATGCGCACTTCGAGGGGACGCGGATCCGCGGCGTCGAGGTGACGGTCCTCGACAACCAGCCGGCCGTCCAGATCGACCAGTCGAACAACGGCACGCTCGTTGTCGAAGGGAGTGCGACGACGGAGCTCACCGACGCCTTCGTCGTGCGGCTCGCGACGACGCCGACTGCGCCGGTGACGGTCACGCTGACACCGTCGGACGGCCGAATCTCGCTGTCACAGACCTCGGTCATCCTGAACGCGGGCAACAACTATCAGGCGACGATCACCGTGCACGCGGTCGACGACGCGCTGCGCCAGGATCCGCACTACACGGACATCAACCTGGCGGTCGCCTCCGCGGACACGGCGTACAACGGCCTCGCCGCGCCGAGCGTCGATGTACGCGTCATCGACAACGACACGCCGGGCCTGATCGTCCTCGAGACCAACGGCTCGACGATCGTCTCGACCGGCGGCCTCACCGACAGCTACCAGGTGCGGCTGACGCAGGCGCCGACCGCCAACGTCACGGTGACCGTGATCACGGACGGTCAGACGATCGCCGCGCCGTCGACGCTGACGTTCACGCCGGCCAACTGGTACGTCCTGCAGACGGTCACGCTGTCCGCGAACCCGGGCTACGTGCCGACGCCGGGCCAGGAGAGCATCAAGACGTTCCCGAAGCAGCCGCATCTCCTGAGCGAGATCCGCGGTCCGCTCGCCGTCGAAGGCGGCACGACCGCAGCCGACCGGTCGCTGAAGCCGGCCGTGATCCTGCCCGGCGAGAACAACGCCGGCTTCTTCGGCATCTCGTCGCAGAACGACGAGGCGCAGCAGGTCGACACGCTCAACGTCTTCGACGACTCGAGCCAGGAAGATCTCGCCGGCGCGCTCAGCCAGACGACGATCTCCGGGCTGAACATGGGCCCGGGGGTCACGTTCAACGTCCCGGCGGCGAGCATGCCGTTCGGCGAGCCGAACTTCTTCCCGAGCGGGATCAGCTACGGGACGATCAGCCTCGACGCGCAGGGCCACTTCCAGCAGGACGCTTCGGTCAGCACGATCGAGGTCGTCAACGTCCTGCTCGGCCAGGGCAACGACCACTTCACGATCACGGGGACGCTCGTGCCGGGTGGCGACCTCGACCCGATCACGCATACGCGTGGCGCCCCGGCGGTGCACGGCGGCCTCACCACCGTCCACGGCGGCGGCAACACGGCGATCAACGCGACGACGATGGGCGGCGACACGATCACCGTGACGGGCGGCGGCGGGCCGACCTCACCGCTCGTGATCTACGGCGACACGTCGCAGGACGGCGCTTGGTACAGCGGCAACCCGAGCGCTCTCTCGAGCTACGACTTCGGGCCGAAGCCGTTCCAGAACGTCACGGGCAACGGCTCGCCGCACTTCATCTTCCCGGTCGCCAACCCGTTCCGGTACGCGGGCAACGACGTCATCGACGCGTCGGCGGCCGGAGCGGGGGCGATCACCGCGTACGGCGGCGCAGGCAACGACACGATCCTGGGCAGCCAGTTCGGCGACTACATCGCCGGCGGCTCCGGTGACGACACGGTCAACGGCAACGGCGGGATCGACCAGATCTACGGCGACTCGGGCGTCAATGTCGACGTGATCAAGCGCGACCTGACGATCCCGACCACGAACGTCGGGGCTTGTGCGAACGGAAGCATCTGCCCGAACGCAGACGGGCTCGCGGCCGGCCACGACACGGTCACGGGCGGCGACGGCAACGACGTCATCTTCGGCGACCACGGCATCGTCACGCAGGACGTCGGCGTTGCGACGGTCGGCCCGAGCGGCTACACGCTCCCGGTCAAGCCGGAGCGGATCCTGACGACTGTGCTGATCATCGCGATCCGCACGACCGAGCCGCAGAACGGCGTGTCCGACACCATCCAGGGCGGCACGGGCGCCGACCGGATCCTCGGCGGGAACGGCGGCGACACGATCGTCGGCAACACCGGCGACGACCTCATCCTGGGCGACCAGGGCTACATCCACTACCCGACGCCGGATTCGGGCGCGACCAAGCCCGACGTGATCACGACCTGCATGGATCCGAACACGGCGAGCTCGTGCGCACAGACGATCGGCGGCGCGGACACGATCGACGGGTCGGAGGGCAACGACATCGTCTTCGGCGGCACCGGCAGCGACACGATCTCCGGCGGCGACGGGAACGACCTGATCTTCGGCGACCACGGTGCCGTCGCAGGGACGATCGACACCACCCTCCTGCCTCTCAGTCTGCCGCTCGCCCAGCACGCATTCTCGTGGACGTCGATCAACACGACGGCGTCCGACGGCGGAGACGGCGACCTGATCCGCGGCAACGGCGGCGACGACGTGATCGTCGGAGGCCAGGGCGCCGACCGCATCCTCGGGGACGATGACGACGACGACATCATCGGCGGCCACACCGGCGCGCTGACCGCGCTCGTCCTCGGCGCCGCCCTCACGATCGGAGCCCGCGCGGGCGCCGGCGGCTTCGACACCGGCGACACGATCGACGCCGGCGCCGGCAACGACTGGATCGAGGGCGACAACGGCATCCTGCTCCGCACGGGCTCGCGCGTCGGCCCGCGCTTCCAGCTTCTGCCCGACAGCGGGCCGATCTTCGACGTCAACGGGATCGACCGTGTCACCAACGCCCCGCAGCTCGATCCGGACACGAGCAACGAGGAGCGTTACGTCGAGCTCTTCGACCAGTCGGCGACACCGCCCGCCGGCTCGTTCGGCGACGACAACATCGCGGGCGGCGCCGACGACGACGTGATCTTCGGCCAGCTCGGGAACGACACGATCCAGGGCGACGGCTCCACGCTCGACGACACCGGCGGCACGACGATCGACGTGCTCGGGCCGCTACGGCAGTCGGTCGAGGACTACGCAGGCATCGGCCGCGACGGCCGCGACTGGATCGAGGGGAACGGCGGCGCCGACTGGATCTACGGCGACCTCGGCCAGGACGACCTGATCGGCGGCTCGAGTGATCTCTACAGCCTGGCGACGCCGGGCCAGCGGCCGGACGGCAGCGACACCATCTTCGGCGGCGCGGGCGTGCGGCTCGAGCGGAACAACTACGGCGACCTGTCCGGGTCAGGTCATGCGCACGACGCCGACGTGATCCTGGGCGACAACGGCGACATCTTCAACCTCGTCCGCGTCACGGGGAACACGGCGTCGTTCCTCACGTTCACGTACGACGACTACGCCTCGACCGAGCGGATCATCCCGCGCGCGTACCGCTTCCTCGACTACACCCAGGGGAACCCGGACGCCGTTGGGACGATCGGCGCCGCCGACCTCGTCCACGGCGAGAACGGCGACGACACGATCCACGGCATGACCGGCGACGACGTGCTGTACGGGGAGGGTCAGGACGACAACATGTACGGCGGCACCGGCGACGACCGGCTCTTCGGCGGAACCGGCCAGGACGGCATGCTCGGCGACGACGGCGTCATGCTCACGAGCCGCAACGGCCACACCGAGCCGTTGAACGGCTTGTTCTCGGCCAACCAGCCGGACACGGTCGCCGAGCCGGGCCCGTTCACCTCGGTCGACCTCTACATCGCCGACGAGCTCTTCAAGCAGGCACAGCTCGCGATCCCGACCTCGGGCGGCAACGACGTCATGTACGGCGGCCTCGGCGACGACTTCATGCACGGCGGCACCGGCGACGACGGCATCTCGGGCGCCGAGGCCGAGATCGCCTTCTACTACACCCCGGTCGGCGGCGCAGATCCGCTGCAGTACGACGCGGGCACCACCAAGTTCCTGAAGTACGACGCCGATCATCCGCGCGACTACATCCCGAACTGGTTCCTCAACTTCGACGCGTACGTCGTCGACGAGGGCACGGGGCTGGCGATCGACATGAACGGCGTCAAGATCAAGTCGGACGACGGTCGCGACCGCATCTTCGGCGACGACGGCAACGACTGGATCGTCGGCGGCACCAACTGCGACTGGCTGTTCGGCGGCTTCGGCGACGACCTGCTGCAGCTCGACGACAACCTGCTCACCGACGGCGGCAAGAACGACAACCCGGAGAACGACGATCCACGCTTCCGCGACGGCGACTTCGCATTCGGCGGCGCCGGCCGCGACGTCCTGATCGCGAACACCGGGCTCGACCGGATGTACGACTGGGGCGGCGAGTTCAACAGCTTCATCGTGCCGTTCGCGCCGTTCGGCAACCCGACCGTCAACCGCGAGTTCTCGCCGCAGGCCCGCACGCTGATCGTCGCGATCAGCTACGGCGCCGGTCAGGACATCCAGCTGGCCGGACTCCCCAACCCGCCGGACTTCGACACCCATACGGCGTTCGACGAGACCGCGATCGTGCAGCCGAAGGACGGCCAGCTCTGGAACGACCAGCACGGCGGCCCGCGCGACCCGCAGCCCGGCAACATCGGCGGCGTCAAGCGCGACGACACGGGAACGGGCAACCTCTCCTGCGCCTGCGACTTCCAGCCGGCGATCCACATCACGAAGCTCCTCTGGTCGGCCGACGGGACCGTCAACGGCGTGTCGGCCGAGGCGGGCACGCTCGGGATCGTCCTGCCGCAGGGGACGGGCATCTGGTGGACGTACGAGGTGACGAACGCCTCGCAGAACGCCACCCAGACCGCGAACGCCGGCCTCGTGATCACCTCGATCCTCGACGACAACGGCACGCCGGCGAACCCCAACGACAACTTCGCTCCTGTCTACGTCTCGGGCGACGCCAACGGCAACGGCGTCCTCGATATCGGCGAGACCTGGATCTTCACCTCGAAGAACGTGACGGGCGCCGCCAACAAGGTGCCCGCGGGGACGCTCGCCAACACGGTCACCGTTCAGGCCCGCTGCGTCACCACCGGCGTTCCGGGCTGCGTCAGCGGTACCACGGTCGCCGACACGGCAATGAACCGCGTCACCTCGGGCGGCGGCCCGACCGGCCCGAGCATCCGCATCGAGAAGACCGTGAGCAGCCCGCTCGTCGCCGTCGACGCCTCGGTCACGTGGACGTACAACGTCTCCAACCCGGGCAACGTGCAGCTGACGATCACGCTGATCGTCGACGACAACGCGACACCGAACGACGCCTCGGATGACTTCAATCCGGTGTACGTGAGCGGCGACGGGAACCTGAACGGCAAGCTCGATCCGGGCGAGATCTGGACGTACACCGCGACCGGCGCCGCCAAGCTCGGCTCGCACACGAACCGCGTCGTCGTGCAGGCGAGCCCGCCCACCGGCCAGCCGGTGGCGGATGACGCCACCGCCACGTATCTCGGCACGACCGGGATCCGGATCAAGAAGGCGGTCAACGCCGCCGATCCGCTGCATCCGACGGTGGAGGAAGAGGCCGACGTCTCGCCGGGTCGGACCTTCCCGGCCGGAACGAAGCTGATCTACACCTACCGCGTGTTCGGCGACTCGGCGCTGCCGATCTCGAACGTGGTCGTGCACGATGTCGAAGGGAACTTCGACGCGATCTACGTCAGCGGCGACGTGAACTCGAACGACGAGCTCGACTTCGGCGAGATGTGGCTCTTCACGTCGGTCGGCGCCAAGCAGCTGACGCTCGGCGTCGGCACCTCGAGCGACACCGCCACCGTCGCCGGCACGAACGGCTCGCCGGTCTCGGCGTCCGACATCGCCTGGGTCACGGGTACGCCGACGCAACTCGTGCTCGTGAAGTCGATCAACGCCTTCGACCCGGCGCACCCGACCTACTTCGAGGACGCGAACACCGCCCCGGGTCAGTACCTGCCAATTGGGTCGGGCGTCACGTTCACGTTCGCCGTCTCGCTGGTCGGGCTGTCGAGCGTCTCGAACGTCGTGGTCACGGACTCGCCGGCGATGTCGATCGCGCCGGTCGACAAGGCGAATGGCAAGAACGTCGGCGACAAGAACGACGACGGTCTGCTCGATCCGGGCGAGATCTGGATCTTCAAGTCGACGGGCACGGCCGCGTCCGGCCTGCAGACCGACACCGGCACCGCCACCGGCAAGGACACGCTCACGAACACGACGCTCATTGCGACGGACAAGGCGAACTACACGGGCTCGACCGGCATCAGCATCGTCAAGTTCGTCAACGGCATCGACGCGAACGACCCGACGCACCCGTATTTGATCGCAGCAGGCGGCACCGTCACCTGGACGTACACGGTCACGAACCAGACGAACGGCAACATCACGAACGTCAAGGTGATCGACGACAACGGCACGCCGGGGAACACCGCCGACGACATCGTGCTCACGACGCCGACGAGCGGGGACGCGGGCCACGACCTCGTGCTCGGGAAGAACGAGACCTGGGTCTTCACCGCGCCGGCCCGCTCCGCCGTCGCCGGGCTCTACACCAACGTCGCGACCGTGCAGGGCACCGCGAGCGGGAAGACCGTCTTCGACAACGACCCGGCGAGCTACTTCGGCTGGGTCGTGCAGCTGAACGTCGTCAAGGCGACGAACGCGGTCGATCCTGATCACCCGACGACGCTCGAGGACGGTAACGGCGCTCCGGGCCAGATCTTCCCGATCGGGACGAAGATCATCTGGACGTACCAGGTCACGAACACCGGCAACTACGCGGTGCCCGTCTCCCTGCGCGACGACTTCGGGACCGCGTCGAACACGGCTGACGACTTCACGCCGAAGTACGTCAAGGGCGACACCGACGGCGACGGCCTGCTCGACCCGGGCGAGATCTGGCTCTACACCTCGGACACCGTCGTCTCGTACGACGTCAAGGAAGGCCCGTACGTGAACGTCGCGACCGCGATGACGACCGCTCCCGACGGCACGCCCGTCACTGCGCGCGACCGCAGCAACCACCTCGGTGCCAAGGCGCCGTTCACGATCACGAAGGCGGTCAACGCAGCCGATCGGTGGCATCCGACCGCGTACGAGGACGCCAACTCCAAGCTCGGCGTCGTCCTCACCGCCGGCGACGCGGTCACCTGGACGTATCTGGTCACGAACACCGGCAACGCGCCGATCGACCTGACGTCGGTCACGGACGACGGCGGCGTCGCGGGCTCGATCGCGTTCCTGCCCGCGCCGGTGAACGACATCGACCCGTCCGTCCGCTGCAACGACGGCGACGTGAACGGCAACTGCCTGCTCGACCCGGGCGAGACGTGGCTCTTCAGCGCCGCCGGCGTCGCGCCGGCAGGCCAGTACACCAACACCGCGACCGCGAACGGCGTCGCGCTCATCGGCGCACTGCAGATCCCGCTGAGCCCGGTGACCGACGTCGCGAACCTGTACGGAACGCCGATCGAGCCGAAGATCCACGTGGTCAAGAGCGTGAACGGCTCCGACGCGAACACGCCGGCCGAGGCGGTCTACGTCGTCGCAGGCTCGTCCGTCGTCTGGACGTACGTCGTGACCTCGGACGCATCGCTTGCGGTGGAGCTCACGGACGACAACGGCACGCCGGGCAATCCGAACGACGACTTCCATCCGCTCCTCACCGGTGGGGACACGAACGGCAACGGCAAGCTCGACCCGGGCGAGTCCTGGACGTACACCGCGACGGGCACCATCCCGGCCGGTCTCTACGGGAACGTCGCGCTCGCGAAGGGCGCGGCCGCCGACGGGACGATCGTCTACGACGACGACCTCGCGTACGCGTTCGGCTCGGCGCCGCAGATCGCGATCGTCAAGGCAGTGAACGCCCTCGACCCGCTTCACCCGACGTCGATCGAGCGTTCCGACGGCACCTGGCTCGAGCTCTTGGCCGGCACGAAGGCGACGTTCACCTACCTCGTCACGAACACCGGGAACATCCGCCTGCTCGTCACGAAGAACGGCGGCGTGGTCGACGACAACGGCACGCCCGGAAACCTCGCCGACGACTTCATCGCGCAGTACGTGAGCGGCGACACCAACAACGACGGCTACCTCGACCTGACCGAGACGTGGCTCTTCCAGGCCGCGCCGGTCACCGTCGGCGTCGGCGCGTACGTCAACACGGCGACCGTGTCCGGCTACGAGGAGAAGACGAACCAGACGGTCACCGCCAAGGACGCGGCCGGCTACTTCGGTGACGCGAAGGCGGAGGGCCTGACGCCGGGCTTCTGGAAGAACAACGCCGACAACAAGAGCGCGATCGCCTGGCCGCGCGACGCGTCCGGCTTCTTGATCTGGGATCCGGGACAGGCGCTGTCGACGATGTTCCCGGCGCTGATCACGGTCGGCTCGCCCTACGCCGACATCAGCCTCGCCGACGGCCTGGCGCTCGGCGGCGGCGGCCTCGCGGCGCTCCTGCGCCACGCGATCTCGGGCGTCCTGGCGGCGACCTCGCCGTACGTCGCGTACCCGCTGACGGCGGCCGAGGTGATCGCGGCCGTCGACGCGGCGATCCTGAGCAACAACGCGACGACGATCACGAACCTCCAGAACACGCTCGCGGGCTACAACAACGCCGAGGCCGACCTCGACGCCAACGGACTCATCCCGGCGCCGACGATCAACGTCTCCAGCTCCTCGGTCACCGAGGGCGACAGCGCTACGACGACCGCCAACATCACGATCTCGCTCTCCGGGCCCGGGCAGAACACGGTCGCCGCCACGTGGGCCACCGTCGCAGGCACGGCGCTCGCAGGCAGTGACTTCGCCGCCGCGTCCGGGACGATCATCTTCACCCCGGGCGGGCTCACGTCGATCACGATCCCGGTCGCCATCTTCGGCGACACGGCCTTCGAACCGAACGAGACCTTCACGGTCGCGCTCTCGAACGTCGCGAATGCGAGCGCCGGCACGCCGGGAACCGTCACGATCCTGAACGACGACTCCGACCCGGGCGTCCCGATCGTCAACATCGCCGCGACCGACGCCGCCGGCGCCGAGCAGGCGACCGACCCGATCGTCTTCAAGGTCACGCGCACCGGCAGCACTGCGAGCGCGCTCACGATCGCGCTCGGCTGGAGCGGCGGCGCCACATTCGGTACCGACTACACCGTGACCGCGAGCGGCGGGACGCTCGGTGCGAACGCGGCGACGATCACGCTCGCGGCCGGAGTCGCGAGCGCGACGATCACCGTCAAGCCGGTGGACGACAACTTCAACGAAGGTGCGGAGTCGGTCGTCCTGACGGTCGCCTCGGGTGTTGGCTACGCAGTCGGCTCGCCGCCCAGCGCCACCGGGTCGATCGCCGACAACGACACGCCGCCGACGATCTCGATCGGGAACGCGCAGGTGACCGAGGGCGACAAGAACACCTCGAACGTCAACGTCACGATCACGCTCTCGAACGCCTGGACGTCGACGATCACCGTCCATGTCCAGACGGCGGACGGCTCCGCGCTCAACGGCAAGGACTACAACTCCGTCTCGACCACCGTGACGTTCGCCGCAGGCGCCACCAGCGCCACCGTCAGCATCAAGATCATCGGCGACAAGGTCCACGAGTCGACCGAGACGTTCACCGTCGTGCTCTCGAGCCCGGTCGGCGCGACGATCGCCAACGGCACCGGCACGGTCACGATCATCGACAACGACGCGGCGATGATGGCTGCGTCGGCGGCGCCGGCGGCTGCGCAGGCACAGCCGCTGGCCGCCGCAGCTCTCGCCCCCGTCGTCGTCCGGGCGGAGCGGATGTGGAAGGCCGTCCTGCCGGGCGCCGACTTCCGCGGGCTGTCCGTGACGATCGGCGACCTGCCGGGCGACCAGCTCGGCTGGACGGTGGGCCGGCAGACGACGATCGACGCGACCGCCGCAGGCTTCGGCTGGGATCGCATGGACCTGCTCACGGTCGTCCTGCACGAGCTCGGCCGCTCGCTCGGCTTCACGACCGACGACGCAACGTGGTTCGGCGTGATGGCGCCGACCCTGGCGCCCGGCCAGCGCCTGACGCTCCGGCCCGCCGGCTGGATCTCTCCGACCGGCCACAGGCTGATCCACAGCGGCCGCGGAGTGGTCAATCACGCCCTGATGCCCTAACCTGAGCCCGTGAGGGCGACGTGGGTCATTCTCGGCGCAGTCGTCGCGCTCGCCGCCGCGCCGAACGCCTCCGCGTCCGATCCCTGGCTCCCGCATCCCGCGGACGCCACCTGGACGTACAAGTGGTCGGACACGACGTACGCGGCGACGCCGACGCTCGAGAAGGTGACGGTCAAGAGCCAGACCGGCAACGCGTACGTGCTCGCATGGACGACCGACGGGCTCGACAATCCCGCCGACGCGGTCAGCTCCGCGGGGACGATGTCGTTCCAGGAGACGAACGCCGGCATCGTCAACACCGACTGGACGTCGACACCGCCGCCGCCCACCTTCCCGGTGCTGTGCGTGCAGGCGTCGGGCTGCGGCAACGCGCTCTCGAGCACGCTCTACAACGTCATCTGGGGCAGCCGCCAGCCGGTGCTCGCGGAGCCGCTGCAGCAAGGGCTCACGTGGACGAGCGCGGGCGGCGCCGGGAACGACGTCACGAGCACGTCGTCGTATCTCGGGCGCGAGAAGGTCGTCGTGCCCGCGTTCCCGAGCGGCGTGCAGGCGGCGAAGGTCACCTCGACGATCACCCAGGCCGGTGCGCTCGGCGACCCGTACGGGAGCGGCACGCGGACGATCTGGTGGGTCTACGGCGTCGGGCCGGTGAAGATCGAGTTCGATCACAAGGGTGGTGCGACCGCGCCGGTGACGACCGCGGAGCTGCAGAGCACGAGCCTCACGCCGCTGCCGCTCCCGACAGACGTCGACTTCTTCCCGCTGCGCAAGGGCGCGACGCTTGCCTTCCGGTGGACGAACTCGAAGCACATGACGAAGCCGGAGGTCGACACGTTCAACATCGACGCGCTCGTCAACGGCACCGCGCGGCTTACGCTGAAGTCCGCGACCGGGCCGATCAAGGCGGCGGGAAGCTACGGCTTCTCGAAGCGCGTCGACGGGATCACGAACCTGTGGGGCGACACGTCGTCGGTGACGAAGGTGAAGTTCCCGAAGCTCGGTCCGGCTGGCGCGCCGGCCGCCCGCCGAAACCACTTCGTCACTGCGCTCGACCTGCTCACGTTCGGGCTCAACCCGGTGTTGACGCCGTACCCGAAGGTGGGGGACACCTGGTCGACGAAGCGCTCGAGTGACGACTACCGGACGTTCGGCGTCGACGGAACGACAAAGGTCGTGAAGATGCAGACCGTGCACGTGCCCGCAGGCACGTTCCGCGCGCTCGTCGTCACGACGACGCTGCGCCAGGCGGGGTACGCGTTCGGCAGCGGCACGCGTACCTGCTGGTTCGCGGCAGGGGTCGGGCTCGTGAAGCTCGTCTTCGCGCACCGCGACGGCAGTATCTCGACGGTCGTCCGCCTGAAGTAGTGGCCGCTGCCCGCGCAGCCTGTTGCTGCCTGCTGGTGCTCCTCGCCGTCGGGTGCGGCTCCGCCGGGCATCCACGGCGCGACGCGGTCAACGCGTACTTCGCGCAGGTGAAGAAGGCGCAGGCGGCGCTGATCGGCGGGCAAGGCCAGATCGACCTCACGCTGCAGGCGTTCTCGCTCACGAAGGCTCCGGCGAACGAGCTCCAGAAGCTGCAGCGCGACCGCGAGACGGTCGCCGGGACGTTGAAGCGGCTGCAGGCGCTCGAGCCGCCGCCCGACGCGCGGCATCTCCACACGCTGATCCTTCGGCGGTCGAAGCTCCAGGTCACGTTGTTCGACTCGCTGATCGAGACGCTCCGCGACCTGCCGCGGCTGAGCGCGGTCGGCCCGCCGCTGACCGCTGCCGCGCGGCAGCTGAGCGCCGACCTCGCGGCCGCGGGCGGCACCCACGTGAAGGGCGGCTCGAAGGCGTTCCTGCAACGGTACGCCGACGCGTTCGGCCGGTACGGCGACGCGCTGCGCCCGATCGGCGCGGGCCTGGCGCCCGCCAAGGGCGGCTCGCTGTTGCGGCCGACGATCGCGGCCGAGCGCTCGCTGATCGTGCGCAGCACGAGCCTCTGCGACACGATCCGGAGCACGCTTGCGAAGAACGACATCGACGGTGCGAACGCCGCCATCCACGCGCTCCTGACGATCACGCAGACCGCAGGCGGCACGTCGGTGCGCGCTGCCCAGCTGTCGACCGCGCGCGCGTACAACGCCCGGGTGGCCAAGATCGACAAGCTCGGCGCGTCGGTCGCCGACGAGCGCGCGAAGCTCGTGCAGCGCGTCGGCTGACTACGAGTCGACGGCGAGCAGGTCGACCACGAAGACGAGCGGCTCGTGCGGCTTGATCACGCCGCCGGCCCCGCGCGCGCCGTAGGCCAGCGCCGACGGGATCGTGAGCCTGCGGCGGCCGCCGACCTTCATCCCCGCGACGCCCTGGTCCCAGCCGGGGATCACCTGTCCCTTGCCGAGCTTGAACTCGAACGGCTGCCCGCGCTCCCACGACGCGTCGAACTGCTCCCCGGTCAGGAACGAGACGCCGACGTAGTGCACCGTCACCTTCTTGCCGGCCGTCGCCTCGTCGCCGTCGCCGACGGCGAGGTCGTCGATCCCGAGCTCGAACGGGATGTCGCCTTCGGGCGGTTCGACCTCGGGGCGTTCGAGCGTCATCGCCGCGAACTGTACGCGCGCAGCCCCGCCGGCCGCATGCGACCCTCCGCGATCAGCCGCTCCGCGAGCGCGACATTCCTGTCGGTCCAGTTGCCCGTCGGCCGGCGAAGCGTCCACCGCGTCCGGTAGCGCTCGTCGTCGATTCGCTTCTCCTGCGAGTCGACCCAGCCGAACATCGCAGCGATCTCCACCGCCGCGCCGTAGGCGAGCTCCTGCTTCCCGGTCGCCTTCTTCCACGAGACGAGCCAGGCCTCGGTCTCGCTGTCGTGATTCGCGTCCAGCCACGCCTCCCACTGCGCGGGCGTGAACGGGCCGACCTCAGGCAAACGCGCTCTCGCCGGTGAGCGCGCGCCCGATCAACAGCTTCTGGATCTGCGACGTCCCCTCGTACAACGTCGTCACGCGCGCATCGCGGAGGTACTTGCCGACCGGGTACTCGTCGACGTAGCCGTAGCCGCCGTGCGCCTGCAGCGCAGCATTGGCGGCGCGCACCGCGACCTCCGACGCGAAGTACTTGGCGTACGACGCCTCGACCGTGTACCGCTCGCCGCGGTCGGCGGCGGCGGCCGCGCGCCAGACGAGCAGCCGCGCGGCCTCGGTCTCGACCGCGATGTCGGCGAGCAGCTCCTGGACGAGCTGGAAGCTCGCGATGCTGCGCCCGAACTGCCGGCGCTCGGTCGTGTACGCGACCGCCGCGTCGAGGCAGCCCTGTGCGATGCCGACGCAGCCGGCGCCGAGCGAGATGCGCCCGTGGTCGAGCGCCGACATCGCGACCTTGAAGCCGCCTCCGACCTCGCCGAGCACCGCGTCGGCGCCGACCCGCACGCCGTCGAGATGCAGCGCGGCGGTGTCCTGTGCGCGCAGCCCGAGCTTCCCTTTGATCGGCCGCGCCTCAAAGCCCTCGGCGGCCGTCGGGACGACGAAGCAGGTGATGCCGCGGGGGCCGGGCTCGCCGGTGCGCGCGAACACGAGCGCCCACGTTGCCCAGGAGCCGAGCGTGATGAACACCTTCTGGCCGCGGAGGACGTAGCCGTCGCCGTCGCCCTCGGCGCGCGTCTCGAGCGATCCGGGGTCGGAGCCGGCGCCCGGCTCGGTCAGCGCGTAGCACCCGAGCTCCTTGCCGGCTGCGAGCGGCGCCAGGAGGCGCTCCCGCTGCGCCGGCGTGCCCCAGCGGGCGACCGACTTCCCGTAGAGCCCGTTCGAGACGGAGACGATCCCGCGGACGTTCGAGTCGGCTCGGCCGAGCTCCTCGACGAGGAGCGTGTACGAGACCATGTCGAGGCCGAGGCCTCCGTGCTCTTCGGGGAGCGCAGCGGCGAGGAAGCCGAGCGACGCGAGCTTGCCGACGATGCGACGGTCGATCGCCTCGGCGCGGTCCCACTCGGCGGCGTACGGGGCGATCTCGGCGTCGCAGAACGACTCCGCCGTCTGCCGGATCAGCCGCTGCTCGTCGGAGAGCTCGAAGTCCATCCGGGCGATTGGACCAAAAAAAGTCCCGCCGAGTCGGTGGCGCTTTCGTCCACCCAACCAACTGGCCGCTTCGGGCCCGAGAGCCTCTGGCAGTCACTTGGCGGAGCTTCGACCTACTCGCGCTCCGTACTCGACGGGATCCGCAGAGTACGACGCGGAGCACCTCGTGCGCAAGAGGGGCTCCACACGAAAAGTCCGCTCGTACCGAGATTTAGGCGAAGACGCTTTCGCTGCGCTCCGACTCCACACGACGCAGCACGTCCGCGCGGGCAATCATCCCGACGAGCGTGCCGTCCTCCTCGATCACCGGCAGATGCTTGACGTTGTGGTGCACCATCACCGCCAGTGCGTCCTCGAGATCCTGGTCCGGGTCGATCGTGACAAGGTCGCGCGAGGCGACGTCTTCGACCCTCGTCGTCAGCGGGTCCCGCGCTTCGGCGACGACCCTGAGAGCGATGTCGTGGTCGGTGACAACCCCAATCAGGCGTCCATTCTCGACGATCGGAGCGATCCCCGTCTCCTCGCCTTTCATCAGCTTCGCAGCGTCGACGACCGTGTCGCCGATCTTCACCGTGCGAGGCTTGACGAACATGAGCTTCCTGATCTGTCCCATTCCTGGAGCTTGCCCATCGAACCTGTGAGTCAAACGAGAATCCGGCGACTCGGCCCCGGAGACGAGGACGTGATCCGGGCGCTGGCCGAGGACGAGGCGCAAACCGCGCTCCTGGAGGACGACCGCACGGTCTTTGTCGCCGCCTTCGACGGTGAGGCGCCGGTGGGCTTCGCCTTTGGCTATGTCCTCCCGAGGCGCCACGGCCGGCCGACGATCCTCTTCGTCTACGAGGTCGATGTCGACGAGCGCTACCGGCGGCAGGGGATCGGCCGCCGGCTGATGGGGGAGCTGCTGTTCGGCCAGGAGGAGGCATTCGTGCTCACCGACGCCGGCAACGAGGCGGCGATGGCCCTCTATGCGTCGGTCGGCGGCAGGAGGGTCGACTCGGTGATGTGGGACTTCTGAGCTACCGCGCGGCGACCGAGGCCGACGTGCCGCTCCTCGTCGGCTGGCACGCCGATCCAGAGGTCTTGCGCTACTGGGACGGCGAGACCTTCACGGACGACGAGATGCACGAGCGGCTGGCGCGCCCAGACGTCGACATGTGGATCCTCGAGGACGGCGGCGAGCCCGTCGGGCTCCTCCAGTCGTGGCGGGAACCGGATCCGCCGAAGCGCGGTGGGCTCGACGGGTTCCTCATCGCGTCGGCGAGGGGACGCGGGATCATGCCGGCGATTGCTCGTCGGCTGGCGACCGACCTGATTGCCGACGGCTGGACCGAGGTGACGGTTGATCCGTACGAGTGGAACGAACGTGCCATTCGCGGCTGGCAGAAGGCCGGGTTCGCCGAGGTCTCGCGCCATCCGCCAGGCGAAGAGCACACCGCGTCCTGGGTGTTGATGCACTTTGAAGAGGTGTCAGACACTGGTGGTGTCTGACACCCGTTGCTAGGCTGCGGTCGTGTTGCTCCGGCAGACGACGACGCTCACGCTGTGCCGCGTGCGGGCGACCGTCGCCGGACCGCACGCGGGCTAGCCGGCCTCTGGCGACCTATTCGTTCGTCCTTCTCTCGCCTCGGAGGTGGTTAGTTTGTCGTCTGCCATGAAGGTGCTTCTTCCCGACAGCTCGGAGCTCGAGCTTCCCGACGGCGCGTCGGCGCTCGACGCGGCGCGCGCGATCGGGCCCAAGCTCGCCGAGCAGGCCGTCCTCGCGAAGGTCAACGGCGAGCCGCGCGACCTGCGGCTGCCGCTCGCCGACGGCGACCGCATCGAGCTCCTGACCACCCGTGACGCGAGCGACCCTGATGCGCTGTACGTGCTCCGGCATTCGTCCGCGCACCTGCTCGCCGAGGCGGTACGTCGTCTCTACCCGGGCGTGAAGGTCGCGATCGGCCCGCCGATCGAGAACGGCTTCTACTACGACTTCGAGTTCCCGCAGCCGATCGCCGAGTCGGATCTCGAGCGCATCGAGGAGGAGGTCCGCAAGGAGATCGCTGAGGGTCGCGAGTGGTCGCGCGAGGAGATCTCGCGCGACGACGCGGTCGAGCGCTTCGAGGCGGAGGGCGAGCCGTACAAGGTCGAGCTCGTCGGTACAGCCGAGGGCGACATCTCGCTGTACACCCAGGGCGACTTCACCGATCTCTGCCGCGGCCCGCACCTGCAGAACGCGAAGCCGATCAAGGCGTTCAAGCTGACCGGTCTCGCCGGCGCGTACTGGCGCGGCGACGAGAAGAACAAACAGCTGACCCGCATCTACGGCACCGCCTTCTACTCGCAGGCCGACCTCGACGCGTACCTCGAGCGGCTCGAAGAGGCGCGCAAGCGCGACCACCGGCGCCTCGGTGTGCAACTCGACCTCTTCCACTTCGACGAACACTCACCTGGCTCGCCGTTCTGGCATCCGAAGGGGATGATCATCTTCAACGCCCTCGAGGATCTCCGCCGGAGCGAAAACGCGCGCCGCGGCTACGTCGAGGTGAAGACCCCACTGATCTACGACAAGTCGCTCTGGGAGACCTCCGGCCACTGGGCGAAGTTCCGCGAGAACATGTTCCTGATCCCGATGGACGAGGAGCACACCTTCGCGATCAAGCCGATGAACTGCCCCGGCCACATGCTCCTGTACGGCAGCGACCTCCGGAGCTACCGCGACCTGCCGCTCCGCTACGCCGAGGCGGCGCCGCTGCACCGCAACGAGCTCGCCGGCGCGCTGCACGGGCTCACCCGTGTGCGCCACGTGACCCAGGACGACGCACACATCTTCTGCACCCGCGACCAGATCCCGTCGGAGCTGGACGACTGCATCGACTACGTGCAGTTCGTCTTCGGCCTCTTCGACCTCGAGGCACGGGCGGAGTTCTCGACCCGGCCGGAGAACAAGCTCGGCACCGACGAGGAGTGGGACTTCTCGGAAGGCGAGCTGCAGGCGGCCCTCGAACGACACTCGATGAACTACGTGATCGGCGAGGGGGAGGGGTCGTTCTACGCGCCGAAGATCGATCTTCACGTCACCGACGCGCTCGGCCGTTCCTGGCAGCTCGGCACCATCCAGCTCGACCGCCAGATGCCGCAGCGGTTCGGCCTCACCTACATGGGCGCCGACAACGTGGAGCACGAGGTGTACGTCATCCACCGGGCGTTCTTCGGCTCCTTCGAGCGGTTCATCGGCATCCTCACCGAGCACTACGCCGGCGCCTTCCCGTTCTGGATCTCGCCGGAGCAGATCCGGATCGTCCCGGTCGGGGAAAGCCACCGGCCGGCGGCGCTCGCCCTGGCGGAACGGCTGCCGTACCGCGTCCACGTGGACGAGTCCGACGACACCGTCGGCAAGCGGATCCGGAACGCCATCCTCGACAAGATCCCGTACGTCGTCGTCTACGGCGACAAGGAATCCGACGACTCGCTCGCGATCAGGGAGCACGGCGGCGCCCAGGAAACGCTGTCGCTGCAGGATTTCCAGGCGAAACTTGCTACCCTGAGTCCCTGGCAAGCAGGGGCGTAACCGTCTCTCACCTCCCGGCGAACAGCTTGGAGGTTCAACCGATGCAGGTTGACGAGACTCCGCGCCGCTGCATGCCAGCGGTTTTTTCGTACCACGAGGAGGTCAACACGAGCTTGGTGAAGGACATTTGAGGCCGCGTAGGCGTTCGGGGGGATTCGAAGCTCCCCGCAGGCCCGAGCCCCAGACGCGCATCAACGACGCGATCCGCGTCCCGCGCGTCCGCCTGATCGGAGAAGGCGGGGAGCAACTCGGGATCAAGACGACGGACGAGGCACGCGAGTACGCGTACGGCAAGAACCTCGACCTCGTCGAAGTCGCGGCGCAGGCCGACCCGCCCGTTGCGCGGGTCATGGACTACGGCAAGTACCGCTACGAGCTGGAGCAGAAGGCGAAGCTCGCGCGGAAGCACCAGACGCAGATCAACGTCAAGGAGATCAAGCTCAGACCCAAGATCGGGACACACGACTACGAGACCAAGAAGGGCCACGTCGAGCGGTTCTTGAACCAGCGCGCGAAGGTCAAGGTCACGATCATGTTCCGGGGTCGCGAGCGCGAGCATCCGGATCGCGGGCGTGACCTCCTGATGCGTCTTGCAGAAGACGTGAAGGAGATCGGTCTCATCGAGACCCAGCCGCTCCTCGAGGGGCGGAACATGACGATGGTGCTCGGCCCGACGAAGAGCGCAGGAGCGAAGAGAGATGCCGAAACAGAAGACACACTCAACATCGAAGAAGAAGTTCAAGGTGACGGCGACGGGAAAGCTGATGCGGGCGGCCCAGAAGTCGGGCAAGCTCGGGAAGCAGTCGCCGAAGCAGAGGCGCGGGTTCAGTAAGGACCGCCCGGTCGACACCGCCAACGAGAAGGCCGTCGGACGGCTGCTGGGGAGGCGGTAACGAATGCCTCGCGTCAAGCGTTCCGTTCACGCGCGCAAGAAGCGCCGTAAGGTCCTCGAGGAAGCGAAGGGCTACTTCGGGCTCAAGAAGTCGAACTACACCTACGCGAAGGAGCAGGTCGAGCGCTCGCTCGCGTACGCCTACCGCGACCGCAAGGTTCGCAAGCGGGAGTTCCGCAAGCTCTGGATCATGCGCATCAACGCCGCCGCGCGCGCGAACGGGCTGTCGTACAACCAGTTCATGGCCGGCCTGAAGGCGGCGAACGTCGAGCTCGACCGCAAGGTCCTCGCCGATCTGGCGATTGCCGATCCGGCGAAGTTCGGCGAGATCGTGCAGCAGGCGAAGACCGCGCTGGCGAAATAGGTCGGCAGCGCGAGATCTTCGAGCGGCAGGCCGTCTATTGCGACGGCCGTTCGCCGTTGTACGCACGTGTGTGTCGTGAGCTCGCCGGCGACCCCCGGGTGGCCGGCGTCGCACCCGACCTCGAGTGGGATCTGCCGTTGCGGCTGCTCGGCGGACTGCACTACCTCGTCCTCGGCGGTGAGGCGTCGTGGGACGACCTCGTCGCGGCGCTCGAGGGACATGCGCAGTTCCTTCGCCGCTGGTGCTCCGAGCAGGACGTGCAGACGAACGAGGTGCAGCGCTCGTGGGCGCTCTTGCCTGCGTTCCTCGAGCTCTCCGACGGGCGGCCGGTGGATCTCCTCGAGCTCGGCCCGTCCGCGGGGCTGAACCTCTTGTGGGAC
>Ga0070680_100001053_pt1 | contig 19744 bp, 18 predicted proteins | sample KBSC73BmetaG_FD_64672 | JGI IMG/M metagenome (GOLD analysis project Ga0070680, IMG submission 64672) | Corn rhizosphere microbial communities from Kellogg Biological Station, Michigan, USA - KBS C7-3B metaG | ecosystem: Host-associated > Plants > Roots > Rhizosphere | place: USA: Michigan...
TCGGGGTCTCGAAGTCCGGCTCGCCTATGGTGAGCCCGATGATGTCCCGCCCTTGCGCCCGCAGCTCGCGCACGCGCTGCGCCCCGGCATTACTGGGCGAAACCGTGATGCGCCCGACGCGCGCAGAGAAGAAGCCCTCGGGTATCCTCGCGTCACTCATAATTCATCCGCCGTCCCCGTCCTCCCGGAGCCTGCGACAGCGTGGTGGCCACATCCACGAACGAGAGCGTGGTTTCGTCTGCTATCAGATACCATCGACCCGCCGGAAGTCTAGGGCCCTGTGCGTGACCCCACCGGCTACTCGCAGGCGTCCCGGCGACCTGCTGGCCCAGCGAGCCGAGTGCCTTTATCATCGGAGCCCGGCTCCCTCTCTCATGTCGACTCCCGTTCCGCTCGCCACCACTCGCTGGCCAGAGTCGCGCGCCCCGCGCGGCATGGTGGCCTCCCCGCACCTGCTCGCCTCACAATCCGGCGTGGCCGCTCTGCGTGCGGGTGGCACCGCGCTCGACGCCGCCATCGCGGCCGCCGCCACCATCGCCGTCGTCTATCCGCATACCAACGGGGTGGGCGGCGACAATTTCTGGCTGATCTGGGACGCGCACGCGCGGACGCTGCGCGCGCTGTGCGGCGCGGGCGGCGCCGCCTCGGCCGCGACCATCGACTGGTACGCCGCTCGCGGCATCGCCGGAGCCCTTCCCGCGCGCGGCGGGCCGGCCGCGCTCACGGTGCCGGGCGCGGTGGACGGCTGGTGGCAGGCGCATCGGCTGAGCGCCGAAGGTCTGGGCTCGCCGCTCCCCTGGACCGCGCTCCTCGCCGACGCCGTGGCCTATGCGCGCGAGGGATTCTCCGCCTCCGAGGGCCAGCGGCGGCCGCCGCCGCGCGAGCCCGACCTCTTCGGCGCCACCGCGAGCCCGGAGACGCGGCGCGGACTCTGGCCGCTCTATCATCCGGACGCGCTGGCCCGCGGCCCCCTGGTGCAGGCGGACCTCGCGCGCTCGCTGGAGGCCATCCGCGACGGCGGCGCCGAGGCCTTGTACCGCGGCGAGCTCGGCCGCCGTCTGGTCGCCGCGGCGGCGGCAGCGGGCAGCCCGCTCACCTCCGAGGACCTGCGCGCGCATCGCTCGGAATGGATGGAGCCCCTGATCATCCCGTACGGCGGCGGCATCGCGGCGAGCTGTCCGCCGCCCGCCCAGGGCCTGTCGCTCCTCACCTTGCTGGGGCTGGTGGAAGGCTTCGATCTCGCCGCGCTCGACGAGAGCGACTACGTCCATCTGATGGTGGAGGCGACCAAGCTCGCCTTTGCCGATCGCGACCGGCACCTCACGGACCCTCGCGTCATGACGGTGACTCCGGCCGCCCTCCTCGATCGCGCGCGATTGGCCCGGCTGCGGGGCCGCATCGCGCTCGGCCGCGCGATGACGCCGGAGGCGGCGGGGTCGGCCACGGGCGGCGACACCGTCGCCATCGTCACCGCAGATGCGGCCGGCAACGCGGTGTCCCTGATCCAGTCGCTCTACTACACCTACGGCGCGGGAGTGATCGCGGGTGATACGGGCATCGTGCTGCAAAACCGTGGCGCCTTCTTCAGCCTCGATCCGCGCCACGTCAATGCGCTCGCGCCCGGCAAGCGCACGCTGCACACGCTCACCCCCGCTCTGTATCTTGCGGGCGGACGGCCGCGCGCCGCGCTGGGGACCATGGGCGGCGAGGGTCAGCCCCAGACGGTAGCCGCGCTGCTCACCCGCCGCCTCTTTCGCGGGCTTGGCCCGCAGGCCAGCGTGGAGGCGCCGCGCTGGCTCTACGGGCGGACCTGGGGGGTGGCCACGCGCGCGCTCAGCGTGGAAGGGCGCTATCCGCCCGCGCTGGCGCGGGAGCTCGCCGCGCGGGGGCACGACGTGCAAGTGGGCGAGGAGTGGGACGACCTCTTCGGCCACGCGCACTGCGTCTGGATGGAGGAGGCGGGCGGCTTTCGCGGCGGATCGGATCCGCGGGCGGACGGCGGAGCGCTGGGCTTCTAGCGCGCGGCGGGCGCTAGCCGTTCCCGCCGGCCAGGGCCTTGTAGAGCTCGAGCCCGACCGCCGAGATGTCGGAGCGCGTCTCGATGGGCAGTCCCGCATTGGTCCAGGCGCCCAACCCACCCTTGAGGACCAGCACATCCTTGAAGCCCAGCTTGCGGAGCTCCTTCGCGACCCGGACGCTCGTGGCCTCCGCGGGCGAGGTGCAATATGCGATCACCGGCCGGGTGAGGTCCAGCTCGAGGCCGCTCACCCCGCTGGCCAGCTCCTCCGGCGCCAGGCGGATGGAGCCCGGAATCTTGAGGGGAAGCGCGTCATAGGCAGTCGCCTGCCTGACGTCGAGAATCTGCGGCTGCTTGCCGCTCTCGAGCAGCTTGATCACCTCGGACGGGCTCACGCGGTAGCGGTTCTTCTGCCAGCGCAGGAGGAACTGCGCGCCGTAGCCGGCGATGCTCAGGAGGGTGACGCCGATGGCGACCCAGAACCACGGGAAGGGGCGCGGGGGCGGGTTCTTCACGTTCTCGCGCGCCTCGGCGAGCATCCGCTTCACGTCCGGCAGGCCGGGGAAGACCTTGTCGGCCTCCTCGAACGCCCGCACCGCGCCCTTGTCTTCATCGCTGTACAGGTCGCGAAGCCCCCGGTTCCAGGCCTCCGTGAACTTGCTGGTGCCGGTCAGCGAGACCTCGGTGCCCTTGACGAACTCGCGAACGGCATCGGCGGGGATGACGAAGTTGAAGCCCTGGACGATGGCGCCCTCGGCGCCCGGTGAGAGCGAGACGAAGGTGAGCACCCCCAGGACCTGCCCCTTCTGGTTGACCGCGGGCCCGCCGGAATTGCCAAAGGAGGCGGGAGCGTCGGTCTGGATCACCGGCTGATTGGATACGTCTTCCTTCAGGCCGGACACGGCGCCGTTGGTGACCGAGGCTTCCACGCCGGCAGACTTGTTGAGGAGCTCATGCGAGAGCACCACGCCGGGAAACCCCAGGATGTGGAGGGGGTCGCCGATCTGCACCATCTTGCTCTCGGCGAGGGGCAGCACGGGGAAGTTCTCCCCGGGGACCTTGAGCAAGGCCAGGTCGCGGCCCGACATGATCCCGGGCTCATTGCTCACGGGGGGGCTGTACTTCTTCACCTCCGCCTTGAGCCGGGTCCCACTCGAGATCACCACCACCACGGTGGGGGTGAGCTTCACCTTGGTCGTGGGAAGCACCGAGTCGAGGAGCTTCCGCTTGATCGCGTCCTCGGCGTCCGGCCGCTCGCCCGGGTTGATACCCCGCGCGGCCAGAACCTTGGGAAGGCACGCGGTGCTCACCGCCCGCTGCGCCTGCTGATTGACCAGCCAGCGGGGAGGAGTATGGGCGGGCTGGACGACGTGGCCATTGGTGATGATCCAGCCGCGGCCGTCCACGACCCAGCCGGTGCCGGTTTCTCGGAACACCGGCGGCGTCACCGTTTGCTGGCCGCCGCCGCAGTCCAGCGTCACCTCGGCCGTCACCTCGGCGATCACGAGCACGACGGCGGGCTTGGCCCGCAATATGATCTCCTGCACGCTGACGCCCCGCTGCGCGGCGGCGGGCACGGCCAGTGCGGCCAGGAGCCCGACGAGGCCTGTTCCAGCGACGGCAATCCAGCGTACCATGGGGGGCACCGCGTCAATTCTATACCACCGAGGGTCTTGTATGAGCCGCCAGATCGGAGAGATGCCGACCAAGAATTTCAAGCCGGGGGAGTTCATCTTCCGGGAGGGAGACGACGCCAAGGGCGAGGCGTTCATGGTGCAGGACGGCAAGGTGGAGATCCGGCGCCATTTCGGCGCCGAGGACCGGGTGCTGCGGGTGCTCGGCAAGGGGGATCTCCTCGGCGACCTCGCGCTGTTTCGTAACGCCCCCCGCTCCGCGAATGCAGTCGCGGCCGAGCCGGTCACCTTGCTCCTCATCCCCGCCAACCGGCTCGAGCATCTCGTGCGGTCCAACCCCGCGCTCGCCATCGCGATCATCAAGCAGCTCGCCACGCGCATGCTGGAAGCGGAGGATCGCGCGCGCGCTGCCGAGGAGCGTACTCGTACCGCCGAGGACAAGCTGAAGGGCGGCGCGTAGCGGCGGGCAGTACCGGACCCGGGCGCCTGCCCGGCGCCTGCCCCTAGAGCTTGAAGGTTTCCGCGGCCAGACCCGCGATGTGCCGGCCGATGGCCAGCGAGGCGGTGGCGGCGGGTGACGGCGCATTCAGCACGTGGATGGCGCCGTCCGTGACGCTGATCTTGAAGTCGTCCACCAGCGAGCCGTCCGGGCTCACCGCCTGCGCCCGCACCCCCGCGCCGCCCGGCGCGATGTCCGAGGCCTGGATGCCCGGCACCAGGCGCTGGAGCGAGGTCACGAAGGCGGCCTTGCTCACCGAGCGATAGACCTCGTAGGCGCCCATCTTCCAGTAGCGCCGCCCCATGTTCCAGAAGCCGCGGTACATGAACGTGCGCAGGGCCTCGGCCGGCCGCACGGTGCCGATGGTGTAGCCTTCCCGGGCCAGGGCCAGCACCGCATTGGGACCCGCCTCCACGTCGCCGTGCACGGTGCGGGTGAAGTGGACGCCGAGAAAGGGAAAGCGCGGATCGGGCACCGGATAGATGAGCCCGCGCACGAGTGAGCGGCGCTCCGGCTTGAGCATGTAGTACTCGCCGCGGAACGGAATGATCTGCACCTCGGGCCGGATCCCCATCAGCGCCGCCACGCGGTCCGAGTGCAGCCCGGCGCAGTTGATGAGGTGGCGGGTGCTGACCGGCCCCGCGTCCGTCTCCACGGTGAGGACACCCCCATCGCGCCGGATGCCGCGGACTCCAGCGCCCGTCACGACCTCCGCGCCGCGCTGGGTGATGAGCGCGGCCATCTTGTCCGCCACCTGGGTGTAGTCCACGATGCCGGTGGCGGGCGAGAGCATGCCGGAAACCGCACGGACATGCGGCTCCCACTCCCGCACCTCCTCGCCGGACACGAGCTTGAGCCCCGGCACGCCGTTGGCGGTGCCGCGCTCGTGGAGCGTGTGGAGCCGCGGGACCTCCGACTCCTCGGTGGCCACGATCACCTTGCCGCAGCGCTCGTAGTGGATGCCGTGGGCGTCGCAGAACTCCGTCATGAGCCGGGCGCCCTCCACGCACAGGCGCGCCTTGTACGAGCCCGGCTTGTAGTAGATGCCCGAATGGATGACGCCCGAGTTGTGCCCGGTCTGGTGCGTGGCGATGTGCGCTTCCTTGTCGAGCACCACCACGCGCGCGCGAGGGTGCCGCTCGGTCAGGTTGACCGCGGTGGCCAGGCCGACGATGCCGGCCCCGATGACGGTGATGTCGGCGGTTCTGGGCATGCCCTGGAACATAGCACGCGACACCCGAGCCTTGCCTGTCCGGTCGGTGACGGGGACCCGTCCCGCCCCTGACGGAAGCCTTGACTGGCCCGCCGTCTATGGTCATATAAGTCAGCTAGTTACAGTACGTTTCCATCTGGCACTTCCTGTGCTCTACAGGGACCCGACGGCGGGATGTCGCCGCCGACTCTGACCCAGGGGGGACGACATGCACAAGGCCCTGGCCTTGATACTGCTGGCAATGGCGCCCGCCGCCGGGCCGAGCCCGACCGAGGTGGTGCAGGCGGGCATCGAGCAGGTGGTGCAGGCGGTGCAGGATTTCGATTCGTCGCATCCGACCGGCGCCGAGAAGCGCCGGGTGGAGATTCGCCGCGCGGCCGGCCGCCTCTTCGACTTCGAGGAGATGGCCCGCCGCACCCTGGCCCGCCACTGGAGCGAGCGCACGTCCAGCGAGCGCGAGGAGTTCGTGTCGCTGTTCCGCGATCTCCTGGAGCGCTCGTATCTGTCCCGGCTCGAGAACTACTCCGGGGAGCGGATCCTCTACCTCGGCGAAACGGTGGACGGCGAGTTCGCCACCGTGCGCTCCAAGATCGTCACCGGGCGCACCTCGGAGATCGCGCTGAGTTACCGGCTCCATCAGGTGGGCTCGCGGTGGGCCATCTACGACGTGCTCATCGAGGGCGTGAGCTTCGTGGGAAACTACCGGAGCCAGTTCAACCGGATCATCTCGAAGACCTCCTACGAGGACCTCGTGAAGAAGCTCCGTCACAAGGAGCTCGAAGGCGCCAGCCTCGAGCGGCCGACGCGGTCGGCCTCGCGCTAGTCGGCGGGCCGGCCGCCCCGGGCGGCCCTCAGTCCACGGTGAGCGTGATCGGACAGTGGTCCGAGCCCTGGACGTCGGGAAGGATGGCGGCGCCGCGCACCCGCCCGTGCAGCTCCGCGGAGACCAGGAAGTAGTCGATGCGCCAGCCCACGTTGCGGGCGCGGGCGCCTGACTTCATGTCCCACCACGTGTAGTGGCCGGACTCCTGGGTGAAGAGCCGGAAGGTGTCCACGAACCCGGCCGCGATGAAGCGGGTCACCCACTCGCGCTCCGCAGGCAGGAAGCCCGACGTCTTCTCGTTCTCCTTCGGGCGCGCCAGGTCGATCTCGGTATGCGCGGTGTTGACGTCGCCGCACACGATCACGCCCTTGCCGCCCTTGCGGAGGCCCTCGGTGAGCCCGAGGAAGTCGTCGTAGAACTTGAGCTTGTGGGCCAGGCGCTCGGGCCCCATCCCGCCGTTGGGGAAGTACACGTTGAGGAGATGGAACTCCGGCAGCTCGGTGTGGACGATCCGCCCCTCGACGTCCAGCGCGGGAGTGCCGAAGGACGCCGTCGCCACGTGCACCGGCTCGTCCTTCAGGTAGGTGACGACGCCGCTATAGCCCTTCTTCTCGGCGAAGCTCCAGTACGAGCGGTACCCCTCGGGCGCGCGCATCTCCTCGGTGAGCTGGTCCGACTGGAGCTTGGTCTCCTGCACGCAGACCGCGTCCGCCCCGCGGGCGGCGAGGAAATCCACGAAGCCCTTCTTCCACGCGGCGCGTAACCCGTTGACGTTCCAGGATACGAGGTTCATGACGCCAGAGTGTACTCGATCCCGGCGGGGGTGCGGAAGGGTCAGGCGTTGCGGCGCGGACCCCCGTTGAGCACGTCGGCGATCACGCCGAGGAGCTTGTTGAGGTCGATGGGCTTCATGACGTATGCGTCCACCAGCGCCTCGACCCGGAGCTCCTCGGGGACGCTCTTGCCGGACATGAGGATGACGCGGCAGAAGGGAGACCGGCGCTTGGCCACACGGGCGATCTCCCAGCCGCTCACCTCCGGCAGGAGCAGATCGGTGAGGACGAGGTCGTAGCGCTGGCGCTCGAGGGACTCGACGGCGGCGCCCCCCTGACTGACGATGGCCACCGAGCAGCCCTTGGAGCCGAGGAATTCGCGCAGGATGTCGCCGAGCTCGCGCTGATCATCGACCACCAGCACCCGGAGGCCCGCCGGCAGCGGCGGCTCCTCGGCGATGTCGGCGGGATGGGGACGCGCCTCCGCGCTCGGCAGCGAGACGGTGAACGTGGAGCCCCGCCCGGGCTCGCTCACCACCGAGATCGTACCCTCGTGTCCCGTGATGAGGTCCTTGGCCGAGGACAGACCGAGGCCGGTGGAGCCCGCCGACTTGGTGGTGAAGAACGGCTTGAAGACCTGAGCGCGGGTCTCCTCCGACATGCCGGACCCGGTGTCCGACACGCGGAGGATCACCCAGCGGCCGTCGCGCAGCGTCTCGACGCCGAGCTCCCCACCCGCGGGCATGGCCTCGACGGCATTGAGGATCAGGTTCATGAGGACCTCGCGCAGCGCGCTGGACTGCCCGGACACCAGCACGGGCTGGGGGGAGAGGCGACGCACCACCTTCACCGCGATCCCCATACCCTGCGTCACCGTCATGAGATGCGGCTGGACGAAATCGAGGGCGTCGGCCACGGAAGCATTGAGGTCGAAGGTGGAAAACGGCACATCCTGCGGAGGGCGGGCGAGATCGCGCAGCCGCTTCAGGAGCTCGGCGGCGTCCAGCGCACCCTTCTGGATGGATACCAGCCCCTTGCGCAGCTGCTCCGTATCCAGCCGGCCACCGTCCACCTGGCCCAGCATGAGCTCGACGCGGCCGAGCAGCACGGAGAGGATATTGTTGAAGTTGTGAACCACGCCCCCCGCGACCTTGCTGATGACCTCGGAGCGGGCGATACGCCGCTCGACCAGCTGATCCGCCGCCGCGGGCTTAGACATCACGCTCCCCCGACGGCCGCTCCGCGGACATGGGCAGCACCACCGTGAACGTGGTGCCCAGCCCCGGCGCGCTGCGGAAGCTGATGCTGCCGCCGTGGTCCTCGATGATCTTGTGCGTGAGCGCGAGCCCGAGACCGGTCCCCGCGGCCTTGGTGGTGAAGAAGGGATCGAATACCTTGTCCGCCTCGGAGGGAGCGATGCCGGCGCCCGAGTCCTCGATCTCGACCCGTACCCGCCGCCGTCCGGCGCCCCCCGCCCCCGTCTCGGAGCCGCGGTGCCAGCCGGTCCGGAGGGTGAGCCGGCCGCCGGCCTCCATCGCCTCCAGGGCATTGCTCACCAGGTTGACGAACGCCTCGTAGAGGCGGTCCTGATCGGCGCCCACCGAGGGCACGTCGCGGGCGTACTCCCGCGTCACCACGATCTGCTTGGCGTCGAGCTCGTTGGCATACAGCTCGAGCACGCGATCGAGCAGCACCGGGACCGCGGTGGGAGCCGGCCGGAGCCGGCTGGGCCGGGCGAGCTCCAGGAGCTGCTCCACGATGCCGTTGATCCGTTCGAGCTCGTGAGGGACCACTCGCATGAAGGTTTCGCGGAAGCGCGGATCCTCGAACTTGCGCGGGATGATGCGGGTGAAGGTGCGCAGCGAGGCGAGCGGATTCTTGATCTCGTGCGCGAGACCGGCGGCCAGCGTGCCCAGGGCCGCGAGCCGGTCGGAGCGCCGGAGCTGCCCCTCCAGCTCGCGCACCTGGCTGACGTCGCGGAAGACGCCCACCACTCCCAGATCCTTGCCCTCCAGCCGCCGGAGGGGCGCGGTGCCCATCTCCACCGGCACCGCGGTCCCGTTGAGGCGCCGCAGGGTCAGCGAGACATTGGCGGTGCCCGATCGGCTGGACAGGGTCTCCATGAGGATTTCCGCCACCTCCGGGCTGTGGGCGAAGACCTCCGATCCGTAGCGCCCCACGATGTCCTCGGCGAAGAGCCCGGTGAGGATCTCGGCGGCAGGGTTCACGGTGGCCACGCGGCCGTCCAGATCCAGGGTCACGATGCCGCTGGTGATCGAGGACAGGATGCTGTCCGTATAGCTCTTGAGGTCGGCCAGCTCCTGGAAGCGATCCCGGATCTGCGCGTGGGTGGCCTCGAGGTCGCTGCGCTGCTGCAGGAGCTGGGTGGCCATGTGATTGAAGGCGAGCGCGAGCTGCCCGATCTCGCCGAGCCCGGTGGGCGCGATGCGTTGATCCAGCTCGCCGCGCGCGATGGCCTCGGCGCCGGCGGCGAGCTCGCGCACCGGGCGCGCGATGCGGCGAGCCACCAGGGCGGCGGCCAGGCCGCCCACGAGGAGCGTGATCACGGTGAGCCCGGCCAGCTCCAGGCGGGTCCGGTGGATCTGGGCCTCCATGCGCCGCTTGGACAATCCGATCCGGGCCGTCCCCCAGCGCTGGGCGCCGACCAGCACCGGGACGGCGAAGTCGTACATGCCTTCGGGGCGGTTCTGGCGCACCGTCTCCTGTACGAGGAGCACGTCGGCCGCCATCGCGCGCCGGTCCACCGGCGACGAGAGCACTTGCCCCACCAGGTCGGGGCGCCGGCTGTGGGCCGCCACCTTGCCCTCGGCGTCCAGGATGATGGCGTACACCACGTCGGCATTGGCCCGCACCCGGTCCACATGCTGCTCGAGATCGGTGAAGCTGTAGAGGAGCAGCGCGGGGGACGAGACGGCGGCGAGATCGCGCGTGATGACCTCCCCGCGGCGCAGCACCTCCTCGATGATCGCCGCGCGTTGCCGATACTCCACCACCGCGATCACTCCCGCCATCACCACCAGGAAGATCAGGACCGAGCCCGTCAGGAAGCGCGCCTGGAGCGAGCCCAGGCGATCGCCCAGACGGCGGCGGACGCCGTCCCCGATCACCGGCGGTCCTCCAGCCAGATCTTGCGGAGCGGCATGTAGGCCTCGCCGAGCCCGCTGACCTCGACGTTGCGGACATAGCTCTGGAAGAGCCGCTCGTAGGCGTAGTGCCACACCGGGATCACCGGCGCCTCCGCGAGAATGAGCGGCTCCACGCGCTGGTAGATCTCTTTCCGCCGCAGGACGTCCTTCTCCCGGCGCGCCTGGACGAGCAGCGAGTCCACCACCGGATTGGCGTAGCCGGTGAGGTTGCGCGGGCTCTTCGAGTGGAAGAGCTCGAAGAGGAAGCTGTCCGGATCAGGCAGCTCCGCATGCCACGCGTAGAGGAACATCGGCAGCCGACCCTCCACGAGCCGCCGGGAGAACGTCGGCCAGTCCGTCTCGAAGTTGGTCTCCGCCTGGATGCCGATGGCGCGGAGCTGCGTCCTGATCGCGTCGAGCTCGCTCTCGATGCGCGGACTCCGCACGCTGGACCAGATCGGGAGGGTGGGCATCCCCTTGCCGTCGGGATACCCCGCCGCGCGCAGCAGCTCCCGGGCCCGCGCGAGGTCGTGGCGCGGGGTCTTGATGCTCGGGTTGTGGCCCGGCATGCCGGGCGGCAGAATGCTGCGGGCGGCCTGAAACCGTCCCGCGAAGATCTCCTGGAGGATCCGCTCCCGGTCCACCGCGTGGGTGATGGCCATCCGGACCCGCACGTCGCTGAGCGGCTTGAAGCGCGTGTTGAAGCCGTAGAAGCGCACGCTGAAGGTCGGGCGCTGCACGTGGAGGTAGCGCGGGTCGCCGACCTTGCTCCGGCACACCGGCGGCACCGGACTCTCCTCGAGGTTGCCCTGCTCGAACTCCCGGCAGATCTGGTCGCTCGACTCTCCCGGGAAGATCCGATACAGGACGCGCGCGAGCTGAGGCGCGCCGCCGTAGTAGTCGGGGTTGGCGACGAGCGCGATCTCCTTGCCCCGCTCCCAGCGCGAGAACTTGTAGGGGCCGGTGCCAACGGGCTGGATCCCGAAGGCCTCGCCCGGCGCCTCCGCGAGCTCCCGGGGAACGATCTTGGCGTGTCCCACCGCGAGAACGGAAACGAAGGGGGTGAACGCCTCCGTGAGGGAGACCTCGACGGTATAGCGGTCCACCGCCCGGAGCCCCACCACCTGGGAGGCCTTGCCTTCGCGAAACGCTTGCGCGCCGCGGATCATCCCGAATCGCTCGGCCGCCCCCGACCGGAGCTTGGGGTCCAGGAGGCGGGTGATGGAATAGACCACGTCGTCCGAGGTGAGCTCGCGACCGTGATGGAAGCGCACGCCCTGTCGCAGGTTGAAGGTCCAGACGAGGCCGTCGCGCGATGCCTTCCAGAAGCGGGCCAGCGCCGGACTGACGGTGAGCGTCTGGTCGAACTGAACCAGCCCATCGAAGATCTGCTCCGCCACCGAGCGACCGTAGGTGTCGCTGATGCGGGGCGGATCGAGCGTCCCCGGATCATTGCCGAGCGGCCGGCGATAGACCCCGGACAGCGTGGAGCTCGGCGGACGCTCCTGTCCCGCCGCGGGGGCGAGCTCACCCCCGACGAGCGCCGCCGCGAGGCCGAGGGCGGCGAAGAGCAAAGGGGGGCCGAAGCCCCCCTTCGCCGCGACCGGGCAGCGGGCGCTACCACTTGCAGTGGAGAGATGTCGCGTCCTAGTCCCCCCCGCCGCTCCCGTCCGCGGTGCCGATGGCCTGGAAGATCTGCGTGGACTCCGACGTGCCCGACTCGATCACCGGTGCCACGAGCAGGAACGACGCCAGCACCGCCAGCAACGCAAAGATCTTGACCATTGTTCTCTCCCCCGAGCAAAAGGTTTGGGCGGGGAGAACCTCACCATGAGGCACCCGCCCGCGAGGGAGGGTAGAGCAATTCGAGAGCCACGGCGGCGCGGGGCGCGTATGCGCGCCAAGTGGCCATGGCGGCAGCGAAGTTCGTGTTTCTGAATCCGTCGAGTCGCGGCCGCGATGCAACATCCACAGGGCAGCGGCGCCGGAATGAGAGAATTTCGATCCAAAACCGCAATACCGACAGGCGTTTAGTCTCGATGCCCTGCCCACAGTGCATCGGGGGCGCTCAGGGCAGGCTCAGCGCGAGTTCGGCACGCTGCGCTTGAGGTTCCAGCGCGCCATCTTCATCTTGAGCGTGTTGCGATGGAGCCCGAGAAGGCGCGCTGCCTCGCTCTGGTTCCAGTCCACGCGGTCCAGCACGCGCTGGACGATTTGCCGCTCGAACTGGTCGTGGGCCTCTTCGAGATTCAGGCTGCCGGCCGCGGCCGCGCGGCTGCGGGCGTCGGGGATCATGAACTCCAGCGGCAGGTCCGAGAAACGGATGAGGGGCCCGTCGGCGAGCGCGACACAACGCTCGATGACGTTCTGGAGCTCGCGCACATTGCCCGGCCACGAGTAGTCGGCCAGCGCCTCCAGGGCCTCGGGCGTCATCCCCGCGATCTGCTTGCCGAACTGCTGGCGGTAGCGGCGGACGAAGTGGTCGGCGAGCGCGCCGATGTCGTCGCGACGGTCCCGCAGGGGAGGCATGGTGATCTGCACCACGTTGAGCCGGTAGTAGAGGTCGTCACGGAAGGACTGATTCGCCACCGCCTGCTTGAGGTCGGTGTTGGTGGCCGCGATGATCCGGAGATCCAGCTTGATGGTGTGAGTGCCGCCGACCCGCTCGATCTCCCGTTCCTGGAGGACGCGGAGCAGCTTGGCCTGCATTTCCGGCCGGAGCGTGCCGATCTCGTCCAGAAAGAGCGTGCCGCCCTGGGCCAGCTCGAAGCGCCCAAGCTTCCGCTGATGCGCGCCCGTGAACGCGCCGCGCTCGTGACCGAAGAGCTCGGTCTCGATGAGGGACTCGGTGATGGCGGCCGGATTCACCGCCACGAAGGGGCGATCCCGCCGCGGTCCCTGCCGGTGAATGGCGCGGGCGAGGAGCTCCTTGCCGGTGCCGCTCTCCCCCGTGATCAGCACGGTGGCGCTGGTGCGCGCGACCTGCGCCACCAGGCCGTGCAGCCGTCGCATCTCGACGGACTGCCCGATCATCTCGTAGAGATCCTCGCGCCGGGCCAGCTCGGACCGCAGGAAGACGACCTCGCGCTCGAGCGCGCGCTTCTCGAGGGCGCGGCGAATGACGGTCAGGACCTCCTCCTCGTCGAAAGGCTTGGTGAGGTAATCGAGCGCGCCCAGCTTCATGGCCGACACCGCGGTGCGGACAGTCTTGACCGCGGTGACCAGGATCACGTCGAGCTGGTCGTCGAGGGCCTTGATGCGCTCCAGGACCTCCAGCCCGTCCATGCCGGGGAGACGGATGTCCAGAAGCACCAGATCCACCTGGTAGGAGCGCACGATGTCGAGGGCCTGGGCGCCGTCCGGGACGTCGAGAACCTCGTACTCGTCCTCCAGGATCAAGCGAAAGGATTCCCGCAGTCCGGGGTCGTCGTCCACCACCAGGATGGCAGGACGGATAGCGCGGGTAGCGTCGGCAGCGTCCAATTGGTCCTCCGGTCACCGCGACCGAAATCGTCGTCAATATACCGGATTTCAGGGCCGCGCGGTGATTCTCCGGGACGGCTGGCCGATGTGGATATGGGCCCCCGTGGACGAGCCGGGAACCGCCTCGCGCACCGCCACGAACGGGATGCCCTGGCCCTGGAGATAGCCCATCAGCGCCAGGCCCTCCTGGCTATCGGGATGCACGGCCACGTCCACCGCGTTGCGGTGATCGAAGCCGATGCGGTCGTGGGCGTGGCTCTGGCCGAGCGCGCTGATCGGCAACGAGCGCCCGAAACGGCCCGAGAAGAAGCGCTCCACGCGGGGCACATCGGCGAGCGAGAAGGACGCGGAGCCGTTGAAGCGGATGAAGATGCTGGTGGCAAGGTAGCCGCCCACCGGCAGCGGCGGCAGCTTGGCGATCTCGCTGTGCACCGCCGCCTCGCCGATGATCTTGTCGGCGTCCTGGATCCAGCGCTCGGTCTCCGCCACCTTGGCCTGCGTCTCGGCGAGCAAGCGCTCCGCGATCTCGAGCTCGCGCTTGGACACGATCTCGCGCTGGAGGAGATCGCGCCGGACCTCGACGAGGTCGGTGAAGCTCTCGACGTCGCGCTGATAGATGACGAGCATGCGCTCAAGGCTTGCCCGGTACTCGCGCGTGGTGCGGACCACCTCCGCGGCCAGGCGCTCCAGCCGCTCGCTCTCCGCGTCACCCCGGCGCACCGTGCCCTGGGGCCGGGCCGCCGGCGTCGTGCCGCTCGCCGGCGTGCGATTCTGCGCGAGCGCCGGAAGGGCGTCCGTGCCGACGGCCAGAGAGAGGGCGAGCGCGAGAAGCGAGAGTCTCACCCCACCATTGTAGCGCGGCCGAAAAGGGCTCAGCGTCGAAGCAGCCCGCCCGTGACGCCGCCCACGACCCCGGTCACGGTACCCGTCACGCCGCCCACCACCCCGGTCACGCCGCCGACGGCGGTCGTGAGGCTACCGCCCGTGAGGCTGCCACCCGTGAGGCTGCCACCCGTGAGACTGCCGCTCGTGAGACTGCTGCCCGTAACGCTAACGCTCGTGAGACTGCTGCCCGTGAGACTCCCGCCCGTGACGCTGCCGCCCGTGGGACTGATAGTGGTGAGACTGCCCGCCGCGGTGCCGACCGTACTCACGGCGCCGGCGACCACGGTGTCCGTGGTCGCCGTGACCACGCTGCCCGTCGTTCCCACGACCTTGCCGCCGAGGCCGAGTACGGGGCTGCTGGCCTCGAGGAGGACCTTGTCCACGGTGCCGACCACCACTCCGTCCAGCGTCCCCGCCAGACTATCCACCCTGTCCGTGGTAAGCACCGAGGTGTCGGTCAGGATCGCGCCGGTCTTTGCCGTCACTGGATTCAGAGCGCCGATCAGCGCGGCTGCCTTGGCCTGCTCACGCGCGCCGATCGCCTCCCGCAGGTCCTTGGGAACTTTCTGGGTCTGGTGCTGCTGAGTCGGGGCCACTTCCAGATCCGCCGTGAGATCGCGGGACTCCTGAGGCGTGAGCGTCTGCGCCTTGCCCAGACGGCCGTCCGTCACCCGCACGCTTTCCTGACCGCCCACGCGCACGGGCGTGATCGTTCCCCCCTTGAGCGAGAAGACGTCCACCGCCCCCCGAATCACCGACACCGTGGTGGTGATGGGCGCGGGACCGCCGCTCGCCGGGACCGGACCTTCGGTCACCTCCACGACCAGCACCGTTCCCCGCACCACCGCCACCGCATTGGGCGTCCGGAACTCGATGGTCTCGCCGGGCTTCATGCGGTCCTTGAGGACGCTGGCTCCCACTTTTCCAGAGTCGAGAATGACCGTGGAGCGGAGCGGCTCCTCATTGATGGTGAGCACCGAGAGCTCGCGCGCGGTGACCACGGCCTTGCCGCCCAGCAACACGCGGACGATGGACTTCTCGCCGGTGCTGATGCGGTCACGCGTGAAGACGGGATCGCGGAACTTCACGGGGGCCGGCTCGGTGAGACCGATCCGGGCCACCGTGGCCTGGCCGGACAGCGTGGTCACGACTCCGACCGCGTCGGTGGTCTGAGCAAATACAGAAACAGGCCCCAGCGCCAGCGCGAGCAGCGCGGCGGCAAAGCGCGTACAGTGGGCACGGCTCATCAGGTGGTCCTCCTTCGGAGATGGCGACATGACCACCTGAATAGCAAGGGCGCTGCCAGCTGGAATAAGTGTCAAGTATCTGGAATCATTAGGCGCAATTCTTTCGTCTGGGTCGTCGTACGCTCGACCTGAGTGGCGACCCTCAAAATTGAGGGGGCGCCGTCGGACGGGCCCCGCCCTCGTGGGCCAGTCCCCGAAAGGTGGGAGAGCCTCCCTTCAGGGTGTCGGCGGAACTGACAACCGCGAAGCACGAACAAGTTGCGCGGTGTCATGTCGCTGTAGTCGCAGCCTTCTGAGGGGGCGTCTCCATGGCACACCGCTTGCCCCTTTACTGGCCGTCAGCGCCGCAGCAACGCATACGAAAGATGAACGAATCCAGTAGAGGAGACCAAGACCATGCAGGCAACGGCAATCGCCCGACGGTTCGTAAGGAGTCGCAGCGCGTGGCTTCAGGTCGTCGCGCTGGTGCTCTTGATCGCCGCGGTACCGTTGTTCTACGCGGGTGGCATCACCCAGGGACGCCTCGCCCAGGAGCGAGTGGATCAGGGCCGCGTCGAGATGGAGCAGCGAATCATCCAGTTGATCGTGGAGCGGAACCCCCAGGCCACCATCCGTGACTTCGCGGGATTCCCGCATACCCTTCTCGAGATCACCCAGGCCTCGGACCTCGACTTCCGCATCGTGCTCGCCATTGCGGACAAGGAGAGCGGGTTCAAGCCCGATGCCATCGGTAAGTCCGGCGAGATAGGCCTCATGCAGATCATGCCGTCCACCGCGGAGCTGGTGGTGAAGCGGATGGGGCTCGAGTACACCCCGCCGGAGATGGGGCGGAACGGAGTCTACACGTCGCTGGGCTCGCTGGCGGATCCCAAGTTCAATATCCGGGTGGGAACGACCTATCTACGCTGGCAGATCCAGCGCTACGGCTTCAATGCCACCGCGCTGCGCGCCTACAACCGGAATCCGGACAAGGCCACCGAGAACCGGCCCCTGGATCGGTACGCGGAAGAAGTCAGCTTCCGCTATCTCGCCTTCGCGCACGCGCTGCGCTAGTCGCGTCTACAGATAGCGCGTCGGCCACATGATGGTCCGCCACATGTGCGCCGACGCGCTCGCGTCGAAGCCCAGACCCTCCGCCGGCTGGCGAAAGTTGCGGCCCACCACGTCCGTGAACTCCTCGAGCTCGACCCGGGCGTTGGGGTCGAAGGAGTAGAGATCGTTCACGGTGAGCATGCGCGCCGACATGTACCACTTGTGACCGGTGGCGTACTCGTACTCCCGCTGCAGATACGGCTCGGGACGAAAATCCGGCCCGAAGAGCTTCAGGTAGAGCTCCGGATACTCGTAGCCCACCGACGGGTCGGGGTAGAAGCGCAGCACCTGGTGGTACCGGATGGCGAAGGTCACCTCGGGGTCCACGTAGGGCTCCAGCAGCTGAGCCGCCCAGTATCCGTGGTCCGAGCGGATGAAGCCGCTGATGGCGATGTCGTGGAGGAGGCACGCCAGGACGATCTTCTCGCTCATCCCGTTCTTCTGGGCCAGTCGCGCGCTCTGGAGCACGTGATTGGCGGGCCCGAACCGATACTTGTAGAAGTCGAACAGCGTCGGCTTCTCCGGCATGCGCGGCAGCCGGGGGTCGTGCCCCATGAGGTAGGTCTTCCCCTGGTCCGGCGGCCGCGGCAGGGGCTGCCGCGGATCGCGCTCTCCGGAGGTGTAGATCGTCGACTTGACGATGACCAGGCGGTCCAGCTCCTCGATGGCGGCGTGATCGGCGGCCTCGGCGCGCTCTAGGCTGTTCATGCCGTGATCATGGTATCCGGGGCTCCCGCCTGTCAAGTTCCCCGCCTGCCGCCGGCGCGTCGCCGGCGACACCGTGCTACCGCGACTTGTCCAGGTCCACCTCGATGCGCCGGAGCTTCTGGAGCTGGACGCGGAGCCGGTGCGCCTCGTCGTCGCGCGCCAGGAGCTCGTTGAGAACTCCTCGCCACCGCCGGGTGTCGGTCTCCCAGCGGCTGCGCGGGTGCTCCGTGAGCACTCGCCCGAAGGTGGCATAGGCCGCGCGGTAGTCGCGAAGCGGGCCGGCGGGGTCGGCCTGGAGCTGCCCGAGGCCGTAGAGCGCGCCCGCGCGCACCGGATGGTCGGGAAAGTCGCGAACGACCCGCTCGTAGAGGTCGCGGGCCGCCAGCGGGCTGCCTTCACGGGCCAGCTCGTCCGCCCGGGACAGGAACTGGACGGGATCGGCGACGCGGGCCGGCGCCGGCGTTGGCGCTGGATCCGGCGGCCTCGCCACCGCGGGTGCCGGCGGGGTGGACGTCGCGCGGCCGGGAAAGCTCACTTTCGGCCACGCCCATTCGCTCGTGGCGCAGCCGGCGCTCAGGAAGGTGACGGCGGCGAGCAGGGCAAGGATGCGCGCGCGGCTCATGACGCGCCCCCCGTGCGAGGCAGCGTCACCACGAAGCAGCTTCCCTTGTCCAGCGCGGACTCGACGGCCACCCGGCCGCCGTGGGCCTCCACCAGACCCTTGACCACCGCCAGCCCCAGCCCCGATCCCTTGCGGCCCGTGTGCGCCTGGCGGTAGGGATCGAAGATGCGCGGAAGCTCGTCGGCGGCGATGCCCACCCCGGTGTCCTCCACCCGGACCTCGACCTCCGCGCCCCAGTCGCGCACCTGCGCGAGGATCGAGCCGCCACGGGGCGTGAATTTCAGGGCGTTACCGATGAGATTCACCACCACTCGCATGAGGCCGGCCTCGTCGCCCTGCACGGAGAAGTCCCCGCCGCTGGTGGTGGTGCTGAGCACGATGCCGGCGTCCTCCGCCTGCGGGTGGAGCTCGTCGAGGGCGCGGGCGATGACCTTGGCGAGGTCCACCGGCTTCCGCTCCAGTGGCATGAGGCGAGCACGGAGCCGGGTGAATTCAAGGATCTGGTTCACCATCGCCAGCATCCGCGCCGTGCTCTCGTCGATGACTCGCACCATTTTCAGCTGTCGCTCCGTCAGCGGGCCGGCTCTGCCCTGCGAGAGAAGCTGGGCCGCCCCGAGCATCCCGGTCAGGGGGTTCCGCAGGTCGTGCGAGATGTGAGAGAAGAACTCCTCCTTGAGCGCGTCCACCTCCTGGAGCCGCACCGCCATCCGGTTGAACGCGCGGGCCAGATCGCCGATCTCATCCTTCCGGTCCGCCGGCAAGGGCTCGGTGAAGGATCCTTCCGAGAGGTCGCGCGTGGCCCGTGACAGCCGCCGGAGCGCGCGCGTCATCCGGAACGCGAGGAAGCCGGTGGCGGCCAGCGCGGCCACCAAGCTGCCCGCCAGCGCCCACACCACCGCGTTCCAGGTGCGGTCCGCAAGCGCCCCCGCATCCGCCTGGGCGCGGCGAAGCGCCCCATTGGTCGCCGCGGCGAGCTTGCCCAGGCTGGCCTCGACGTGATCGGCGGCCTCCCGCGCCTCCCGGCCGGAGATCCGCTCGGCGCGTGCCGTCTCCCCGCGGGTGAGGTGGAGGCGCTCCTGATCCACAAGATCGCGATAGCGCATGAAGGCGGCGACGACGTCCGCGTGCCAGTGAACCTCCTCGTCGTTGGCGAGCAACGTGCCGAGCCGGTCGAGCTCGCTGCTGATGCGCGTGGCCCGCTCGTTCCAGAGATCGGCGTAAGCCCGGTCGCGGAGGACGAGGTACTTGGCTTCCAGGCGCACGAGCCGGCGAAACGACTCCGGCAGCCCGCTCGTGGTCTCCAGGGCGGGGACGGAGCGCGTGGCGATGCCGCGATTGACCTCGACGAGCTCGTTCACGGCGCGGAGGCTCCAGCCCGCCACGCCGCCGAGGACGAGGATCACCAGAGCGGAGACGAGGAAGACCTTCGGAGCGAGTCGCATGGTCAGTTCCGTTCTTCCAAGGAGTGAGCAAAAGGTGAGCCAACGAACTGACTCAAATATTTCCACCACTTCCTAATGTTCCCCACGAGCGAGCAACCCCAAAATCGTCCAGGCACCGCCGCTCCTCGTAACGAGGGGCGGTGCCTGGTATCGAGCGAGC
>Ga0070680_100001060_pt1 | contig 19715 bp, 24 predicted proteins | sample KBSC73BmetaG_FD_64672 | JGI IMG/M metagenome (GOLD analysis project Ga0070680, IMG submission 64672) | Corn rhizosphere microbial communities from Kellogg Biological Station, Michigan, USA - KBS C7-3B metaG | ecosystem: Host-associated > Plants > Roots > Rhizosphere | place: USA: Michigan...
GCACTCGAAAGGCGGCCACATAATCCGGTTCGACGACGCGCGCCTCGAGGCCACTGATCGCGGCGCGCAGCGAACGAAGCGCCGTCCGTCCACGCTGGGGCGCCACGACCGCGCGGATCGCATCATCGAATGCGATGAGCCCCACACGATCGCCGCTGGTCGCGGCGACGTCGCTGAGAACGAGCGACGCCGACAAGACGTGGTCGAGCCGCGAGTATTGTCCGGCGAGTTGTGTCATCGCCCGCCCGCAGTCGATCATGGAGATCACGACCTGCGATCGCTCGATCGTATGCTCGCGGCTGATCAACCGGCCGTGGCGCGCTGTCGCCTTCCAGTCGACGAATCGTGGATCGTCGCCCGGAACATACTCCCGCAGCCCGGCGAACGCGTTCCCCTCACCCCGCCGCTTCAAGGCACGAACGCCGACGTCGCTCAGCCGCTGCTGCATCGCGAGCAATCGGAATCGCCGAACGTTGGTCAGAGATGGGACGACCGTCGTCGTGTGCGGCGAAAGGCGCGCAACGATGATTCTCGCCATCAACCCGAGCGGCCCAACCACGCGGACTGCGACGTCGCCGAACTGCCACGCCCCGCGCGACGAGCCGGTCGTTTGCACGTCGATCTCGAGCTCGGCGCGTGCACCGATCACGAAGGCATCAGGCGCCACCGAGCCGCTGAGACCAGACGGAAATCGATCGAAGAGCTGCGCGCGGATCGGCCAAGGCCAATCCGAGCTCAGGGTGTACTGGATCGCGGTCGCGTCGCCGAGCCCCAGCGTATCGGGCGCACGGCGCTCAATCGCGAGGTCGCGCCGGCTGGGCAGTCGCAGATAATCAAAGAGCAAACAACCCGCGCCGGCAACGAGTCCGGCAACCGCGAGCGCCATCCCGATTCGCGGAAACAGCCAGAGGAGCGAAAGCGCCAGGACCATCGCCGCCGCGCGGGCCGTGGGATAGACGGTCAGCACCACGCGCCGACGACGCGGCACGATCGCCTCGGTCGTCTCCATCAGGTCGGCGCGACGGCGCGTGACAGAATCGCGGTCAGCACGTCGTCTGTCGACCGGCCCTCGACCTCGAGCTCCGGCGCGAGCACCACGCGGTGCCGAAGCACGGACAGCGTCCTCGCCTTCACGTCGTCCGGCGTGACGAAATCACGACCAGCAATGACGGCGCTTGCGCGCGCGGCGCGTTGAAGCGCGACGCTCGCCCGCGGCGAAGCGCCGAGCATCAACGCACTGTCCTGGCGCGTGGCCCGGGTGATCGACGCGATATACTCGCGCACCTCGACAGCCACGTGAACCGAGTCGACGAGTGAGCGACACCCGCGCGCCTCGTCGGCTGTGAGCACCGGGTCCACGATCGCCGCACCGCCTCCGCGTTCCGGATCGAATCCCGACTCGTGGAGGGCGAGCATCGCCAGCTCGGCATCCAATGCGGGATAGTCGATCAGGATCTTGAGCAGGAAGCGATCGAGTTGCGCCTCGGGCAGTGGAAACGTTCCCTCGTGTTCGACGGGGTTTTGCGTCGCCAGGACCATGAACAACTCGTCCAGCGGGTGCGCGACGCCGTCGGCTGTGACCTGACGTTCCGACATTGCTTCGAGGAGTGCGGCCTGCGTTTTCGCCGGCGCCCGATTGATCTCGTCGGCGAGCAGGAGATCCGTGAACACCGGCCCGGCCTGAAACTCGAACCCTCGCACCGGATCGCGATATAGCGCGACGCCTGTCACGTCCGCCGGCATCAGGTCGGGCGTGAACTGGATGCGCGCGAACCGCACCGCCATCGCGTCGGCAACCGTACGAACGAGCAACGTCTTGGCTGTTCCCGGCACGCCCTCGATCAAGACGTGCCCGCGGGCCAGAAAGGCCACCAACACGTCATCGATGACTTCGTCTTGCCCGATGATTCGCGTCGCCACGGTATCGCGCACGCGACGGACCATCGCGGCGCCGTCTGCAATTGTCAGTGTCATTTCTGTGGAGAGAGAGACTCGTCGCGAGTCAGCGCACGCTCGACGCGTTCGAGCGCGCTTCCGACAACAATGAACTGCTCCGACGACACGGGATGGTCGACCGCGTTTCGAATCCGCTGGACCGGCTCGGAGAGGGACGGGTTCATGCGCTCGATGGCGCTCAGGAACTCGCCATCCGCCGCGCCCGAGGATATGGCGACGGCGCGACCGACCCGACGCCGCACACCGCCGAGCAGACGCGTGGTCGCCGTGCGCGTCGCCCCGACATCTTCGAATGCGCGTCCGAGCGCGTCGGCGTGCTCGATCGGCGAACGTCGCGGAATCTGGGTGACCTCACTCGGCGGCAGCGGTCGCGGCGCCTTGGCGAGCAGTAATACCAGTCCCGCCACCAACGCTTGAACCAGAAAGTGACCGGAAGACGTGCGGCCGAGGTAGATCGCGGCGGCGCGGAGGCTGCCGCCGTGCACGCCATACCCGTGATGGAACTCGTCGAAGACGATTGGAGGGCGCTCACCATTCGCGGGGACCACATAGGCGAGCATGCGAGCCACGGCGAGGTCGGCGTCCAACCGGCAATTCCGCACGGCGGAATTGACGAACACCGATGACGAGCCCACGACGACGACGCGGCCGCCCCCGTCCCGCCCGCCAAGCGGAAATCCTATCGCGGCGCGAAACGGGACATGTGTCTTTTGGGTGGTCGCCGACAGGAGCGTCGTGATTTCACCGTCGAAAACCTTCGGCGGATCAACTTCGCGTGCGTCGGTAGGAAGGGTGAGCACGCGTGCCACGCTCAGAGGCTCAGCGGGACAGTCGGTATCCGACGCATCGAGGAACGCGACGCCGCGACCTTCTTCAACCCTCAGCGAGTCAGCCAAATCATCGTCGCCGTCGAGCGACGCGATGAGTCCCCCGCCGCTGCGCACGTTCTCCAGCAGCCGGTGGACCTCGTGCGAACCAAGCGCCACCGAGGGTGCGAGGACCACGTCCACTCGCCGACCAGCAGGCATCGAATCCAGCGGAACGATTCGGCGCTCGGTTTTCCATCCCATCCGCGCCGCCAATTCGAACACGATGCTTGTGCCGCCGGGTCCGGTCGAGAACGTGCTCGCGTCGCGTCCGTTCGTTCCCGTCTCTTCCGGTGTGAGCAGCGCGACTGCGATCACTACGATCGCCAGCACGCCGAGAACCCATGTCGCGGTCCAGCGTTTCGCCGCGGGCGGAATCGGGTTGGTCATGCGGCGCGCGCCCGTTTGGCAAACGCCGCGAGCTCGGCCAATTGACGATACGTAGCCGCGTTTGGCGGCTGAGCGCCAAAGACGTCACGCTCGAACCGATCACCGAACTGACGGAACGCCTCGAGCGAGTCCGAGCGACGTTGTTTGAGCTCTCGAACATAGTCGCCGACCGTCTTCGAGGCGTGAAACGTGACGGCTCCCCCCGATCGCGCCAACGCCTCGAGCACGGCGAGGTACAACGCATGCGACGCCGCGACGAAATCGCCGCGCTGCTCCAACTCCCCGGCGAGCACCCAATAGTCGCGGCGGGCCGAGCCGACGATCTGCAGACTGCCCGCTGTTCGGCGCCGCAGCTCGAGCCGTTGACCAACGACGATCCGACCCGCGATTGCCAGAACCAGCAGCGCGACAGCGACGATGACGATCAGCCTGGCATTTTGGGACCCACCCAACAGTCGAATCAGATCGCGGAACTCATCGCCGATGAACTCGAGAACGCGGCCGAGCAAGGTCTGCCGAATCGGGACCGCGTACGCCGGCTGGCGGACGATGGCCGCGACCGTGTCGTGGATCTGTTTTGCGGTCCATCCGTCGGCCACCGCCTGAAGAATGGCGACCGTCACGGCTCAGAGGGGAACGTTTGCCGAGTCTGCCGGCGGCGAAGCGTCACGTCCGACGAGGTACTCGACGTCGAAGCCCTCGCGGCGAATGCGCAGATCGTAGTACAACACAGTCTCGGCGATTCCGAGAATCGGCCCGACCACCACGGATAGCGCGGTCGAGAGCACATTCACGATGACGCGGCTCGGGATGATGCTGATCAGGAAACCAGCGCCGATGTTGACCGCGAAGAGCAGCAACACGATCAGGGCGAGCGTCGCGAGGATGTGCCACTTCAAGCCGACCGACAGCACCGACGATCGAGACAGCGCCCGGCCACTGCCCGAGTCTTCGAGCACGATTGTCTGGCGCACGACGGCGAAGCGCGCGACCACATACAACAGCGGAAAAAAGAAAAAAATTCCGGCGATCGTCATCAACAGAACGACCACGACACTGGCCACGATCAGGGTGACGAGCCGGGTCGCGACGACGCGAAACGCTTCGGGGACGCTGACGGGAAGGTCGAGATACACGTCCCGCGTGAGCACCGTGATCACGCCACCCGCGACGGCGTAAATGGCGACGCTGCCGGCCACGATCGTAATGATCGTCGACGCCGGCGGAAGGACGTTCGGATCGATGTTGATATCGAACGCCAGCCGGATCACGAGCCACGGCACGTATACCACGGCCAGCGCGACCATGAATTGCAGCGGCGCCCGCCGGTACACTTGAAACGCGGCATCGACGAGCTCGGTCGCGGATCGCGGCCGCAGTCCAAGATCTGGCATCAGGTGACGACGGAGGGCATGGATGGCGAGCTCGTAAAATCTGAACGCCGCGGGGAACTCGGGCTAGATCCCGAATTCCACCGCGGCGTTAATGCGGTCGCGAACAGTCAGACGTTATCGCCCATCGCCCATCGCCCGAGTTTACGCGGCCATTCCATCTTTCAGCACGTCCGCCGTGTCACTCTCGCGCAGGCGCTTGAGCGCGCGATCGCGCAGCTGTCGCACGCGCTCGCGAGTCACGTTGAGCTCCCGGGCGATTTCCTGAAGCGTCATCGGCCGGTTCCCCTCGAGCCCGAAGTACAGCGTCAACACACGGCGGTCGCGCGGCGCCAACACCTGCAGGGCGCGCGTGATGGCCTCGCGACGTGAATCGCTTTCCACGCCGCCGGGCAGCACGTCCTCGTCTTCGCCGCGATCGAGCACGAGCGTCTCTCCGAGCGTCCTGCCCGGGTCGCCGGAGATGGCCGGCTCGTCGAGTGAACGCGTCGGCTGCAGCAGCGCCACCAATCCGCGCGTGACGTCGAGCGAGAGATTTGCCACCGTGGCGATCTCCTCCTCGTACGGCTCACGCGAGAGCTTTTGGCGCAGCACTTCCTGCGCGCGCGAGACACGCGAGAGGTCCGCGGCACGGTTCAGCGGAACCTGCACCGTCCGCCCCTGACGCTGTACGGCCGAGTGCAGCGCTTGCCTGATCCACCAGACCGCGTAGCTGATGAAGTTGACGCCGACGTCGGGATCATACTTGTCGGCCGCCCGCACCAGCCCGGCGTTCGCCTCGCTGACGAGGTCGCCCAACGGGACGCCGCGGTTCTGATACTGCTTGGCCACCGAAAAGGCAAAGCGGAGGTTGGCCCGGATCAGCTCGGACCGTGCCTGCTCGCGCGCTTCGTTGTTGGTCGCCCGACGCATAGCGCGGGCAAGTTCCTTCTGCTGCTGCGCCGTGAGCACCGGCTCACCACGCAGCTCTTCGATATAGAGATCCAGCAGGTCGCGATCGTCGCCTGTCGAGTACATCGCTCACCCCCGGCGCGCGAAGGCGCCAGCCCTCATGTCCATTCCGTCGTATTGATCCACACCGTGTCACAGCACTCGGCGCTGCGTCTGTCGGTCGCGGCGTTAGCCAGCCGCCTTTCGGCGCGGGCCCGCGCGCGACTCAGCCGACGTGACTACCTCGGTCCGACGTCGCAGCTCCGACATATACGCCTCGAGCACGGCTGGGCGGGTCCGGTAATACACGAACTGCCCGTCCCGCCGGGATTCGACCAGGCCAGCGCTTGCCAGCTCCTTCAGGTGGTGCGAGATCGTCGCTTGCCGCACCGGAAAGCAGCCGCATAGCCTTTGGCAGCCGACTTCGCCCTGCTGAGCGATGTGCTCTAGGATCTCGAAGCGGCGCGGGTCGGCCAATGCCTTGGCGACACGCTGAAACTGATCGGCGTCCACAGAATTACCGCGCTCCTGAGGCGTCAGACATATAGATAATCATCTAATTGGTTTCCGCAACCCCATCCGTGGCGACATCAGCGCGTCGGTCGTGTACACCTTGATGCGGGCGCGATCCCTGCGCTCATGGAAACCAGGGCAACCCCGAGTTCACGAAGAAGAATGAGTCCCTCCCGTTCAGCCTCGCTACGCGCCTCCGCCGCGCCGATTCCGTCCGCAGGCCTCGTTCCTTCGCGGCGCCTGACCGAGCTTCCTACCTACGTGTTTGCGTGGTTGGACGAGCTCAAAGCCAGGGCTCGAGCGCGTGGCGCCGACCTCATCGATCTCGGCATGGGGAATCCCGACCAGCCGACTCCGCAGCCAATCGTGGACGCGATCGGGCGTGCGTACGCCGACCCGTCAACTCATGGGTACCCGCCGTTTCGCGGAACCAGGCCCTTCCTGGAATCGGTCGCCAGGTACATGAAGGGTCGCTTCGCCGTCGACGTCGATCCGGCGTCTGAGGCGCTCTGCCTGAGCGGCGCGAAGGAGGGGATTGCTCACGCCACGATGGCGTTCGCCGACGAAACCACCGTCACCCTCGTTCCCGACATTTATTACCCCGTGCATGGGCGAGCGACCGGGTTGGTCGGCGGACAGAGCTACTTCATGCCGCTGCGTTCCGAACGGGGGTTCGTTCCGGACCTTCGCGACATTCCTTCGGACGTCCTTCGAGCCGCAAGGCTCCTCGTTCTGAATTACCCGCACAACCCGACCGGGGCCGTCGCTCCGCTGGACTTTTATCGCGATGCCGTCGCGCTCTGCAAAGACTACGCGATCCTGCTCCTCTCCGACCTCGCCTACAGCGAACTGACCTTCGACGGATTCGTTGCGCCCAGCGCGCTGCAGGTGCCCGGCGCCAAGGAGTGCACGATCGAGTTCCATTCGTTTTCCAAGACCTTCAACATGGCCGGCTCGCGCATCGGGTTCGCGGTCGGCGGACGCGATGTCATCGAAGCACTGCACGCGGTGCGCACCAACGTCGGTTACGGCACGCCGGCGGCGATTCAAGCGGGTGGCGCATACGCTCTCGACCACGTCGCCGAGTTGGAGGCACCCGTCGTCGCGCGGTACGCCGCGCGTCGCGAGGCACTGTTCAGCGGCCTGCGGTCGCTCGGTTGGAACAGCGAGCCGCCGCGCGGTTCAATGTTCGCGTGGCTCCCCGTCCCGAGCGGATTCGGCGCCCAGCAGTGGGTCGAGCACTTGATAGACATCGCGGAGGTCGTGGTCACTCCCGGAAACGCCTTCGGTCCTGGCGGTGAGCGGTTCTTCCGCGTCTCTCTGATCGCCGAACCGCCGGTTCTCGAGACTGCCGTTCAACGCCTGCGCGACGCGGGAATCCGGTACGAGTAGTGCACGTCTTGAGGTGCTACACCATCTCAGGAGAAGCAATGCCGGACAAACCGCGCGGTGATCAGGAAGTTCCCGTCGAAAGGAGCGAAGAGGCGGCGGCGGTCTCGAGGTCTGCCGCTGACGCACCGACGTCACTGCCCGATCCCAACGACGAGGTGCCCGTCCCCATCGTGATGTCGCCGGCGGAAGTGGACGAGCGGGCGCAGGTCGTCGAGGCGCTCCGCGAAGAGGAAGGCATACCGACGCCACCCGAGCAGGGCGACCAGCAAGCCGGCCTGCAAGCCGACCGGCAAGTCGACCAGCAAGGCTAGCCCTCTGTCCGGCAGGCACTTGCGAGATTTCCTGGACTGATTGATTATGTGCCCATTCGGCCGATCGCTGGTTCGCCACGAGCGGAGGGTGGACGGTGGGCTTTCAGCACCAGGCAGTCGCGCGAGACGTCAGCGCGGGAATCCCTCTCGAGATTCAGAGCGCGGCGACGAAGTATCAGCGGGCGTGCGCTGTCGAGAAGGAACAACTGGCGGTCATGGCCCGGCACAATCTCCTCGTCGACTGGACCGACGAGGTTCGCCGCTCGGTGCTCGAGGCGAGGCAGTGCATCAATGAGGCGCAACTGGCGCGCGCGGCGTTCCGGGGGCTGATCCGGAACCACGTGGCGCAGCTCCGCAGTACACGAGAGCCGCTCTCCGCGGTTCTTCGACGCGTGCGCGCGATCGTGCAACAGCTCGAGTTTACAGGCGCGATCGCCTCCGACGACGGCTGGCTCGAGGCCGACGTCGTCGAGTGGGCGATTGAGGACTACGAAAACCCCGCGTGACCGCCTGGCTGGTCAGACTCGCGCGCGCCACTCCGCCGTGGCTTCCGGAACGAGCCGCGCGCCCGTCGGACCGACTTCCAGGATGTAGTAATCCCGGCGTCCTGGATCTCGCGGGTCGATCACTTCGTAATACGTTGGCTGTGGCTCGACCTTGACCGTAAGGCCGTTGCACTCGCCGCCCTCGCATTTCACCTGAATCATGCGGCAAACCTCCGGCGACCGTCAGCTCGCCTGTTGCACGGCGGACCGAGTGCCGCCGTTGAGAAAGCGCGGGCCACTAGCGCACGCCCGCTCCACGGTTCGCGCGATGCTGTCCGGCAGCATCACCGCGCCCCGCGCGTGCGCCTCCATCACCATTCGAAGGGCGCGCCGCTGGCGGTCGAATGCCGACAACAGTTGCGCTCCGCCGTCAGGAGACGTGAGCACACCATGAACGAGGCGCTGCAGCGAGCTTCCATCGGCGTTTTCGCCGACATCGGCCATGCACGCCTCGAGGTTCCAACGCGCGCGATGCGCGTCGCAGAGTCCCGCCCGTCCGGCGGGAGGTGCGTCCTGGGTGCAGGCCGCGCAGAGAGCGATCTCGCGCAGCAAGTCGGCACTCGGAACGAAAGACATCGGGTCTTCCTCGAGCACTTGTCTGAGTTCGTTCACAAGGTGTGGATCCCGCGAGGTGGCGCAGACGAGCAGCAGGCGCCGACGGGCGTTCGGCTCGAGGCTCATCGCGTTTCCGAGGTTGGGCGCACACTGTTACGCGTGCGATACCGTTCCATTTGTGCTATATCCGGGACCTTGGCGGGCAGCAGACCGTTGCCCGCCATAGACTTCTCCCCATGACCTTGCCCCCGGTCCAGCCGGTCAATCCGCTCGAGAACCTCGACCGCCATTGGGCGGTCAAGGTCGTGACGCCGGAAGACCGGGCGAGCACCGTACGCTACGCCATGGGTGTGCTGACGCGCTTGTGCAACGGCGACCCGCCCGCCGCGACCGAGGCACTCCCCGACTTCGTCGTTCCTCTCGCGGGCGCCTATGCTATCGCGGCGAGCGAGTGGCTCGATTTCGAAGGTGCCGCGTCGCCGACGGCGATTCTCTCCGTCGAACAACGGGCGCAGCGTGCCGCTCACATCGAGGCCGGCGCGGATCGCGCCTTCGTCCTCACTGCCGCGTTGCCGGTCGATCCCTCCCCCCCCGAGCGAGTCGCCGTGCTGTATCGCACGCTGCTGCTCGCCGGACTCGCGCAGCTCGGAAACAAGCAAACCGAGTTTCGCCAGTGGCTCAAAGCGTATGAGCCGCTGCTGTTTCCGCGCACTGAGAATGACACGCGTTGGGATCTCATCCTGCTGCGCCGCGTCGTCGAGCTGTGGACGCACGTCCTGCGCGGCGCGGGTCCGTCCGGACTCGAGCACGCGATGGAGATCATCGCGTCGATTCGGGAGGAGCGACCCGCGCGCGACGACATGATCGTCGCCGCCGCCGACGCGCTCGAGCAAAATCGACTTCGCTTCTTTCTCTTTACCCTCTTTCACCTGACCGAGGCAGCCACCGAGCTGCTGCTTTTTCGGGTTCACGGCGAGCCGGCGCGCGTCGAATCGCGCCTCTACAGCCACTTCACGTTGGCGCGCGACGCCGCCGGTGGTGATCCGCGACTCGATGCGAGCTTCGATTGGCTCTACGAAGCGTCGCGGCGCACCGTCGAGCTGCGAACGGCCCAGCTCGAGCTTCTGCCCGAAGCCAGCGCATAAGAACATTCTAATCATCGCGTCGAACGCCGTGCGCTCCCCACCAACATGCGATGGCCGTTCGGCGACCGCGCAACGACAACGTTGACTCGTGACCGCGCGTCCGGCGCCGCTACGGTTCCGGTCCGCGGCTGCGGACGCGCTTCCGCCGGATGCGCCGCGAGCTCTGCGTCGTCCGCCAGCATGTACCACTCGACTTCGCCGCCGCGTCGCGTGCATCGCAGCACATACGAATCGGCCGACCAGAAACCGTCCCACCGCTCTCCCTCAGCGTGATCCATCAACAGCGCCGTCTGTGGCGCGGCTTCCAGTGGTTCGTGCGGCGTTGGAGGAGGGCAGCTGACGAGGTGCATGAGAGTCGATAGTGCGATTGTCAGTGCGAAGTGAGACGCTCAGCAGTCACGCGCCTCGGGCCGTTTTGTCGGCGGGGACGGCAACCTAGAAAACCCACTTTCAAAGCGCAATAGTGAAGTTTTCCATAAGTCGTTGTCTCCCTTGTGGATAGCGATTGTGGAGATGTGTCGATAACGCGCTAACTCCGCGCTCGCTCATCGCGTAGCACGCCACGAATCGTGTGGACAATGCATGTGGACAGATGTGCATGACGGTTATTTCGGTGCACGTTCGCAGCACTCCATCACGCGCGAAGAAATCAACGTGTCCACATCGCGATGTGGACAGACTGTTGATAGCACCACTGTTGCAAACCGCTCCTTCCTGAGTGCATCAAATGGCGTCGATGCGCGACGCCTCACCTGCATCATGGAGCGACGATGCGACCACTGTGGAACGGCGCCCTGACGTTCGGGCTCGTGAACATCCCGGTGCGCTTGCATTCGGCGGTGCAAGCGAAAGAACGCGTAAGTTTTCGCTTGCTGCACGAAGAAGATCTGTCGCCGATCCGTTACGACCGCGTTTGCCAAAAGGATGGCGAAACCGTCCCTTGGAAGGACATCGTCAAGGGATACGAATATACGAAAGGCAAGTTCGTCGTCCTCACCGATGAAGACTTCAAGGCCGCGGCGATCGAATCGTCGAAGACGATCGAGATTCTCGACTTCGTTCCCGCCGGCGAGATCGATCCACGCTTCTTTGAAACCCCGTACTACATCGTCCCCTCGAAGGGCGGCGAGAAAGCCTACGCCCTGTTGCGCGAAGCGATCAAAAACACCGGAACGGTCGGCATCGGCAAGATCACGATGCGAACCAACTCACTTCACCTGGCGGGCGTCAAATCGGTCGGCGAAGCGCTCGTCCTCGAGATCATGCGTTTCGGCGACGAGCTGGTCGATGCGAGCGAGTTCAGCTTCCCGACCGACGCCGGCGTGAGACCGCAAGAGCTGCAAATGGCCGAGCAACTCGTTGGCAACCTGTCGACGAGCTTCGATGCGAGCAAATACACCGACGACTACCGCGCGAATCTCATGAAAATCATTCGCGCCAAAATGAAAGGGAAAAAGATCGAGGTCGCCGAGCCTGAGGAGCGGGAGAGCACGCAGGTCGTCGATCTCATCACTCGGCTTCAGGAAAGCCTCGAGATGGGTAAAAAACGTGGAACGGCGCAACGTCGCTCTCCACGAAAGGCCGCCAAACGAAAGAGCGCATGACCGACCTCACTCCGATGCTCGCCAGCATCGGCAGCGGGTTACCAACGGGCGGATCCTGGGTCTTCGAGCCCAAATACGACGGCATTCGCATTCTCGCGTTTGCCGCCGGCGACCGCGTGCGACTGGTCAGCAGGAACGGGCTCGATAAGACGGAACAGTTCCCGGAAGTCGCCGAGGCCGTGCTCGCCCTGTCCAAACGAGCCAAGCGACAGTTCATACTCGACGGAGAGATCGTGGTGATGCGCGGCGACACACCGGCTCGATTTCAGGAGCTCCAGTCGCGCATGCACGTCACCAATCGCACGGCGATCGAGTCGCGACGTCTCGACACGCCGGCGGCGCTGATCGTTTTCGACATTTTGCTGGACGGCAAGACATCGCTCGTCACTGAGCCGTGGCGCGTGCGGCGGAAGCATCTCGCCGCGCTCCTCCAACCCCCGGGTCGTTCGAACGCGCTGCGGCTCAGTGACGTCGGTGAGGACGGCGAGGCGATGCTCGAGCAGGCCCGGCGGAATGGTTGGGAGGGAGTGATCGCCAAGCGCGACGACTCGGTGTATGAGGCCGGACGACGGTCGCGCTCGTGGCTCAAGCTCAAGATCGAGAAGCGCCAGGAGTTTGTCGTCGGTGGATGGACGGAGCCGCGGAACTCCCGCGCACACATCGGCGCCCTTCTCCTCGGCTACTACAACGACGACGGCAAGTTGATCTACGCCGGCCACACCGGTACCGGGTTCACCGGCGCCTCGCTCCGGGACGTCTACGCCAAGCTCCACCGCCTCGAGCGCCGTGAGTCGCCGTTTACCACGTCGCCGCGCACGAACGAGCGCGCCCACTGGACGCGACCGAACGTCATCGTCGAGATCAAGTTCAACGAGTGGACCGCCGACGGAAAACTGCGTCAGCCGGTCTTCATCGGCGTGCGCGACGACAAATCGCCGCGCGAGGTCGTCCGCGAACCGAGCTCGCTGACTCCCGTCAGCGCGAAATCGGCGGCGCCGGCGAGCGGTCGCGTGCGCACGGGCCCACCGCGACGCGTCGCCGCATCGACGCGAACATCCCGAGCCTCGCGGTCGCGGGGGGCCGGCACGCGTTCGTCGCGGACGGCGTATACGCCGCCGCGCGCCGGGGTGACCGCGCGAGAGGCGGCTCGCGTCGCCGCGCAATTGGAGGCACTCGAAGGTTCCGGTGGCGAAGGCGTCTTGGAACTGCCCAAAGGCGCGGGCGAGCTCGAAGTGTCGAACCTCGGTAAAGTGTTCTTCCCGTCGACTCGGCACACGAAGGGCGACGTCATGCGGTATTACGCGCGTATCGCGCCTGCCCTGCTGCCGGCCGTCGCCGATCGTCCGCTCGTCATGAAGCGGTTTCCGAACGGTGTGCGCGGGAAAGCCTTCTACCAGCAGCGGGCTCCGGCCAATCCGCCTTCATCCGTCCGCGTCGAGCCAGTCGCCGACGAGGGACTCACGACGCAGACGCGACTGATTGGCGGCGACTTCGCAACGTTGCTCTATGTCGTGCAGTTGGGCGCGATCTCTATCGATCCCTGGCACTCGCGCGTTCAATCTGTTCGCTTCGCCGACTACTCGATCATCGACCTCGATCCGGGTCCCGGCGCGCCCTTCGCTCGCGTCATCGACGTCGCGCACGAGGTCAAGTCCGTCCTCGACGAGCTCGGGTTGCGCGCGGTACCCAAGACATCGGGAGCGAGCGGGCTTCATGTGGTCTTGCCGCTGCCGCCCGGCGTGCCCAACGAAGGCGCTCGCATGATCGCCGAGCTTGTCGCGACGAAGGTGGCCGCGCGAAAGCCGCGCATCGCCACGACGGAACGCTGGGTGAAGGCGCGACCGAAAGGCGCGGTCTACGTCGACTTCCTGCAAAACATTCGCGGAAAGACAGTTGCCGGCGTCTACTCGGTCCGCGCACAACCACAGCCGACCGTGTCGACTCCGTTGCTGTGGAGCGAGTTGACCGAAGATCTGTCGCCGCTCGCTTTCACGATCGACACCGTGCTGCCGCGGCTGCGCGAGCGCGGTGATCTCTGGAGCAAGGGAATGCGTCGACCGAACTCTCTGCACGGGATCGTCGGCCGTGACTGAGCCCCCCCCAGCCGCCCGCAACCGCCGCGGAGTCAACGCGCTCCGGAGCTTCCTCCACTATCTCGAGGAGATCGAGGACGCGCTGCTGCGGCGTGACGCCATGCGGGTGACCGCGCTGATGCGGAAGCGCACCGCGACCCATCTCCCGCGCGAAGTTCGTGAAGAGTTGCTAGTGCTCTCGCGGGCCTCGCGCGACAGTCTGCGCGCTCCGATTCGTTTCCTGCGCTTCCAGCATCGCATGCGTGAGCTGGCTCGCGGCGGAGAAGCCCTGCCGACGGCGCAGACCGAGCTGCACCTCGAGCCGCCTGCTGCGTTCGGCGTCATTCGGCGCCGGCCGGAGGATTCTGAGCGGCCGGCAGCCTGCGATCCCGCCGACGAAGAAGAAGGCGAGCCGTTCGATTCGCGGCGATGAGACTGCCGATCCCACGACCTCGGCTACGCCACAATCGAACGGACGGCAATGGAAACGATCGACCGCAGACGGACCGCAGATTGCGTCGTCGGTCGATTTCGCCAGGCGACTAGGCAGACGTTAATCCGGAGGCAGTGAAGTGTTCAGCAAACGCGACCAACACGACTCCGCGCCGGACAGGCCGTCGGCATCGCGCGAAAAGCCGAGCCGATCGAGAAAGCGCGGCGTTCCTGCACGCGCCGGGGGACCCGACGATCACAACGACGCGCTTCGACTCGCGGTCGAAACGCTCAGCGCGGAAATCTGTTGGTTTTTGGCCGGTCACCCTGCGATGGCGACCGCCGCTATGGATTCGCCGCAGCGTCCACCGACGCCTTGAGGCTCTCGTTCAGGCTTGCGTCGCCGTTGATGATCGTGCGCCACGAAACCTCGGGACCATTGCGCCGACCTTTCTCGGTGACCTTCACGCCGTCAGGCCCGATCGCGATCGTGTAAGTCTTCCCGTCGACTTCCAGCTCACGCTTGATCGTCTTGTCCAGCTTCGCCGTCATGCTTCCTCCGAGGCACGGTGTATTTGTCGCGGGAACGAGCGGTCACAATCGACGCAGTTCAAAGTAGCACCTAAGAATCCGCGCCGCCCCTCGGGAGTAACCACCCATGGCCGCAGCTGCCATGGCGGGTTGTGACGAACATGCTGTGTATGGCCACAGTCGAGCTCGGCAACCCAGTCTCCCAACTCGTCCTGATGAAAGCCGGCGATACGGCGGTCCATCTACGCTCCAGGACGGCGTTCCATATAGGTAGAAGTGGAAGTGCTTCCCACTTCGAATCCGTACCGCTCGTACAACTCTTGTGCGTCTCGCGTGAACAGCGCAATCCGTCGCAGACGTTGTAGATCGGGGTGACCGAGAATCGCCTCGATCATCCACGAGCCGAGGCCTCGCCCGCGCGTTTCCTCCAGAACGATGACATCACTGACGTAGGCGTAGGTCGCTAGGTCGGTGATCACCCGCGCGAAAGCGAGTTGTCGCGCCCCATCGTAGACCCCGATGCACACCGAATTCGGAATCGCCCGCTCGAGGACGTCGCGCGTGATCGCGCCCCCCCAATGCGAGCGGTGCAGCATGTCGAGGACCGAATCGATGTCGATTCGCGAGCGATCGGTGGACAGCAGCAGTCCACCGCGGTGTTGCTCGACGACTTGATCGTGCATCGACGGAAATATAGGAGCGCCGTCGACGCGTTATCCCTGCGCCGCGGCTTGCCTCGTTTGCGTGAGGCGCGCAATGAACCGGCGCTCAACGAACCCCGCCACGGAGTTGGTGATCGAGTAGAGGGCGATGCCCGCGGACATGTGCCACAGAAACGCGAGCGTCAAGCCGGCCGCGAGCAGCGCCGAAATACTCAGAGCAACGCCGCGAGCGCCACTTCCGGCGGACACTCCGTTGAGCGCCTGTCCGGACGCGGCCAACCACGACAGCCCGCCGGCGATGAGCGCGCCGAGGATCGCCATCGCGCGATCGGGGCGCGCCAGGGCTTTCACCCAGAGGAAGCCCCCCGCTCTGTCGCCGACTCCGCGGATCGCTGAGTAGAGCGCGATCGCTAGCGGAAGCTGCGCGAGACTGCCCACTCCAATGGACCCTTTCGGCGTCGGTGCGGCGGCCTGGCGGCGCGCGGCGCGAATGGAGAACGGCAGCATCATCGCTCGAAGGGCCAGCGAAGCGACGACGATCGCCAGCCCCAGGCTGCCGCCGCAAAAATGCGCGAGCGAGAAGAGACCGCCGCGCAACAGGTCCACGAGCATCGACCAGGTCATCGCCGGATTGGTGGAGTCGACTGACCTACGTCTTTACGCGCGAAAAAGTTACGGGCGCAGGCGTCGTGAAAGGATGTCGCCCGGGGTCGTGAATCCGTGTCGAGAGTATAGCGGCCGGCTTCGATCACTCGGCCAAAGGAAAACCGTGTCGACCTCCAGATCGCGACACGCCGCCAAAGCGGCTTGGATAAAACGCGACCCCAGGCCCGCGTTCCGTAGCTCCGGCTGGACGTAGACGCTGGTGATGTACGCGTGCAATTCTGCTTCATCCCCGGGGTTTGGGAGCTTCTCGACGAGTTGAAGCCAGAGCGTCCCAACGAGCGATGCCGTGTCGCGCTGAACAGCAACCCAGGCCCGCCACCCGGTCTTCCGTTCGAGACGATCGCGCATCCAGGGCTCGCAGCGCGCGACGAAGTCGTTTTCGGACTCGACGGCGGCGTGGTGGCGAGAGCGAAACACGAAGCGAAGGCGGGCCAGTTCGGGCGCATCCGCCGCCGTCGCGGCGCGAACGTCGATTTCCGATTGGTTCACGAGGCGCTATCTACGCCGCCCGGGAGGATCCTGCAACGGCGAGCGGGCCCCTTTGCTGTGGACGGCACTCGGCGCCTATCATTTGGGCGCTCAATCTTGGAGACCCCGAACATGCATTGCCTTCGGTCCGGATGTGTTGCCCTCCTTGTCGCCGTGGTTGGCCTCGCCGGCGTTGATCACCGCGTTCAAGCCCAGACGCCCGACACGAACGTCGTCGTCCCGATCACGCCGCCGCGGACACCGATCCCGCCCGAGGATGCGACGCGCAACATCACGAAGTTCTCGTTCATCGCCTACGGCGACACGCGCGGCGCGTTCGACGGCACGGTCGTTCAGTACGAGCACTCGCTCGTCGCCGCCACGATGCTTCGGACCATTCGCGCGCGCGCCGCGACCACCGACCCTATCAAGTTCGTCGTACAGAGCGGCGACGCCGTTGCGGACGGCCGGTCGGCCAACCAGCTCAACGTCAGCTACGTGCCGGTGATCAACCAACTCACCGGCGCCGACGTCCCGTACTTCCTCGCGGTCGGCAATCACGACGTCCGCACGAGCACCTCGCTGACGGACACCGATCGTGTGAAAGGCCTCAAAAACTATTTCGCGGCGAATGGCAAACTGATTCCGCCCGAGGGATCGCCGCGAAGGCTCAACGGCTACCCGACCTACGCCTTCAGCTATGGCAATACGTTCGTCCTGCTCTTCGATTCGATCATCGCTAACGACAGCACTCAGCTGAACTGGGTTCGCGGCCAGCTCGAGGGGCTCGACCGGCGACGGTACGTGAACGTGGTCGTGGTCTGTCATCATCCGGCATTTTCATCAGGGCCTCACGGCGGTGCGAATGTCGAGCTTCAGGCTGCGACGATGCGAACGCTGTACATGCCGCTCTTTCGCAAGCATCACGTGAAGCTGCTGCTCACGGGACACGAGCATTTGTTCGAGCATTGGGTCGAGCGTTACACCGACGCTACGGGTCGCTATCGCATTGACGAAATCGTGAGCGGCGGCGGTGGCGCGCCATTGTACGGCTACAGCGGCGAACCGAACCTGCGTCAGTACATCAGCGACAACGCCGCGTCGCAAGTACGCCTCGAGCATTTGGCGAAGCCGGACGTGGACCCTGGAGCCAACCCGCATCACTTCGTCGTCGTCCACGTGGATGGTCCGAAGATCACGCTGGAGGTGATCGGCGTGTATTGGGGCGCGGGATTCCAACCGTATCGCAGCGCGACGGTACAGCTCGATCCACCCTAAGACTTCTTAACGATCGCGCTGACGATAACCCCCGATTTCGTGTCCGGGGTTTGCAATATGTGACGCCGCATGTGTCGCGATGACGAACGCGACAGTGCGCGCCTCACGATCGGCCGGCGAGCGCGCGCTTCGGGCCCGGCCGATGAGAGAAACTCACGATGCGAATCACGATGGTACTGGCGACAGCGGTCGTGTTGGGCGCGATCGCGGCGCCTCTAAAGGCGCAGGACACGGCCGCCACGAAGCCTGGCGGGCTCAACAAGGTGGCGCACAACGTCAGCAAGACGATGAAAAAGGCCGGGCGGGACACGAAGGCCGAGGTGCACCGCGACGCCAGCAAGACCCACCAGACGCTCACGAAGGCGGGGAACGACACCAAAGCGCAGTTGAAGCGAACGACCGGCCTCACAACGCATTCTCCGGACGCCAACCACAAACCCGGCGGTGTGAACAAGCTGGCGCGTGACGTGAGTCACACGAGCAAGACGGTGGGCGCGAAAGCCAAGCACTCCGTGAAGAGCGCCTCCGGCGAGGTCCATCGGGACCTGACGAAGGCCGGCAAACACGCGAAGGAAGTGGTCAAGGATTCGGTGAAGAAGCCGTAGCGACGACTCGCGGGCGTTGCGGCGTGACTGTTTAGCTCGTCTCAGTGACGTCAGTCGCTCCGGGATAAGACAGTGACGCCGCACACCCCCCGCTCATCACCGTCCCTCGAACCCTGTCCGCACGAGCAGCGCCCGGGCACGAAGATCTGCCTGCACTGCCGGCACGACGCGCGGATGATCGCCAAGCAGCGCCGCCGCCGGGTAATGCTGCGCGGCAGCGCGTTCTCGGCGATTCTGCTCCTTCTCGGCTCCGTGGGAATCATCGGGGCGGTAACCTTCCGTCGATACACCGCGCCTCACCGAACGGAATCGCAGCCAAAGACTCAGGCAGCCGTCGTCGCCGCGGCGCCAGTCAAGGATTCGGTCGCAGCACCGGCGCCGGTCCAATCGGCGGTGACTCCTTCCGCTCCCGCGCCGGCGGCGCTCAAGCCTGTTCTTCCGGAAGGCACGACAACGCTTGCCGGCGGAATGACGGCGACGCGTCATGACAGTGTGGTCGTCCTGTCCTTCGACTTCGCCGGAGCACGCACCCGCATTCCGGAGCGCTTCGAACGCCTGGTTCGCACCACGCTTCCGTCGGTGTACGGCGTGCGCGCCGACTCGGCGGTCCGAGCAATGCCCGAAGGCGGAATCGCGCGACAAGGCGATCTGTTCACGGAGCTCACCGAGCGCGGCGTCAGAATCCCGCTGAGCACTGGCGGAGCGATCGCGCTTTACCCCATCTCGCGACCGGGCCACGACGGTCCGCTCGTGACGCAGTACCGCGTCACGGTCACGAAGAGCTGACGCTACTATCGGGATAGTTGACAAACGCGCCATCGGGCCGCATAGTACTATCACCCTAGTACTAAAGGCGGCCCGATGGGCGATTTCGTGCTTGGCGATCGTGAGCTCGATGTCATGGGCGTGTTGTGGGATCTGGGCTCGGGAACCGTCGCCGAGGTGCGCGACAAGCTTCCCGCCGATCTCGCCTACACGACGGTGTTGACGATCCTTCGCAATCTCGAGGCGAAAGAGCTCGTCCATCACACGGCAGAAGGCAAAGCGCACCGCTATCACCCGCGAGTAGCGCGTAAGACGGCCAGACGCAGCGCGCTGGCGCGCGTCGTCGACAAGCTCTTTCACGGCTCCCCAGAGCAATTGATCACGCAACTCGTCGAGGACGAGCAGCTCTCGGCTGAGGATCTGAGGCGACTCCGTGCACTCCTTTCGACGCAGGAGAAAAAGGGGAGGACCAAGCGATGATCGGTTCGTGGATGCTTTACGCCGTCGCGGTGAGTGCCTTGTTCACCGTCGCCGCGCACGCGCTGGAACGCGTCGTCGGCGCGCGTGGACGGCCGCGACGCATGCTGTGGGTCGTCGCGACGAGCCTCTCGCTCGCCTGGCCCGCCGTGACCGGCCTC
>Ga0070680_100001061_pt1 | contig 19707 bp, 19 predicted proteins | sample KBSC73BmetaG_FD_64672 | JGI IMG/M metagenome (GOLD analysis project Ga0070680, IMG submission 64672) | Corn rhizosphere microbial communities from Kellogg Biological Station, Michigan, USA - KBS C7-3B metaG | ecosystem: Host-associated > Plants > Roots > Rhizosphere | place: USA: Michigan...
CGCCTGGTACGCGATGACGCCGCCGCCGATCGCGCCGCCCGCTGATTTGCGCCACAGGACCTTGCCGGAGTTCGCGTCGTACGCCACGACCTGACCGTCGAGATCGCCGGTGAACACGAGTCCGCCCGCCGTCGCCGTAATCGCGGCGACCATCGGCTTCGGCGTCTGCACTTTCCAGCGCACGTTGCCGTCTTCGGCATTGATCGCCGTGACCCAGCCCTTCCACTGCGACGTGGGGTCCATCCTCCCGAAGGCCATGTGCGCGTCGTCCATGCCCGTCCACGATTGTCCTGGTCCGCCCCGCAGCGTATCGAGCCGTTGCAACTTCACCGAAGTGCACCAGTCGATGGAATTCACGTAAATCGTGCCGGACGCGCGATGATACGTGGGACCATTCCACTCGATGCCACCCTGCGAGCCGGGACAGAAGCGCGTGAATCGCTCGGATGAGAGCGGCGTGTTGACATTCTCCCGCGTCGTCGTGGCCGTCGCGTACCGCACGCCGAGCGCGAGCGCGTCCGATGCGCGCGAGTCGCCGCTCGGCCGCGCGTTCCTGCCGCGCTCGATGCCGTAGACCATGCCGTCCTTCGCGGCGGCGACGATGAGCGGCATCCCGGCTTTCGTCGTGATGAGCGCCGGTGCGGCGGACACATCCCAGTCGTGGAAGTCGCCTCTGATCGGCTGGACGTATCCCTGGAGCTGGCCGGTGCGTGCATCGAGTGCGAGCACCGAGTTCGTGTACAGGTTCTCGCCCGGCCTGAGCTCGATCACGAAATCGGGCCCGGGATTGCCGGTCGTCACGTACAGCGTGCTCGTTACTTCATCCAGCGCGTACGAGGTCCACGTCGCGCCACCGGTCGGCGGGTTCTCCGGCGACGCTTTGGGCCAGGTCGCGCGCGCGGGCCCCGAGTCCGGGACGACATTGAATTGCCACATCGTTTTTCCCGATGCGGCATCGAGCCCGTAGATGCGGCCGGTCACCCCGAAGACATCGCCGCCGGCATTCCCGACGAACACCAGATCGTTCCAGGCGAGCGGCGCCATCGGCACCGATTCGCCTTTGCTCGGATCGGCGATCGCGACGTCCCAGCGCAGCTGGCCCGTGGTCGCGTCGATGGCCAGCACGTGCCCGTCCGCGGTGCCGCGGAACACGACTCCGCCGCTGTAGGCGACGCCACGATTGACGTTCAAGAGGGTCTTGGGCTCGGGCCGCGTGAATTTCCATTTCTGCTGGCAGGTGGCGCCGTCGATGGCGTAGGTCGTATTGAACGCCGTGAAGTACAGCGTGCCGCCCACCGCGACGATCCCCGACTGGAAGCTCACAGTGTCCTGAGTTTCGAAGGCGCACGTTTGCTGGAGGCGGGCGACGTTTCCCGTCGTGATCTGATTCAGGGTCGAGTAGCGTTCCCCACTCAAGGAGCCGTTGTAGACGGTCCAGTCTCCCGCGCCGGAGAGCGGTGACACCGAGGCCGTGTGGTCCTGTTGCCCCGTGCTACAAGCCGCGACGAGGAGAAGCAGAGCCGCCAGTCTGTACATCATGAGGTAACCTCTCTATTTTTCTTCGCCCGCCCTGGTGGTGGAACTGGTAGACACGCTGTCTTGAGGGGGCAGTGCCGCGAGGCGTCTCGGTTCGAATCCGAGCCAGGGCATTCGTCGTTCATGCACGCTAGGCCGTATGGCAAGCGAGCAGTAGTCGCTGTAGGCGTTAACTCATTGGATTGAGTCCCTACCCAAAACGCTTCGCAGCCCGTTCACGAGCTTTCCGAGCCTCCACAGCGCGGTTCTTGGGTGGGGCGTTGATCGTCAGCGAATCGACGAGGCGTCGGGCGACCCGCGTCACGTCTTCGACCGCGGCATTGAATACCGCCTCATTCGCGTGCGAGGGGTTAGTCGAGCCGCTCAGCTTGCGCACAAACTGCAATGCCGACGCCCGAAGCTCGTCGTCCGTCGCGGGCGGCTCGAAGTTCGCCAGCGTCTTGATGTTCCGGCACATACTCGATCCTTTGAGGATTCCAGGATTCGAATATAGCCCCGCTATAACGTCTTCAAGAACTCCACCAGATCACGCTGTTGCGCAGGCGTGAGTTGCAACTTTCGTACGCGATTGTAGTGACTGACGACGTCTGGCAGCGTCGCCGCACTGCCGTCGTGGAAATACGGCGCGTGATGCACCAGGCCGCGCAACGGCGTCGTGCGGTACTTCTTGTTCGCAGTGCGATCCGCATACGCGGCATCGACGCCGGTTTCAGCGGGCGCGTGCAGTTTGCCGTTGTTGTTGTCGGTGCCGGTCGCAGCGACATGGCACGCGGCACAGCTTCGATTGAACACGCCGCGCCCGCGCCCCGCCGCGGCGGCATCGATGTCGGGGCCGGGTTTGGGTGCCTCGAGGCTGTGCTGGTACGCGCGCAACGCGGCGAGCTTGGGCGTGACGAGATCCGGGGTTTGCTTCACCGAGATGCCGAGGCGCGGATCGGAGAAGTCGCCTTGTCCATGCATTTGCGTCACGGCGACGTACGCATTCCAGTACGAAATCGGCCCCTCGGCCGTGTACGTTTCGTTACGAATCCGCGCGAGCCCGTATGCCGGCGGGAGCACGAGCGGTGTGCTCTTGCCGTCGATGTTGTAGCGGGGATCGTACTTCCCCGGACCCCAGCTGTTGTATACCGCCTTCTGCTCGGCCGTGATCGCCGGCGACAATGCGATGATCGCGCCGACGTTCAAGTCGCCGTTCGGCCATCCGTCCTGGCGCTTGCCGATTCCGGGGGCGAATGAATTATCGACGTTCGAGTGGCACAGCGCGCACGTTATCCCCAGCCGCACGAGCGTGTCACGGCCGGCCACCGTTTGGACGGACCCGCGAAGACCCACCACCGCATTCAATTTCAGGAGCGCCAACGTCGTGGCGGGGCTGTTGAGGTCCACCTGTCCGGCCTTTATTGCCTGTGCGACGTCGGCGGGAATGGCCTCGGCATCCACTTTGAGTCCGACTTTCAGCGCGAGGGTGGGACTGACGGAGCTCTGCACGACTTGATTCATTCGCGCGGTGTCGGTCCAGAAGTTCTCGTTCCCAAACGTCTCGAATCGAAAGATTCGCTGACCTTCGGTCAGCTCAGATCGCTGGGATCGATTCGTCATGGGGATGGCCACAATCACGGACGCGAGGGTAACTCCGACGACGGCAAGCGCTTTCATGAGTAGTCCTGTCTTAGGGGTATCGCAGTGTGCCCGCAGACGCGGAGCGACTGTATTCCCCGATCGGACTAGTTTGTTCGATGGACCTAGCGGCCGTGTAAGTGATTGTATCCCGGCGACTTCGAGCTGTGTCGATTTCCGGAGTTCTCGTTCGTCGCTCGCATGACAGCAGGGAAGGCACAACTCCAACGTGGAAAGCGAGACAGGGGGGACGATGCGCTTCATCGTGATGGTCAAGGCCAACAAAGATTCCGAGGCGGGGATTCTGCCCACCACCGAGCAGCTGGCCGAGATGGGGAAGTTCAATGACGAGCTCGTGAAGGCCGGCATCATGCTGGCCGGCGAGGGTCTCCACGACTCATCGAAGGGCACACGGATCAGCTACGACGGCAAGAAGCGCACGCTGCGTGACGGCCCGTTCACGGAGACGAAGGAGCTGGTCGCCGGCTTCTGGATCTGGCAGGTGAAATCGAAACAGGAGGCGCTGGAATGGGCGAAGCGCGTCCCGTTCCAGAACGGAGAAGAAGTCGAGATCCGGCAGATCTTCGAGGCCGAGGACTTCGGCGCCGAACTCACGCCCGAGCTGCGCGCGCAGGAAGAGCGGCAGCGCGCGGGCATCGAAAAGAACAAACAACGGTCGGGGAAATAGCCATGCGATTCATGACGATCGTCAAAACGCGCGAGACCAACATTCAGCCATCCTCGGAGCTGATCGACCGGATCAACCGGGTGGCCGAGGACGCGACGAAGCAGGGGAAGTTCGTGGGCATGGGCGGCCTGGGCGCGACGGCGCAGGGCGCGCGCGCCCGGCTCTCGAAAGGAAAGATCACCGTCACCGACGGACCGTTCACCGAAGCGAAAGAAGTCATCGGGGGCTACGCGATCTTCGACGTGACCTCGAAGACAGAAGCGCTCGAGTGGACGCGCCGCTTTCTGGAAGCACACATCGGGTTGTGGGATCAGGATCTCGAAGTTGAAGTTCGCCAGATGATGGATGACCCCTCCCAGGGCTGCTGAGGCCATCGATGCGGTCTGGCGGATCGAATCCGCCAGACTCATCGCGGGGCTCGCGCGGATCGTGGGCGATGTCGGGATGGCGGAGGATCTGGCGCAGGACGCGCTCGTCATCGCGCTCGAGCAATGGCCCGCGTCCGGAATTCCGGACAACCCCGGTGCGTGGCTCATGGCCACGGCCAAGCATCGCGCCATCGATCACCTGCGCAGGCGCAAGATGCAGGACACCAAGCACGAGCACCTCGGTCGCGAGATGGACGAACAGCGGCTGAATCCCGAGGACGCGCTCGCCGAATCGCTCGACGATCAGGTCGGCGACAATCTGCTGAGTCTCATCTTCACCGCGTGTCATCCGGTTCTCGCGACCGAAGCGCGCGTCGCGCTGACGCTGCGCCTGCTGGGCGGTCTCACCACCGATGAAATCGCGCGCGCGTTTCTCGTTCCCAAATCGACGATTCAGCAGCGCATCGTGCGCGCCAAGCGCACGCTCGCGGCGGCGCGCGTGCCGTTCGAGGTGCCGCGCGGCGCGGAGCTCGCGGCGCGCCTCGAGTCGGTACTCGAGGTGATCTATCTCGTCTTCAACGAAGGCTATTCGGCGACGGCGGGGCAGGACTGGGTGCGGCCGGAGTTGTGCGAGGACGCGCTCCGGCTCGGCCGGATTCTGGCCGAGCTCGCGCCCGAGCAGCCGGAAGTGCACGGCCTCGTGGCGTTGATGGAGCTTCAGGCGTCGCGGATTCGGGCGCGCGTGAGTCCGACGGGCGAGCCGATCCTGCTGCTGGACCAGGATCGAGGCCGGTGGGATCATCTTCTGATTGGTCGCGGGCTGACCGCGCTCGCACGGGCGGAAGCGCCCGGCGGCGGCTACGGTCCCTATGGCCTGCAGGCCGCGATCGCGGCCTGTCACGCGCGGGCCCGGAGCGCCGACGAAACCGAGTGGACGCAAATCGTGGCGCTGTACGACGCTCTGGCGCAGCTGATGCCGTCGCCGGTCGTGGAGCTGAACCGGGCCGTCGCGCTGGCGATGGCGTTCGGACCGGCGGCGGGGCTCGAGCTGGTGGATTCCCTCAGGGACGATCCGGCGCTCGCGGGTTATCATCTCCTGCCCTGCGTGCGCGGGGATCTTCTCGCGAAGCTGGGCCGTTTCGAGGAAGCCCGCGCGGAGTTTGCGCGCGCGGCCGCTCTCACCCAGAATGCCCGCGAGCGGGAACTGTTACAAAAAAAAGGAGACGCGCTGTGAAAAAGGACTGGGCGCCGCAGCTGTTGAGCATCCTCAGGATTGTGCTGGCGTATCTCTTCATTCAGGTCGGATCGGCGAAGTGGTTCGCGTTCCCCGCGGCGGTCATGCCCGGCGGCGGAACGGCGCCGGTAGGCTCGCTGCCGTGGGTCGCGGGCGTGATCGAGGTCATCGGCGGGACCCTGATCCTGCTGGGCTTGTTCACGCGCCCCGTCGCGTTCGTCCTCGCCGGCGAAATGGCGTTCGCGTACTTCCTCGGGCACGCGAGCCAGGGTCACTGGCTCTGGCCCGTCCTGAACCAGGGCGGACTCGCCGTGATCTATTGCTTCCTGTTCCTCTATTTCTCAGCGGCAGGGGCCGGTCCCTGGAGTCTGGACGCCGTACTCGCGCAGCGGCGCAGCACCTCGGCAGTTCCGGTCAGCTGAGTGACGGAGCCCGCGGCACGCTTCGATCGCTCGATCGTCGAGGGACCGCTCCGTGCCGCGGTCTGGAAGATCGCCTGGCCCACGATGGTGGTGAACATCATCAGCGGCTTGCCGGGCATCGTCGACCATCTGCTCGTCGGCAACCTGGTCGGTTCCCAGGCCAACGCGGCGATGGCCGTGAGCTGGCAGATCATCCTCATCGTGATCGTCTTCATCTCCTCCCTGTTCTCGGGGATGGGCGTGCTGGTCGCGCGCTTTGCCGGGCGTGGGGAATCGGACAAAGTCGATCGCGTGGTCTACCAGGCCTTTCTGACCGCTGTCTTCCTCTCGCTCGGTGTGATGGCGCCAATCGGATACTTCGGGTCGCCATGGCTGCTCGATTTCGTCAACGCCGCGCCGGCCGTGCAGGTCCAAGCGTTGCCGTTCATTCGAATCATGTTCGTGTTCTCGTTCGGCATGATGCTGTTTTTCATGCTCAGCGGCGCGCTGCGGGCGGCTGGAGACGCGCGGACGCCGATGTGGCTCGGCATTGCGTGGACGCTGCTCAACCTCGTGCTCAACGTGGCCTTCATTACGGGACCAGGGCCCTTGCCCGCGTTCGGGACACGGGGATCGGCGATGGGCACGTGCCTTTCCGCCGGACTGCTCGCGATCTATGCAATCTGGAAACTGTGGACCGGCGCCTGGGTGGTGCGATTCCCGCGCGGCCACGGCTTTGGTCCCGATTGGGCGATCATCAAGTCGTTGTTCAGGTTTGGATTGCCCACCGGGCTCCAGGGCATCGCGATGAACATCGGCGGCGTCGTCATGCTGTCGATCATGGGTTCGTTGGGACGGAATGAAGGCGCGGCCGCGCAAGCGGCATTCGGCGTGGGTTACTCGGAGCTGTTTTCCCTTATCACCTGGACGTCAGTCGGCTTGATGGGAGCCGCCGCCGCCGTAGCTGGTCAGAATCTTGGCGCGGGACACGCCGACCGGTCGAAGGAAGCGGTGCACATCGCCGCGCGCTACGGCCTGTCCGTGGCCGCCATCGTCGGGCTGTTCTTCTTGTTCCTGCCGCGCCAGCTGTTGGGCATGTTTGGGATGACGGATCCGACGGCACTCGACATTGGGGCCCAACTGCTGCGCGTGCTGAGTGTCTCGGGACTGTTCATTACGACAGCGTTGGCCTACACAGGGGGATTGCAGGGCACGGGGGATACGAAGAGCCCGCTATACATCTCCATTGTTTCGCAGATCGTCGTGCCGCTCGGGATCTGCTTCTACATCAAGGAAACGGGTACCATCGACGCAATCGATATCTGGCTGGCGATCTTCGCAGGGCACGTGACCCGCTGCGTCCTCAGCGTGCTCCGGTTCAATCAGGGCAAATGGCGGCACATTGCCGTCAGCATCGGAGAATCAGCCAGCCACTAAGTGGCCCGCCTTGCCGATGAGCGCGCGCGCGTTGTCGACCTGACCCCACGTATTCCACAGCAGCACACCGCGCACCCGGCCGTCCTTGAGATAGTAGACGACGCCTTCGCGGAAGGGCTCTTTCCAGTCGCTTTCGGTCTCGAGCCGAGGATCCAGCTCGCCGACCGCCTCGTATCCCAGCTGAAACAGATCTGAATAGAAGAAGGGAAGGTGGGTGTAGGGCGTGCCGTGCCCGGCCATGGATCGGCCCGCCGCCGCACCCATCGAATTGGCGTTGTCCTCGTGCTCCACGCGAATCCGGGTCCCGAGCTGCGGGTTGTAGAAGTTCGCGACGTCACCGGCGGCGAAGATGTCGGGGACGCTGGTGCGGAGCATCTCGTCCACGACAATCCCGTTCTCGACGCGAACACCGGCCTGCTCGGCGACATCGACGTTGGGCTGAATTCCCAGACCGGCGACGATGACGTCGACCGGAATCTCCTTGTCGCGGGTCGTTTTCACGACGACTTTGCCGGCACTCTGCGTCAGGCTCGCGAGCCCTTCGCCAGTGCGCACGTCCACGCCCTGCTCGCGATAGTAGTCGACGAGAAAGCGCGAGAGGTCGGCGGGGTACACGCGCGCGCCGATGCCGTCTTCGGGAATCAGCATCGTCACGTCGCGGCCCGCCATGCGGAGCGCCGCGGCGACTTCCGAGCCGATGAATCCACCGCCGAGCACGAGGAACTTCAGTTTCTCGTTCGCGAGCGCGCGCAAGCGGCGGTAGTCATCGTAGGTGCGGTAATAGATGATCTGCTCGGACGGCAGCGGCAGGCGTCGCGGCGTGCCCCCGGTGGCCAGCAACAGTTTCTCGTACGAGATCGCAGTGCCGCGATCGTCTGTGACGGTCTTCTTGCCGGGATTGATCGCGGTGACTCGACGGCCGAGCTGCAGGTCGACCTTGGCCGTTTCGGTGTGCTTCCAGACGGTGTCTTCGGACTCGCCCTTCCAGAGGCTTTTGGAGAGCGGAGGTCTGGCGTAGGGAGGATGTGGCTCGGACGAAATGATGCCGATGCCGGCTTTGGCGTCCGCTTCGCGGATTGCCTTGGCGGCCGCGTCGGCGGTCATGCCGCCGCCGACGATGAGATACTGGTAACTGGTCATGTTGCGGTCCCTTTCTCTACCTCAGCGTCCGTGGCGAGGTCCCTAGAGGCCTGGGCTGGCGCGGCGGGCCCGGTCCCACAGACCGCTCGCGCCGAGCCGTTCGGCGAACTGCTCGAAGCCGGGACTCGGGCCCTGCCAGCGCAGCTCGTCCAGGTCGTCGAACACCGGCACATCCGTGCGCAGCGTCGCGAGCGTGCGAAACAGCACGGCGAGCTGACGATTTTCCTCGAGTGCGCTCGAGAGCCGCGCCGCACCGCGCACCGGTACCTCCCACGTGGTGGCGCTCGCGGGGATGCGCTCGAGGTGTTGATATCGGCCGAGCAGCGCGCCGCTGGCCTTTTCGCCCCAGCCGGGCACGCCGGGAAATCCGTCCGCGCTGTCGCCGACCAGAGCGAGATAATCGGGGATCGACCTCGGCCCGACTCCGAAACGCGCCACCACCCCCTGCTCGTTCCGCGTCTCGCGTTTGCGCCGATCGAGCTGCACGATGCGCTCGCCCACCACGCACTGGCTCAGATCCTTGTCCGGCGTGCAGATGATCACCTGCTCGACGTCGGGCGACTGCGCGGCCAGGTGCGCGGCCGCGGCCAGCGCGTCGTCCGCCTCGAACTCCACCATCGCCCAGACCTTCACGCCCATCGCGGTGAGCGCATCCTCGAGCGGATGAAACTGAGCGAGCAGGTCCGGCTCGATGCCGGCGCTGGTCTTGTACCCGGGCCAGAGATCGTTGCGGAAGGACTCGATGACGTGATCGGTCGCGACGCCGAGGTGCGTGGCGCCGCCCTCCAGCATGCCGAGCACCGAGCTGAGCACGCCGACAATCGCGCCGACTTCGTGACCTGCGGTGTCGGCCTGCTTCGGCATCGCGTAGAAGTGCCGGAACAGCTCGTAGGTGCCGTCGAGCAGATGGACGCGCAGTCTCAGTCCCGGCGTTTCGCGCACGTCCGAATCTGCTCGCGATTCCAGACGTTGCCCAGATCCTCGACGTCGATCTCCCAGTCGGCCGGGAGGCGGTCGGCCATACGAAACATCAGTGTGCGAGCTTTGGAATCGGCGCCGGGGCAATCATACTGGCGCCGGTCGGAGCCTGCGAGGATCAGGACCCTTACTTGGTCCAATGCGGACTGGTGAGGCTGATGCGCCAGATGGGTCCCGAGTACAGCGGACCCTCGAAGCGCACAAACGCGGGCACGTCCTCGGTGACGATCCAGAGATGACTGTCGGGAGGCGTTTGACGCTTGAGTTTGGCGCCGATGCGCTGCAGCAGATTGAGTCTGGGCTCGAGGGTGAAGCGCACGGCGGTTTCGCGCTGCCCACCGATCGAGAGCGGATCGGACCCGTCCGGTCTCATCGCCAGGGGGAGGACCAGCGGTTTCGGCGTGAACGCCACGATGTGCACGGTCCGCGCCTCGCGCGCCAGGTTCTTCGCGACCGTGATGATCATGCCGTTGTACACGTCGGCCGGCAGGTCGAGTTTGCCGGTCATGCGATCCTCTTTGCCGTCCTTGTGCGATTTCGTTTTCACCACGTACGCGCCATCGCGCGACAGCTCCACGTCGAGGTCCTGCGCGAACGAGCGACCCGTCTGGACGAGGCGATAGCTCAGCAGCGTGAACACCTGGTGCTGGGTGAACACGACCTTCTCCTCGAAGGTCGAAGAATCGGCGAACTGAAAGACGAGCCGGCTCTCGATCGCGGTGTCGCGCGGCACCTGCAGCAGATCGCCGCGCGCGAGCAGGCTGTCGGCGGTGTTTCGCAGCTCCACGAAGCCGTGCAGCGTGCCTTCCGCGTAGCGCACGGGGACGGCCGCCGGCGCCGCGGCGTCGCGGCTCGTGGAGATGATCGCGGGCACCAGCGCGAGCAGCAGCGCGGCGCCGAGCAGGCGTCGAGGCATCAATCAGGTTACGTCGCAGCGGCGTGGCTTATCCAGCGAACGGAGGAGCTAACCCGCTGGATGGAGACGTCAGCGTTGCTGCCGTTTGAGGTCGAGCACGAGCTGATCGCGCAGCGCGCCGATTGCGCGGCCGCGAATGTTGAGGATGCCGCCGGGGAGGTTGTCGAATCGGTAGCGCCGCAACACGAGCAAGTAGATCCCCGCTCCGCGATCGACCGCGCACGTGAGATCGACGGCGGTCTCGAAATAATGATTGGCGTAGATCTGTTTTGCCGCGACCACCGTGACCGGCAGTTCGACGGGCGCGTACACGATGTGGTGCGTGACGCTGAGGATCGGCCGCAGTCGCGGCAGCACATCTTCCGACCAATACACGATCTCGGTTGCGCCTGGGAGCGAGTCGTTGGGATACGACGAGAGGTATCGGACGAGCGACGGCACGTTCGCGTAGACGTACGGAGACTCGGCGATCTGGGCCGCGAACGCTTCACTCGAGCGCACGTGAACGTTGCCGCGGTCGTCGTACACGACCATCGCCGAGTCGCCGCGCGCCCGGTAGTTGTTCACGTATTCCGCCAAGCGGCGGCGCGCGTACGCGCTGAGCTGCGCCTGGAGGTCGGGCGCGGACCAGTCGGTCTGTTCGCGGATCCGCTGCATGTCGACCGCCGGCAGCTTCACGACGCAATCGCCCGGTTTGCAGCTCTTCATTTCCGCGGCGTCCTTGCTCGTGACGGTGAACGCCGTGGCATCGGCCTCCGTGGCGGGCGTCCCGAAGATCCCGAGCTGCGTGCGATTGGATGCGCGGAGCGCGGCCGGGAGGTCGCGCGCAGCCCGCGCGAACGCCTCCCGTGACATCGCGACGGTCACGATCCCGAACAGCGCCACGTCGCGGCGGTCCCGCGCCTCCAGCACTTTCGCGACGGGCTCGCCGCGCTCGAGCGCCGCCAGCTGGGCCGTGTCGAGCCCGATGCTTTGCTCCAGGAAGCGCGTGAGCGGCGCCGAACGCTGGGGGACGACGGCGGCGGCCTGCAGGAGAATCAATAAGGACAGCATACGGGGGCAGCTCCGTTCAAATCAGAGAGTCGATCGGCAGGTGCGAAAAGAATTTAGCGCCGAGGGGACGCCAGAAGCCGGCGTCGGGTTCGTTCGTGTAGCCGCCGGTCCATTGCAACCCGCCATCCGGGCCGCGGGTGACTTCGTATGACAGGGTCGGGCTCGCCCACTGCTCGAACAGACGCGCGACCTCCGCGGCCAGGTCGGGGCTGTCAATCAACACGCCGACCTCCGTATTCTGCTCGAGCGAGCGGGGATCGAGGTTGACCGACCCGATGAACACCGACGTCCGGTCGAACACGAACGTCTTGGCGTGCAAACTGGCGCGCGACGAGCCGACGGCGATCCCCGATGCGCGCGGGCCTTTGCCGCCGGCCGCTTCGGGGCGCAGCTCGTACATCCGCACGCCTTTCTCGAGCAGCAGCCGGCGGTACTTCATGTAGCCGGCGTGGACCAGCCACACGTCGGTCGCCGCGAGCGAGTTCGTCAGCACGCGGATCTTGACCCCGGCGTGCTGCCGCTGTTCGAAGAAGGCGACGCCGTCCTTGCCCGGTACGAAGTAGGGCGATACGACGAGCATGTCGGAGCGGACGGCGCTGGCAAATGGTGAGATCTGTCCACTCAGATTCGCGTCGCTGCGTGTGCCGCTCGGTTTCCGGAGCTTCTCCGGCGGATCCGCGAGGATCCGAGCCGGGGCCCAGTGCAGTTTCGGTGACCCTCCACGCGATCGCAACTCTACCGCGAGGTCCGAGTTCGAGAGGGCACGCGCGTATTCCGAATCGGCGAGCTGCTCGCAGCGCTCGGTCAGGCCGCGGCGGGCGGCCGCGACCTTCGCCGGGTCAGGCGTGCCCAGGTCCACGCGCGAGGCCGGGACGGCGAATTCGCTGTGCCAGTACGCTTCGAAGCTGGCCGACGCCTGCGCGGCGACCGGGCCGAGACCCAGGACGTCGAGGTCCTGAAAATCGAGCTCGGCGCGGCTGAAGTACTCATCCCCGATGTTGCGGCCGCCGAGCACCACGCCGGCGGCATCGGCGATGAGCTGCTTGTTGTGCATGCGACGATTGACGCGCGCGAACCGCAGCACGAACTCGGCCAAGCGCCCGAGTCCCCGGCGGTGCTGGTATGGATTGAACAACTTGATTTCGATTTTGGGATGCGCGTCCAGGGCGGCGACGGCTGCTTCCTCCTTGTCCAGCGTGCCCCAGTCGTCGAGCAGCAACCGCACCCGCACGCCGCGGTCCGCGGCGGCGATAAGGCGATCGACGATGAGCGATCCGGTCTGGTCGGGGTGGAAGATGTAGTACTGGAGGTCGAGCGTGCGCTCGGCGAGCTCGATCAGCGTGGCGCGCGCCACGAAGGCATCGAGTCCATTCGCGAGCAGCCGAAACCCCGAGCGGCCGCCGCTCGCCGCGACTTGCGGCGCTATCCACTGCTCCAGCGTAGTCACGATCCGAAAGTGGGGCAGCGCTCCCGCGCGCGGAAGGACCCGTGCCGCGGGCTAGTCAGTCCGCGCATTCCGGCGCAAGATGTGAGGGCTGGGCGGGCACGGACACAAGTCTACCGAGAGGACTTTCATGCGGAAGCCATTCGCGATGGCAGCATTCCTGTTGACGATCAGCGCGACGTTCCTGCTTGCCCATGACCTGTTTCTCAAGCTCGACAATTACTTCGTTCCACCCAACACCGGGGTGCGGGTCGCGGTCCTCAACGGCACCTTCTCCGCGAGCACGGGGCCCGTGACGCCGGACCGGCTGCTCGATCTCAGTGTCGTGGGACCGGCGGACCGGCGGGTACTTCCCCGCGGCTCCTGGAGACCGTCCGGAGACAGCACCTGGCTCACGCTGCAGACCGGGGCGTCCGGCACCTACGTCATCGGCGCGTCGCTGAGCCCGCGCCAGATCGCGCTCACCGCTGAGGAGTTCAACACCTATCTCAAGGAAGACGGCATCCCCGAAGTCCTCAACGCGCGCACTCTCAATGGCGAGCTGGAGGTGGCGGTTCGGGAGCGCTATCAGAAGCACGTGAAGGCCGTGCTGCAGGTAGGCGAGATCCGCACCGCCGCCTACGCCACGGTGCTGGGCTATCCGGCGGAAATCGTGCCCCTGACGAACCCCTATGCGGCGCGCATCGGCGACACGCTCAGCGTGCGCGCGCTGGTGGATGGGAAGCCGGTCGTCAGTCAGCTGCTGCTGTCGGGCGGCGAGCGCGACGGCCAGATGATCGCGGATAACTGGGCGCGGAGCGATTCGGCCGGCATCGCGCGCTTTCCGCTGAGCGAGGCCGGGAAGTGGTACATCAAGTTCATCCACATGGTGCCGGTCAGCGGCGACAGCGTGAACTACGAGTCGAAGTGGGCCACGCTCACGTTCGAGGTGCGCTGACATGGAGAACGCGGCGCATGCACTGCTCACCGAGTGGGAAGCGTTCTACGTGATCGTGGGCTCGTCCGCCGGCGCGCTGACGGGATTGATGTTCGTCGTGATCACACTCGCCGCCGATTCCACGCTGCCGCGCACGCCCGATACGGTGAACGCGTTCGCGACTCCCAACGTCATCCATTTTGTTGCGGTACTGCTGCTCTCGGCGCTGCTGAGCGCGCCGTGGCGGCGGATGCAGGATCCAGCGCACTTCGTGGGGGCGACGGCGATCGCCGGTGTGATCTACGTGCTGGTCGTGGCGCGACGCATGTTCAGGCAGAAGGACTACAAGCCGGTGCTCGAGGATTGGGCCTGGCACCTGGTCCTGCCCATCATCGCGTACGCGGCGTTGTTCATCGGCGCCGCCGGCCTATCGCACGAGCAGGAGTGGGCGACGTTTTTGATCGGCGGCGTGAACCTGCTCCTGATCTGCATCGGTATTCACAACGCATGGGATACGGTGACGTACCTGGCAGACCATCGGAACGGGGGAAAACGGGAATGAGGTGAATGGTGCATTTCGAGACGGCGTCGCCGCGGGTTTGACGCCGGTGCAGATTGTAGAAGGTTGGCCGAGACGAAGTCCTGCGCGAAATCCGAACGCTAGCCGGGGGGGCATGAATGCAGTCGCAAAGCTACGACGCCATCGTGGTCGGGTCCGGGATCTCCGGCGGCTGGGCCGCGAAGGAGCTGACGGAAAAAGGATTGCGCGTGCTGATGCTCGAGCGCGGCAAGAACATCGAGCACATCCGCGACTATGTGAACGCCACCAAAGGGCCGTGGGAGTATCCGCATCGCGGCGGGCGCACGCGCGCGATGGAAAACGCCTACCCCGTGCTCAAGCGGGACTATCCGCTCAACGAAAAGAACCTCGACTGGTGGGCGTCCGACCAGGAATCGCCGTACACGGAAGTGAAGCGGTTCGATTGGTACCGCGGTTACCACGTGGGCGGCCGCTCGCTGATGTGGGGACGGCAGAGCTATCGCCACAGCGACTTCGATTTCGAGGCGAACGCGAAGGAAGGCATCGCCATCGATTGGCCGATTCGCTACGCCGATATCTCACCCTGGTATGACTACGTCGAAAAACACGCCGGCATCTCGGGATCGCAGGAGGGCATGCCGCAGCTCCCCGACGGACAGTTTCTGCCGGCGATGCCGCTGAACTGCGGCGAGGACGTCGTCGCGGGGCGCCTGAAGAACCTGTTCGACGGAAAGCGCCGGATCATTCCGGGCCGCACCGCGAATCTCACGCAGCCGCTGCCCGGCCGCGGCGCGTGTCAGTACCGCAACGCCTGCTGGCTCGGCTGTCCGTTCGGCGCGTACTTCAGCACGCAGTCCTCGACGCTGCCGGCCGCAATGGCAACCGGGCGGCTCACGCTGCGTCCCTTCGCGATCGCGACGGAAGTGATCTACGATCGCAGCAAGAAGCGCGCGACCGGTGTCCGCGTGCTCGACGCGATCAGCAATCAGACGACCGAGTACACGGCGAAGATCATCTTCCTGTGCGCGTCGACGCTCAACTCCACCTGGCTGCTGATGCGGTCCGCGACCGACGTCTGGCCCGCGGGGCTGGGCTCGAGCTCGGGCGTGCTGGGGCAGAATCTGATGGACCATCACTTCCGCGCCGGCGCGTCCGGCACGCTCGAAGGCATGGGCGACAAGTACTACTACGGCCGCCGGCCCACCGGCTTCTACATTCCGCGCTATCGCAATCTGTTCGGCGAGAAGCGCGACTATCTGCGCGGGTTCGGTTATCAGGGCGGTGCCAGCCGCTCGGGCTGGTCGCGCGCGGTGGCGGAGCTCGGCGTGGGCGGGGCGTTCAAGGACATGGCGGCACAGCCCGGGCCGTGGTCGATCGGCGCGACGGCATTCGGCGAAATGCTCCCGAATCCCGCCAACAGGGTGTCGCTCGACAAGACCAAGAAGGACAAGTGGGGTCTGCCGGTCCTCGCGATCGACTGCGCGACCGGTGAGAACGAGAAGGCGATGCGCAAGGACATGATGAATGACATGGCCGAGACGCTCGAGGCCGCGGGCATCAAGAACGTGCGGACCTACGACGCCGGCTATTGGCCCGGGATGGGCATTCACGAGATGGGCACGGCGCGCATGGGCCGCGATCCCAAGACGTCGGTGCTCAATGGGCACAATCAGGTCTGGGACGCGCCGAACGTGTTCGTGACGGACGGCTCCTGCATGGTTTCCGCTTCGTGTGTGAACCCCTCGCTCACCTATATGGCGCTGACGGCTCGCGCGGCGGATTTCGCCGTGAACGAGCTGAAGCGCCAGAATCTCTAGAGAGGCGCTCATGGCTTCCACGATGGATCGGCGCGAAGCGATCAAGACGGTGTCGATGCTGCTCGGTGGAGCGTTCGCGACGAGCAGCGGCTTGCTCGGCGCGGTGGAGCGCGCGCATGCGCGCGCGAAGAATCCGGGCCCGCAGGTCGGCGTGTTCACGGCGCAGGATATCGCGCTGCTCGACGAAGTGGCCGACACGATTCTGCCCGAGACCAAGACCCCGGGCGCGAAGGCCGCGCACGTCGGCGCGTTCATGGCGCTGATGGTGACCGACACCTACTCGGACCGCGATGCGGGCGTGTTCCGCGACGGCGTGAAGCAGCTCTCCGGTTTCATGCAGCTGGCGCCGGCGCAGCGCGTGGCGCGGCTCGAGCAGCTCGATCGCGAAGCGAAGACGTACATGGATGCGCGCGCCCCGGGTGGGGGCACGCCGCCGCACTTCTTCCGGCTGATGAAGGAGCTGACGCTGCTGGGCTACTTCACCTCGGAGATCGGCGTCACCCAGGCCCAGCGCTATCGCGAGACGCCGGGGCGGTTCGATCCGTGCGAGCCGTACACGCCGGGAGAGACCGCTTGGGCCGGCCACGCGTAGTCCTCAGCGCTTGCGCGGTCGCGCTGCTGGCCGCGTGCCAGCCCGCGCCGAGCGGGCCCGTTTCGCTTCCCTTGGCGGACGCGGCCTCGGCCCGCGTCTACACGGTGCAGACGCAGCAGGCTCAGGATTGGACCGGCCACATTCCGCTCACGGAAGGGCACACGGTCCGGTTGCAGGTGCGTCTGTACACGGCGAGCGGGCGTGAAATCGTCCCGCCGGCGAACCCGATTAGACTGAGTTTCAGTTTCTCGCCGACGTCGCTCGCCAGTGCAGCCGTGGCAGATGCCGCGCTGCGCACGTTTGATCTCACACCGACCGATCCGCCCGACAGCGACGGGGGCATGACGATTACGCTCACCGAAGACGCGACCGCCACGACGAAATCGTTCGGGCCTTTCAACATCCTGGTGCATTCGGCTCAGTAGCGTGCTGGCCGTTCTCCTATCGAGCATAGCCTTGGTGCAGCACGAAATGCACGCCGCGCAGCCCGGCTGGCACATCGCGTGGCATGGGACGGCGTTCGTGCAGTATGCGCGCACGTTCGAGACGCGTGGGACCTATCAGTTCGGCAGCGTGAACCGCGTGATGGTGCAGGCTGGAGGCCCCGCGGCCGGCGGCGTCGTGCGTTTCGATTTCATGGGAAGCGCCGAGCCACTGACGCTGACGAAGCGCGGCGTCCCGCAGCTGCTCCAAGCGTCGTTCCACGTCGACGGCGAGACGATCACGGATCGCGCGCATCCCTCGCCGTGGATCATGGAGCTGGCGGGATCGTACGAGCGCGCCTGGGGCAGCGACGTCGCCGTCTCGTTGTACGCCGCGGCGATCGGGGAGCCGGCGCTGGGACCGCCGGTCTATCTGCATCGCGCCTCCGCGGCGGCGAACCCGGTCGTGCCCCTCGGCCACCATCTGCAGGACGACACGCACTCGAGTTACGGCGTCGTCAGCGCGGGTGTGCGCTGGCAGAGTTTGCATGTCGAGGCGTCGGCGTTCAACGAACGGCAGCCGGAAAATTCGAACACCGTTTTCTATTACGACGGCGCGAGGCTCGACGCCTACGCGGGGCGCGCTACGATCGCGGCCGGGGCGGGATGGAGTGTGTTCGGCTCCTACGGATACATGCCGGCGATGACTGCGGGACACAGCCACGCCGCGCAGCACCGCATCGGCGCCGGGGCCATTCGCACCTCGCCGGCATGGTCATTCAGTGCTGTCTACGGCGCGAACGACCCGGTCGGGAGCGATCGGCCACGCCGCGCGCTCTTGTTCGAAGCCGAGCACCACTCGTTCGGCGGAGGCGTGCTGTTCGGCCGGGCGGAGTTCGTACAGCGCACCGCCGAGGAGCTGGCGCTGGTCGGATCGATCAACGCGGTGCAGGACGTGGGGGCGGTGCAGCTCGGCTATGGGTGGAACGTCCTGGCACGCGGGCGGGTGACGACACGACTCGGCGCCCATGCCACGTTGGATGCCGTGACACCCCAGCTCGAGCCGTTTTACGGGACACGCACGCCGCTGGCCCTCGGCGTCCACGCCCAGGTCTCCTGGTAGTCACTCGGGGCAATAGCACGCTCCAGCGCGTCCAGCAATCTTCAGCGCTTCACCACCCATGGACGCCAAATGAAAACAAGAGTCATCGCGACCCTCTTCTGCCTCGTGCTCGCCGCCGCCACCAGTGCCTCCGCTCAATTTCTGGTGGGGCTCACCGGGGGCGCGACCTACAGCGACTTCTCGAACCCCGATACGAAGTCCCGCTGGGGCTACACGGCTGGACTGTTCGCCGGCAAGGCGACCTATCGCACGATCACGAATCTCGAGGTGTCGTATATCCAGAAGGGTGGCGAGGGCGCGCGCATCGATTACATCGAGACCGGCCTCACCGCCGGCGGACTGGCGGGCGGCTCGCGCGGCGTGCGGGGCGGGGGCTACGGCGGCGTGATGGTCGCCTTCCCGGTGAGCTGCAGCGCCGAGACCTCGTTTGGGCTGGGGCTGTTCTGCGACAACACCAAGACCGAGTGGAGCCTCCCGGTGGGGATTCTACTCGGCAAGTTCAACGAGAAGGGCGGATTCGTCGGGATCGACGCCCGCTACTCGTTCGCGATGTCGGATGCCAGTCTTGAAGTCTTTAACAACACGTGGACGTTCCGATTCGTCTTGGGGCGGCCGTCCGGACGGTAAGGTGAAAACGGGCGTGGGGGGTAGCAAATCCAGGCCCCCCTCGCCACTTTGCAACACGTCATGACGACTTCAAATCACGATTTCGCGTTCTCCACGGCCCCCGAGCCCCACCGGCTGCGGACCAAGCAGCTTCTGAAAAGTCATCCCGAGATCCGCGAGATGATCGGATCGAACCCCGCCACGTTCTGGTGGACCGTCGGCATTGTGGCGCTCCAGATCGTGGTCGCGTGGCTCGTGTCGCAGCAATCGTGGTGGGTCGCGCTCGTCGCCGCGTACCTCGTCGGCGCGTTCGCGGACCACGCGCTGTTCGTCGTGATCCATGAGACGGCGCACCGGCTCGTGTTCAAGCGGAAGCTTCCGAATATCCTCGTCGGGCTGTTCGCGAATCTGCCGCAGATCTTCCCGGGCGCGATCTCGTTCTCCAAATACCATCTCAAGCATCACGCTTTCCAGGGCGTGTACGAGCTCGACGGCGATCTGCCCTTCCATTGGGAGGCGCGGCTCGTCGGCAGCTCGCCGCTGGGCAAGGCGCTGTGGCTGCTGCTGTTCCCGGTCTTTCAGGCGCTGCGGCCCTTGCGCATGAAAGAAGTGCCGCTGTGGGATCGTTGGACGGCGGTCAATGTGCTGGTGCAGATCGCGTTCACCGCCGCGATCTGGGTACTGCTCGGACCGAATGCGCTGCTCTACCTCGGCGCGTCGCTGTTCTTCTCGATCGGGCTACATCCCCTCGGCGCGCGCTGGATTCAGCGCCACTTCCTCACCGAGGACGGCGATCAGGAAACGTTCAGCTATTACGGCCCGCTCAACCGGCTCGCGTTCAACGTGGGCTATCACAACGAGCACCACGATTTCCCGTC
>Ga0070680_100001062_pt1 | contig 19701 bp, 19 predicted proteins | sample KBSC73BmetaG_FD_64672 | JGI IMG/M metagenome (GOLD analysis project Ga0070680, IMG submission 64672) | Corn rhizosphere microbial communities from Kellogg Biological Station, Michigan, USA - KBS C7-3B metaG | ecosystem: Host-associated > Plants > Roots > Rhizosphere | place: USA: Michigan...
TTCGTTTCCGCGGACATCGTGCGGAGGTCGTTTCCGGCGATGAGCGGAGCCGCCTGCATCGCCCAGAGACTCATGTGCGCGCGATATTCGTCGGCCGTCATTCCGCCGTTACCGATCTCGAGCATGTCCGGATCGTTCCAGGCGCCGGGGCGAGCCACTGTTGAATGCTGCGCGGATTGGTCGAGGTTCGAGAGCATCGACGCCCAGTTGTCGCTGATATCGTCGGTCGTCCGCCACAGATTCCCCACGCTCGGCGCCCAATCCCACGGCTGGTTTACGCCCCATTCGCAGATGCTGAGCACGATCGGTCGACCCGTGCGATCGAGTGCTCGTCGGAATTTCGTGTACTGAGTCCGCGCGTCGAGCCTGTCGGCGTTGCACCAGTCTTCCTTGACGTAATCGACGCCCCAGCCAGCGTACGTTTGCGCATCGCGTTCCTCGAATCCCAGGGTGCCCGGCCGTCCCTGACATGTTTTCGTACCGGCGTCAGTGTAGATGCCGAACTTCAGTCCCTTTGAGTGGACGTAGTCAGCGAGCGCCTTGATGCCGTGCGGGAAACGCTGCGGGTCGGCGACGATCGTTCCGGATGGATCGCGACTGACCTGCCAGCAGTCGTCGATGACCACGTACTTGTATCCTGCGTCGCGCATCCCACTCGACACGATTGCGTCGGCAGTTTCTCTGATCAGCGCTTCACTGACGTCGCAGCCGAAGTGGTTCCAGCTGTTCCAACCCATTGGCGGCGTGAGCGCGACGCGCGTCGGAGGTGATGTCCGATAGGCGGCAGAGACGCCGAATGTTAGGAGGAGGAAGGCGCCGAGTGGGAGGAGCGTGCGAGAGTTGCGCATAAAGCCTCGTCGGGTGGGCTGGGCGACAAATCGTCGTCGATGATGGTTCTATTATGCGAATGCGAAGACTTCAATTCCACCCAACAGCGGTGCGTGCCTGGCCGGCTCACATGGCGAGCCGCTTCTCGAGCTCTTCGCGCCGCGAGCGCGCGACCTTGATCTTCACGCCATTCCTGAGTTGAACGTCACAGTCCCCGCCGGGCGATTTGAGCAGCGCGTCCACGCGATCGAGCTGCACGATAGCCGAGCGGTGGACGCGGAAAAAGCGCGTGGGGTCGAGGTGGTCCTCCAGGTTCTGCATCGCTTCGCGAATGAGGTGCTTGCGGTCGCCCACCACCAGCTCCGCGTACGGCCCACTGGCCAGGATGTAGTCGATGTCCGATACCGGGATGAAGCGAACCTTCCCGCGCGACTCGACGGGAATGCGCTCGAGATACCGCGCCGTCTGCCGCTTCCCGCCTCCCGCCTCCCGCCTCCCGCCCTCGCCCGTCTCCTGCAACACAGCCAACAGCCTGTCGCGCAGGCGGCTGCCTTCCTCGAGTCGCGCGATGCGCCGCGCCCGCTGAAAGGCCTCCTCGAAGCGCTCGTCGTCGAACGGCTTCACCAGATAATCGATGGCCGCGAGGTCGAATGCCGCGAGCGCGTGCTTGTCGTACGCCGTCACGAACACGGTGGTTGGCATGTCGGCCGGTCCGATGGTGCGCACGACCTCGAGCCCGGTCATGCCGGGCATCTGTACGTCGAGGAATACGAGATCGGGTGCCAACGATCGAATTGCCTCGACCGCCGAAAGTCCGTCGCCGATCATGCCGACTATCTCGACGCCGCGCTCCTTTCGCACCAGGCCCGCCACGCGCCGCCGACCGAGGGGCTCGTCATCGACGATCAGCACGCGCAGCGGCGGGTGGTCAGGCATTGCGTGGGCTCCGGCGCTGGGTCGTGTGATAAGGGAAGCGAACCTCAACGAGCGCGCCGCCGCCTTCAGCCGCGGTCAGCGCGAGTCTCTGCTGCGCTCCATAGAGTTGAGTGAGCCGAGCCCGCGTATTTGTCAGGCCTACGCCTTCACGCACTGGGTTCGAAGGACCGCGGCCGTTGTCGCGCACCGTCAGCACGAGGTCGCCATTGTCGCGCACGGCGCGCACGGCCACGCGCCCGGCGGTTTGCATCGGCGCGAGCCCATGCCGGAATGCGTTTTCGACGAGCGGCTGGAGCACGAGATTCGGGACGAGCGCGTCGTCGAGCGACGCCTCGGTCTCGATCGAGACCTCCAGCTTGTCCTGAAAGCGGACTTCCATGATGTCGAGATACCGCCGCAGCATCTCGAGCTCGCGGGCAAGGGGGATTTCCTGCTCGTCGCCTTCAGCGAGAGTGTGGCGCAGGAGATCGCTGAGCCTCGCGATCATGCGCCGCGCGCCCGGCGGGTCCTCATCCACGAGCGTCGAGACGGCGTTCAGAGTATTGAACAGGAAGTGCGGATTGAGCTGCGTGCGCAGTGCGTTCAACCGTGCATCGGTAACCTGCGAATGGAGCTCCGCCGCTTCGGCGCGAAGCTCCGTCGCCTCGGCCTCGAGTCGCCGCGTCTCCTCCAGTCGCGCCTGATATCGCAGGTAGTAGTTGCGCGCGAGTCCCGCTGTGAGCACGACCACGTATACCAGGAAGTCGTAGAGAAACGAGTAGCGCGAGAACAGGCCGCGCACCGGCTGTGACGAAGGGAAGCGGGGAGCGAGCGGCGAGAGGCGGGAGCCGATAGGGGGTGGGCGGGGAACGTCGGCCGACGGCATCAGCTCGCGGCTGATCACCTGAAGCAGCGCATCCACGCCAATGGCCAGGACGACTCCGATCACCAGAAACGCGAGGATGCGATCCAATGTCGGCCGGTCGCCGCCGAACCTTCGCGCCATCCAGAAGATCGGCAGCGTCAACCCCGCCCATAATCCGTACTCCGCGAGCGCAATTCTGTCGATGCCCGATGTGACCTCAGGACGCAGGGCCGCGCGCATCGCCGCGACAGCCGCGACACGCGGGTCGATCAACAGACCGGCTGCCGTGAGCACGACGAGAAACGCCCAGAAGGCGAGGATCGCGAAGATCTCGCCGGACCTCAGTCGGGTGATGGAACTGCCCGTGTCCACCGCTTCGTGCTGCCTGTCAGTCATTTCGTAACGCCTGGCCGCCACTGGTAACAGGATTGTCGATGCCGCTCACGCGCCACCCGTAGTATGCGGATCGCTCCCGCTTCCCGCTTCCCCATCTCGCTCTTCATGACCAAGCTAAAGATTACCGCCGCAGTGCTCGCCGCGATCATCCTCGCCGGTACAGGCTTGTTTTACAAGCGGGCCGATGGAAGTGAAGCGCCAGCCTATCGGACCGCCACCATCGAGCGCGGCAACGTGAGGCCGACCGTCTCCGCCACCGGTACCCTCAGTGCCGTGAAGACGATTCAGGTCGGGACCCAGGTCTCCGGACAGGTTGCGGCGATCTACGCCGACTACAACCAGCACGTAAGAAGGGGCCAGCTTCTCGCCAGCATCGATCCGGCGCTGCAGAACCAGGCGGTGGAGGAGGCGCAGGCGCAGTTGGAGCGCACACTCGCGACCATGCAACAAGCGGAAGGTGACTACGCGAGAAATAAGCAGCTTTTCGAATGGAAGGTCATAACGGCCAGCGAGTTCAGCGTCGCGCAATCCAACTTCTCGGTGCAAAAAGCCACCGTCAAATCGGCACAAATCGCGCTCGAGCGGGCGCGCCAGAACCTCGCGTATACGAAGATCTATGCGCCGATCGACGGCGTCATCGTCGAGCGCAACGTCGACGTCGGCCAGACAGTCGCCGCGAATTTTTCGACTCCCCAGCTCTTTCTGATCGCAAACGATCTCTCCGACATGCAGATCCTGGCCCTCGTCGACGAGAGCGACATCGGCGCGATCAGGATGGGGCTCCCGGTGGAGTTCACCGTGCAGGCGTACCCGAACCAGACTTTCACGGGCATGGTGCAGCAGGTCCGCCTCCAGTCCAAGACGCAGGACAACGTGGTCAACTACACCGCGGTGGTTGCCGTGAAGAACACGACGGGAAAGCTGTTGCCCGGCATGACGGCAACGGTGCAGTTTCTGACCGGCGATGCGCAGAATGTGCTGGTCGTGCCCAACTCGGCGCTGCGCATTCGACCAACGCCCGCCATGCTAGCGCAGGCGAAGCCCGGCATCGTCGATGAGAGCGACCGCGCGACTTCGGCGATTCTCTGGACACTCAATAACCATGTACTTACGCCCGTACGTGTGCACACGGGACTCAGCGACGAAACCCACACGCAAGTCGACGGGCCAGGGCTCGCCGTAGGTACGCCGGTCGTGACCGCTGTGCTGGAAGCCGGCAACCAGATGTCGAGCGATGCGCCGTCGAAGAATCCGTTCCAGTCGCCGCGCCCAAGCGGTGGGGACAAAGGCGGCTGATGAATCAATCGGCGTTGCTCAAGGTGGCGGCGGACAGCATCGCCAGGAACAAGATGCGGTCGCTTCTGACGATGCTCGGCATCGTGATAGGCGTCGCCGCGGTGATCGTGATGGTCGCCATCGGCAACGGCGCGAGCCTGCAGATCGAGTCCTCCATCAAGAAGATGGGCACTAATGTCATCATGATCATGCCGACGTCGACGACGCACGCCGGGGCGAGCCTTGGCGCGGCCACCTACAACAAGCTCACCGTCGCCGACGCCATGAAGATCAAACGCGAGGGGACGCTGGTTGCGGCGGTGTCGCCGGTGGTGGTGACCGAGGCGCAGGTGATCGGCGGCCAGGGCAACTGGAAGACACGGATCAATGGGGTGTCGACGGATTTCTTCAGCATTCGAGACTGGAGTACCAGCTCGGGCGAGGTCTTCACTGACGCGGACGTGCGGTCGGGCCGCAAGGTCGCGCTGCTCGGCGCCACGGTGGCGAACAAGCTGTTTTCCGGGAGCGATCCGATTGGCGCGCACATCCAGATCGGCCGGGTGCCGTTCATGGTCGTCGGCATCCTTCAGGCGAAGGGAGGAGGCGGCGGCGGTGGTGACGAGGACGACGTCGTCGTTATGCCCTACACCACCGCGCAGACCCGCCTGAAGGGCGACGTGGACATCGGGCACATGTTCGCCAGCGCGTTCTCGGCGAGTCAGATGCCAGCGGCGCAGGAGGAGATCGCCGGCATCCTGCGCGATGCGCACAGGCTGACGCCGGGTGCGGAGGATGATTTCTTTTTGCGCAATCAGATCGAAATCACCCGGGCGATTACGAGCACCACGCGCACGATGTCGGCGCTGCTCGCGGCGATCGCGTCGATCTCGCTCCTCGTCGGCGGCATCGGCATCATGAACATCATGCTGGTGTCGGTCACGGAGCGAACGCACGAGATCGGCATCCGCATGGCGATTGGTGCGCGCGGCCGCGACGTGCTCAACCAGTTCCTCGTGGAGAGCATCGCGATGAGCGTGATGGGCGGCGTGGTTGGACTGGTGGCCGGGTACGCTGGCGCGACGCTGCTCCGACGCATCACCGGATGGCCGGTGGCGACGCCACTCTCCGCGGTCCTCATTGCGGTCGGCTTCTCGGCGGCGGTGGGAGTGTTCTTCGGGCTCTATCCCGCTCGCAAGGCGGCGGCGCTGAATCCGATCGAGGCGCTGAGGTATGAGTGACGCGCAGCGCGAGGAACAGCCGCGAGAGACGCCGCGCGCATTGACCGACAACCAAAAAAGAGGCGCGGATCTCTCCGCGCCTCTTTCATTTGTAATCACGAATGTGAATCACATTCGCGGATTCGGGAGTTCCGCTAAAGCCGTGTGTTCGGGTCGTTGGTCCCGCCAGGATTGTTGGTAGTTCCGGTACCAGATGCGGTGCGCGGGTTCAGGGTCCGATCGCCTACGGCCGTCCCCGTGCTGACATTTCGATTGACGGGCACAGTGTTGGTCGTCGAGGTGTAGGTATCCCGCACCACCGTACGATCTCTCCCGCGAAAGAGCGAGAACAGGATCAGGAGTACGATCACGGCAACCGCGATGATGCCCCAGAATCCACCGGGAAAACTGCGCGTAGTCGTGGTAGTCGTCGTAACATCGGTCCCCGTCCCAGTGACGGTCGTCGCGTTGTCCGTCGGTGTGGCCGTCTGAGGTGCCGTCGCCGCGGCGTTCGGATCCGTCGTTCCGGTTGTCGGTGTACTCGGGTTCCCTTGAGCATCCGGCGTAGTGGTCCCCGCGGTGCTCGTGGGAGCAGGCGTCGTAGTCGGTGTTTGACTATTGGCCGAAACAGCGAAGAGGCACAAAGTCGCCCCCGCCAGGCTGGCCATCAGTCGAAAGCGTGCGTTGTGCATGGTCATACCTCCAAGATGAAGTAATTCAATCGTTCCTCATTTGGCAGGTCTCACGCCACCAAGGAACAGGTGGCGGAAATAACCGATCTTGCGGGCGTTAGCCCAACGTATAGGGACCTAGGCGCTCTTTAGCGCCTGGCCAACCTCGGTCAGCGACTGCCTGGCATCGCCGAAAAGCATCCGCGTTTTTTCGTGGTAAAAGAGGGCGTTATCGATGCCCGCGAAGCCATGTCCCATGCTCCGTTTTAGCACGATGATGTTGCGCGCCCGGTCGACGTCCAGAATCGGCATCCCGTAGATCGGACTCGATGGATCGTCGCGCGCGGCAGGATTCACCACGTCGTTCGCGCCGACGACTAGCACCACGTCGGTTTGCGGGAATTCCCCGTTGACCTGATCCATCTCCAGCAATTGGTCGTAAGGCACGTTGGCCTCGGCGAGGAGAACGTTCATGTGGCCAGGCATGCGGCCGGCGACCGGATGGATGGCGTATTTCACGCTTACCCCGCGCTTCTCGAGATCGGTAGCAAGCTCCCTGACTGTGTGCTGCGCCTCCGCCACCGCGAGTCCGTATCCTGGCACAATAACAACACTGCGCGCGTACGCCAGCGCGATGGCCGTATCCTCCGGAGTCGTCTGGCGAACCGTGCGCCCCACCGCTGTCGACGCGGCCGCTGCATCATTGCTCGCCGCGCCAAAGGCGCCAAATAGAACGTTGGCGACGGAACGGTTCATCGCCGTGCTCATCAGGAGCGTGAGCAGCGTGCCGGATGCGCCGACGAGAACTCCGGCGACCACCAGCATTTGATTGTGCAGCACAAAACCGGTCAGCGCTGCCGCCAGGCCCGTCAGCGAATTCAATATCGATATGACGACGGGCATGTCGCCGCCCCCGATCGGCAGCACGAACATCGCACCCAATATCAGCGCCGCCGCGAACAGGCCCCAGAGCGTCTGCGCGGTCCCGTCAGCGACGACTACTACGACTCCGAGCGACAGAACCGCGATGAGAATCAGCGCGTTGATCAGGCGCTGCAGCGGGAACTGGAGGGGCTTCCCGGGAAGAATCTCCTGCAGCTTTCCGAAGGCGATGATGCTTCCGGTGAACGAGATCGCGCCGATAGCGGTGCCAAGCACGATCGACGTCCCCTCGCCGAGCCCGATTGCTTCCCCCGCGCGCGTGAGACGGATGAACTCCGCCACCGACACCAGCGCCGCCGTGGCTCCGCCCATTCCGTTGAACAACGCCACCATCTGCGGCATCGCCGTCATCTGAACGGTTCTGGCGAAGTAGATGCCCATCACCGCGCCGATGAGCGTGCCAAGCGCGATTGTCCAGAACGACACGATCTGCGCATCGAGAAGCGTCGCGGCGAGGGCGAGTGCCATTCCGACCGCGGCCACGCGATTCCCGGATCGAGCGGTCGCCGGCGAGCTCAATCGCTTGAGGCCGAAGATGAAGAGAACCGCAGAGACGATGTAGCTGACAGCTATCACCGAGGCGCGGAAATCAAGCATCCTTCTTCTCCGTCGCCGCGGGTTCGCGCTTCTTGAACATCTCGAGCATCCGATCCGTCACGACGAATCCGCCGAACACATTGGCCGCCCCGAACACCACGGCGATAAAGCCGATCGCGTGAAGAAGCGGCGTATCGGCCGAGCCGGCGATGAGCATCGCGCCGAGGACCACGATTCCATGAATCGCATTCGTTCCCGACATCAATGGCGTGTGGAGCACCGACGGCACGCGGCTGATCACCTCGAAGCCGACGAAGATCGCCATGATAAAAACGTAGATGCCGAGTATCAGCTCCTGGCTCACCTGGCGGACTCCGCGATAGTGATTCCCGGCTTGGTCAAGCCGAGGCGCTGCCGCGTAGGCGCGTGACGAATTTCGCCGGCGGCGGTGATTGTCACCGCATCGATGATATCGTCGGCGAAATTGAGCTTCAGCGCGCCCTGAGGCGCGAGCAGAGCAACGAGGGCAGCGACGTTCTTCGAGTACATCTGGCTGGCGTGAAAGGCCAGGTCGCTGGAGATATGGAGGGGCGCGATGATCGTGACGTCGTGTTGCACAGTGGTTTCCCCCGGGATGCTGAGCGCGCAGTTGCCGCCCTGCTCGCCGGCGAGGTCGACGATGACGGAGCCCGGGCGCATCGCTTTGACCGTTGCCTCCTCGATGAGCATTGGCGCCGGTTTGCCTGGGATGAGCGCCGTGGTGATGATCACGTCGGCCTGGAGCGCGTGCTTGTGAATGAGCTCCTTCTCGCGCTTGATGTGCTCCTTGCTCAATTCCCGCGCGTAGCCGCCGGCATCCTGCGCATTCTCGGCGTGCACATCCAGCTCAACGAAGGTTGCGCCCAGGCTCTGCACCTGCTCCTTCACGACGGGACGGGTATCGAAGGCTTCGACCACCGCGCCAATGCGCCGCGCGGTGGCGATCGCCTGAAGTCCGGCGACACCTGCTCCGATCACGAGCACGCGCGCCGGGCGCACGGTACCCGCAGCGGTCATCAGCATCGGGAAAAACTTCTGCAGTGCATTCGCCGCAATGAGAACAGCTTTGTAGCCGGCAACCGTGCTCTGCGATGAGAGCGCGTCCATCATCTGGGCGCGGGTCGTGCGCGGCACCAGCTCCATACTGCAGGCAATGATGTTTCGCTCGGCTAGCTGCTCGAAGAGCGACGGATCTCCCGATGGCTGCAGCAGTCCAATGAGAACGGTTCCATCCCTGAAAAGATCGAGCTCCGCCTGGCCGGTCGATTCATCGCGCCCGGGCCGCTGCACTTTGAGAATCATTTCGGCGGTGGAATAAATCTCGGCCGAAGTATCCGCGAGATCGCAGCCCGCGGCGCGATAGGCTTCGTCGGTGAAGCCGGCCCTTTGGCCGGCGCCGCGCTCGACGAGGAGGCGGTGACCCGCCTTCGTAAGCTGCGGAACGACATCGGGAACGAGGGCGACGCGACGCTCGCCTCGCGCTATCTCGCGCGGAACCCCTATGAGCATGTAGGTCGGTTTGGTGGCGTCATCGGCACGAGATAAGATAAGCAGTCATGTATCCGCGTGTTTATATTCACGCTCAATGGCGCGCCAACTACACTGGAGAGAGCTCACAACCGGAATCGTGTTCGCAGCGGTAATCGGTGGTGTGGTAGTTCTCACCTTCTTGTTTGCGCGCGTCGGCGCGCTTCACGGCAAAAAAGTAACGCTCTACGTCGTCGCTGACGACGCCACCGGCGTGCTCGCGGGGACAGAAGTGTGGCTGGGAGGAATGAAGGAGGGGCTCGTCACGGACGTTTCCTTTCGACCGAGCTCGACCGACACCCTTGAACGCGTTCTGATCACTACGCAGCTCCTCAAGGACGCCCTGCCCAACGTCAGGCGCGACTCCTACGCCCAGATACGGCCCGGCGGCAGCCTGATCGGGGCGGTCATCGTCTACATCTCGACCGGAACAGCGCCGTCTCCGGCACTTCACGATGGTGACACCGTACGTGTGCGTGTCAGCTCCGCGATCTCGAATCTCGCATCCGATGTGGGTACGATCAGGCCCGAAGTAGCGGCTCTCATCGCGCAAGTGCAGGAGCTCAACACCAAGCGCGGCAGCACGAGCGGAACTGTAGGGGCCTTCAGCGCCCATGGACTTCCGCACATGCCTGAGGTGACCGCGCGCATGTCGCGAATCGCGAACAAGGGAATGAACGGAAACGGAACCATCGGGCTTGCGATGCGCACCGATCTGATGGGCCGGGCGACCCGCGCGATGGCCGGCGCGGACTCGGTTCGCGCGCTGATGTCGTCCGGTAAGGGCAGCCTGGGTCGCTTCAAGCGCGACACAACCCTCGTTACTCAGGTTACGGGATTGATGTCGGAAATGGACTCCGTAAGCGCGAAGATGTTCGATCCACTGGGCTCGATCGTGCGGTCGCATTCGGACAGCGCGCTGGGTCGCGCGCTCATTCGGAATCGCGCGCTGCTCGACTCGCTCGTCAAGGATGTGAAGAAGCACCCGTTCCGGTACATCAGTTTTTGACTTGACCCTTTTTTTGGGCTCCGTTACCTTCGGGACAATCGGGCGACGCGACGCCTACTCCTTCCCTCCTCCTTCTTCACCGCACGAACTCCCCCGCACCTTCTGAGCTCGATCGGGCTCGGCCGCTTTGTACTTCCCCTTCATTTTCTCCCCATAGCGTGGATATCGCCGAGCTAAAGCGAAAATCCGTGAGCGAGCTCCAGGAGATGGCCGACGGTCTCAAGATCGACGGCTCTGCAGGTCTCCGGAAGCAGGATCTCATCTTTCAAATCGAGCAGAATCTTCTCGACACCGACATCGTCCTGCACGGCGATGGCGTTTTAGAGATTCTGCCCGAAGGCTACGGCTTTCTGCGGAGTCAGGATTGGAGCTATCTCCCCGGTCCGGATGACATCTACGTCTCGCCGTCGCAGATAAAGCGATTCGGGCTGCGAACCGGCGACGACGTGCGCGGGCAGGTTCGTCCGCCAAAGCCGTGGGAGCGATACCTCGCGCTCCTCAAGGTGGAGAGCGTCAGCGGAGAAGATCCTGAGAAAGCTAAGGACCGCGTTCCCTTCGACAATCTTCGTCCCCGCTACCCCGACGAGCGCCTTCGCCTCGAGATGAAGGATGGCGATCTGAGCATGCGCGTCGTCGACATCATGGCGCCCATCGGAAAGGGACAGCGCGGAATCATCGTCTCTCCGCCGCGAGCGGGAAAGACGATCCTGCTGCACAAGATGGCGAATGCAATCGCTGAGAATCATCCGGAAGTCACCATCATCGTGCTGCTCATCGACGAGCGCCCCGAGGAAGTAACGGAGATGATCGCGAGCACCACGCGCGCCGAAGTGGTGAGCTCGACATTCGATGAAGGAGCCGCGCGCCACGTTCAGGTTTCGGACATGGTCCTCGAGAAGGCGAAGCGGCTGGTGGAGAGCGGCAAGGACGTGGTGATTCTGCTCGATTCTCTCACTCGTTTCGCGCGCGCGCACAACACGGTGGCGCCGCAGTCGGGCAAGATTCTTTCCGGCGGCGTCGATGCCAGCGCGCTGCACAAGCCGAAGCGATTCTTCGGCTCGGCGCGCAATATCGACGACGGCGGCTCGCTCACGATCATCGCCACGGCGCTAACGGAAACCGGTTCGCGCATGGACGACGTCATCTTCGAGGAGTTCAAGGGGACGGGCAACATGGAGCTGGTGCTCGACCGCAAGATCGCTGACCGGCGCATCTATCCCGCGATCGACATCTTCAAATCGGGAACGCGAAAAGAGGAGCTTCTTCTCTCGCAGGCCGAGATCAATCGCGTCATGCTGCTCCGCCAATTCCTTGCCGACATGCCCGAAGCGGAGGCCATAGAATTCCTTCTGCGCCAGATGGCGAAGTCGAAGAACAACAAGGAATTCTTCACGCAAATGGCGCAGGGTTAGCAGCAGCTTTGAACGCGGCGCTGGCTCGCTTTCTCGCGGTGGACTACGGCCGGAAGCGCATCGGGCTCGCGATCAGCGACCCACTTGGCATGATCGCGTCACCCGCGGGATTCATTACGCGGCGCGAGGGCAAAAGACCCCCAATCACAAAGATTCTCGCGCGAGCCCAGGAATTGGAGGCTAGAGGCTTCGTAGTGGGGCTTCCGCTCGATGGGGAGGGCAACGAGACCGAATGGACCGCCGAAGTCCGCTCTTTGGGCGCCGAAATCGCGAAACGTACAGGCATGCCTGTTCGTTTCTTAGATGAACGCTTTACCACGGCGGTAGCCTTGCGCACGATGAAAGAGCTGGGGGAATCAACGCGCGGCCGGAAGGGTGATGTCGACTCCCTCGCCGCAACGGTTCTCCTGCAGAACGCCCTCAATGTCCCGGACTGAACTCCGCGCGGCCCTCGCCGCGGGGTGTTTCGTGCTGGCCGCGTGCGCGCCGACACCGCACGGGCAATCGACGCGCGTCATCATCCCGCGCGGCGCGAGCTTCGCTAACGCAGCGGATTCGCTTTCCAAGGCCAATCTTGTTGGCTGGAAGAAAGTGTTCCGCCTCTACGCGCGCGTGACTGGAGGCGACCGCAACATCAAGCCGGGCACCTACCTGATCAAGCACGGCACGCCATGGAAGGACATCATCAGCGCGCTCAACGGCGGCCACGGATTGGTCAACACGATCACGATCCCCGAAGGCTACTCGATCGCGCAAATCACGCCGCTGCTCGCCCGAACACTCAAGGTCCCCGCGGATTCAGTAACGGAAGCAGTGCGTGACACAGCGTTGCTTGCAAGGCTCGACATCCCAGTGCCCACGTTGGAAGGCTACCTCTTTCCAGACACCTACGCTTTTCCGGTCGGCACGACCGCCCGCCAGGCGGTACGCGAGATGGTCTACGATTTCGAGCGTCGCTGGAAGCCGGAGTGGGACACCCGGGCCGCCGATCTCAAGATCAACCGCAACGATCTCGTTACGATGGCATCGATAGTCGAGCGAGAGGCGCGGTTGCCGGAAGAGCGTCCCGTCATCGCCGCCGTGTACTACAATCGACTCCAGAAGGGGATGCTTCTCCAGGCCGATCCGACGGTACAGTATTCACTCGGCCATCACGTGGGACGGGTTCTGTACAAGGATCTCACGACCGAATCGCCGTACAACACCTATACGCACAAAGGTCTGCCGCCCGGCCCGATAGCGTCGCCCGGGGTGGCGAGCCTGGCGGCCGCGGCAAATCCTGCCAGCGTTCCGTACCTCTACTTCGTAGCCGGGCGCGACGGTCATCACGAGTTTCGCACGACCCTGCAGGAGCACACAAGCGCGATAAGACAGGTTCGCGCCACCCCGAAGCCGAAGACGATCCCGACGCCAATCAGACGCCTCGCTTCCGCGGCACCGGTGAAGACATCGAGCGGATCGACCGCGAAAGCCGTGGTTGCGAAAAAGCCCGTCGCCAGCAAATCCACGAAGGCCACGACGTCGGCGAAGAAGAAAGCGACATCGAAGACAACACGGACTACCGTCAGCTCCCCGCGATCAGCTCGCTAGGGTGACGATCGATCCGAAGATCCTGCGTCTGGTGGCGATCACCGATGACGCAGTTGAGCACCGGGCAACGCTCGTTGATCGGGTTGCGGCGGCGGTGCGCGGCGGGGCCACCAGCGTTCAGGTGAGACTCAAGAACGCGCCGCCTCGTGAGGTTGTAGAGCTTACGAAAGCAATCATTGGCAAGGTCTCCGTTCCTGTCATCGTCAACGATCGAGCCGACATCGCGCTCGCTGCCGGAGCGGCGGGTGTCCACGTGGGGGAGGCTGACCTTCCCGTTGCAGCGGTGAGAAGATTCGCCCCCGCCGGCTTCATTATTGGCGCGTCGCTGGGAAACGACGGCGAGCTGCCGAACGCGAAGGACGCAGATTACGTCGGAATCGGCCCAGTGTTCGCTTCAAGCTCGAAGAACGACGCAGGCACTGCGATAGGAGTCGCCGGATTCGAGCGCCTGGCGGCGACTGTGAGCGTGCCCGCGGTGGCTGTCGGCGGAATCACGCCCGACCGCGCGCTTCAGATCATGGTCCACGGGGCCGCTGGCGTCGCGGTGGTCAACGCGATCTTCATGGCAGCCGATCCCGAGAGTGCGGCCCGCGCTCTCGCGGCCGCCATCGGAAAGTGATGTCCGGCGCCGACTGAGCTTCCCCCCGCCTGCGATTGCCGCTGTTCTTTTTTGTCGGCACGTTCACCCGGCGCATCGCTTTTTCGATTTTCGACAATACGGGCGGGCTAAGAAAAACGTCCACCAGCTCGGGATCGAACTGCGTCCCCCTGCCGTCGGCGATGGCGCGCGTCGCCTCAGTCATGCTGCGGGCATGGCTGTAGCGCCGTTGGTGCGTGATCGCGTCGAAGCTGTCGGCGATCGCGACGACCCTGGCCTGGATCGGAATCCGTCTGCCCTTGATGCCGCGCGGATACCCTGATCCATCCCACCGCTCGTGGTGTGCAGCTACCCCTTTCGGCAAGTCGGGATAGAACCCCGCCAGCGGGGACAGCACTTCGGCCCCGCGCTGGGGATGGGTCATCACCGCGCGGCGTTCTTCGGGAGTCAGCTTGGATTGTTCGTGGAAGATGTCGGTCAGCGCACCGTGGAGTTTTCCGATGTCGTGAAAAAGCGCCACTCGCTCGATCGTGCGCAACGTGTGCTCATCGAACCCGGCGGCTTCGCCGAGAATCAGGGAGTAGGCGGCGACACGCCGGACGTGCGCGCCCGTCGTCAGATCGTTTGCATCGATTGTATTGAGTAGTGTTTCGAGAATGGCGGCGCTCAGGCGGTCCGCCTTCGTTCGCAGGCTGCGCTCGTGAACCAGCAGGCCGCCAGCGGCGGCGCCAATCGAAAGTCCGACGATGGTTTTCATGCTCCCGCCTTTCGCAAGAAGCATACGGGGTGTCGTTACATTCACCCCATGACGGTGGCAAGGGTGAACGCGAAGGGCGCGCGGAGGTGGCTGAGCGGGCATCCGTGGATTTATCGCACGGATGTGATCGAGCGGCCGGTGATGGATGCGGGTGCCGTCCTCGTCCACGATCACCGTGGCAAGCCACTCGGCTGGGCTCTCTGGAGTCCCCTGTCGGAGATCTCTCTTCGATTGCTTGACCGCGATCCCGACGCTGCAATCGATCAGGCGTGGTGGGATGAGCGAATTGCCTCGTCGATCGCCCGGCGTGTTCCCCTCGAAGACCACACGAACGCATTTCGCCTGATTCACGGCGAAGCCGACGGCTGCCCGTCGCTGGTTTGCGACCGGTACGACGATTGGCTGGTCGTACAGTTCATGAGCGCGGGGCTCGAGGCGTTCAGAGAAGAGATCGTCGCATCGCTTCGATCACTCGTCGAGCCGGCAGGAATCCTGGCCCGGAATGACGTCCCACTGCGAGCAAAAGAGGGTTTGGCGCGCGAAACTGTGGTTCTTCACGGGGAGGTTCCGCGTGAGATCGAGGTCCACGAATACGGGGTTAAGTTCTTGGCCGCGCCGTGGACGGGACAAAAGACGGGCGCATTCCTCGATCAGCGCGAGAACCGTCATTTCGTTGGAACCGTGGCTCGAGGGCGAGCACTCGACTGCTTCAGCTACCATGGATCGTTCGCGCTGCACCTGGCCCGAAAGGCGACGCACGTCACAGCTCTCGATTCATCGGGCCCGGCTCTCGTGCGCGCCGCCGAGAACGCGGAGCGAAACTCGCTCACCAACATCTCGTTCGTGGAAGCGAATGCGTTCGACTACCTGAGGGAAAAGGAACGCGAGGGAATCACATTCGACACGATAGTCCTCGATCCGCCCGCGTTCGCGAAGACGCGGTCGGCGTTGCCGGGTGCCATCCGCGGCTACAAGGACATCAACTTCCGCGCGATGCGCCTTCTCGCCCCGGGAGGTTTGCTCTACACTGCCAGCTGCAGCTTTCACCTCACGAAGCCGTTGTTTTTGGAGGTGCTGGAGTCAGCTGCGGCTGACAGTGGCCGGCGAATCGCGATTCGCGCGCTCACTGGCCAACCATTGGATCATCCCGAGGTGTTGACGATCCCCGAGACCGGATACATCAAGGGGGCGCTACTCGAGGTGATGGAGTAGCCTCACCCAACCTGGCAGCCAGGGCAGAAATACGTGGACCGCCCCGCCTGAACAATTCGCTCGATCGTCGCACCGCATCGCCGGCATTTCTTCCCTTCCCGATCGTAGACCGCAAACCGGCTGACGCCTCGTTTCTCGGTATACCGGCCCGGCCTTCGCTTCACTGGACTCAATACGAGCTTGATCGCGTCGACGAGCTTCTTCAGCTTCGCCAGAGACATCTTCGGTGACAGCGACCGCGGATCGAGCTCCGCCTCCCACAGGGCTTCGGCAGCGTAGATGTTGCCGAGGCCCGCGACGACCGACTGATCCATCAAGGCAGGCTTGATGGCGATCTTTCTGCGCTTGAGGGCGGCGAGCAGGTACTCCGCGTCGAGCGTGGGATCACTCGCCTCGCGACCCAGCTTCGGCAGGGAAGAAGTCCCCTCGCTGTCGAGGGTAATGGAAGAGAGCGCCCGACTGTCGACGAGAGAGATGCGTGTTCCGTCGGTCAGCTCGATCACGGCACGCGCGAATCTGTGCAGTTCGTCGCCGGCCGTTCCGATCTCCCAGTCTCCGTTCATCCGAAAGTGGACGACGATCGTATCTCCGCTGTCGAGCGCGAGCAGCTGGTGCTTGCCCCGCCGCTCGATGCCATCGATGCGCTTTCCCTTCGCGCGCCGCGCGCGCGCCGCTGGAAGCTTCCGCTTCAGGGCGGGATGGATGGCCCGAACGGAAGCGATCGTCTTTCCAAGCGCGGCACGGCTGAGAAGGCGGGACGCCGCCTCTACTTCGGGGAGCTCAGGCAAGCTCGATCGTCATTTGATCGCCTTTTCCCGCGAATCCTCGCCGGCGTAGCGAACCGCGCCACGGTGGGACCGGAGCGTGGCGAGCAGCTCGATTCCAGAGAACTTTCGGACGTCGTAAGCGCACAGCGCCGCCATCTGATGCTTGTGGACGATTGCCTCGTCGAATCCCTGTTCAAGATCAAGAAGCTCCTCAAACGACATGTGCTGTTGGGCGCCGATCATGTCGGCGAACAGCCTGAAGCTATTCAGCCCGGCCTTCTCCGCGCCGCTGATGCCGCGCTCGAAGAATTCGTATTGGCTGCGAGGGCTGTCCCGGTGCTCGGCAGCGATGAGGCGTCCCTCGGCAATGTCTGCGTCAATCTCAGGGCGACGCTTCCTCAACTCGGCGAGGATCTGCTTCGTGGAGCTATCCGGGCCGATAAGGAAGCAGACACTGCCTTCGCGCAGCCCATCGAGAAGAAAAGGTACCGCGAGCAGCAGCCGCTCGTTATCGGTCGCATAGAGGGCAACAAGGTGGTCGCCGCGAGTGATGGTGACTGCTTCATTGGACGCGTTGGTCGATCCGGGTGATTTGCGGCCGCGCGGTTTGCCCATTGGGACACCACCAGCAGAGCATATAGGGGAAAACCCCTTCAAAAACTCGGCCGACGGTGCGCAATGACGGTTAGGCTAGGGCCCGGTCCAATGGGTGGCGTCCGATGTCGGGATGACCCTTTAACGCGTCAAGGATTTCTACACCCGATACCCTTCTCGCATCGTAGGTGCAGAGAGTGGCGACGGGGTAGCCGCGGGCGATGCGCTCGTCGTAGCACGCTTCGTAGTCGAGCACATCTCTGCTCGAGGTCTTCTGGCGAAGCGCCCCAACGTCCCCAACAACCCGAAACGACGTCGCCCCACTCGCCATCGCGCTTTCAAACTGCGCCTGAAAGTAGTCGCACTGCTTGTCACCCGATGCGCGGTAAGACGCGAGCACGAGTCGGCCGGCTTTGATATCGTTGTCGAGCAGCTTCCTCTTCGCGGTCAGAAATTTCACAACGTCTGAGCGCATCGCAGTTGTGCCGATCAGGAAGCAGATGCTCCCCTCCTGGAGACCTTCGAGGAGAAACGGGACCGCCATCGAAATCAGACCGAGAGAAGTCTCGTAGACTCCGCACAGGTGCTGTCCGCGATGCGATGCACTGGCGCCCGATCCTTCCGATTGCGGCGAACTCTCAGAACGCGATGCTTCGGCGCGCGGCTCATCCTCCATAAAGGCGAGAAGATCGGCGCGACGGAATCTCCGCTCACGTTTGAGACCGACGCGCAGACAGGCCAGCCTTCCCGAGTTCGTCCACCGACGCAACGAAGTTTCGCTGACGTTCAGAAACGCCGCTGCTCCAGCGATATCCAGAAGCTCATTCGGATCGGTCATCGAAGTGGCCTGAGGGGTTTACCCAATAGCCGCAATGCAAGGGCCGTGGACATTGTGTCTCGCGGCGTGCTCGCATTGCGTCGGCGCCAACACATAACAGCGTTAAACTGTGGGCAAGCTTGCACAACAAAGATCAGCAAAGTATACTACCCAACATGGGCGTTATCAATAGGAAATGCCCGCAACCAGAGAGTCGCAAAGATGAGCCGGCTTCCCCCGAAACGAGCCGCCGGGAATGTCCTTGCCGTACGAAGTGAGCCCAATCGAATGACTAAACCTCTCCGGGTCCTTCTCCTGGAAGACAGCGACGCCGATGCGGCGCTAATATGCGATCAGCTGCAGCGCTCGGAAATGCCAACCGTAACCAAACGCGTCGATTCCAAGGAGACGTTCACTGCGGCGCTCACGGGATTTGAGCCGGATGTCGTTCTTTCGGCTCACGTCCTTTCGACTTTTGATTCCCGTGATGCCCTGATGATTCTCCGCACTCAGCGCCCGACCACGCCGCTGATCGTAGTGACGGATTCTCTCAACGGGGCGCAGACAGTCGCCTGCATCCGCGGCGGCGCCGAGGACGTAATTCTCAAACCGCAGCTCGACCGCCTGGCGGAGTCAATCGTCGGCGCCGTCATCGTCCGGCAGCCGCTCGAGAAGCTCACGCCCCGACAGATCGAGGTGTTGCGACTGGTCTCAGAGGGGCACCGTACGCGCGAGATCGCTTCAAGGCTCGGGTTGAGCGTAAAAACCGTCGAAAGCCACCGCGGAGAGGTGATGAAGAGGCTCGGAATACACGACGTCGTGAGCCTTGTCCGGTTTGCGATGAGGGTCGGTCTGATCAGCGCCGTGTAAACTTTTCCACACCTCGTATTGTCGAGCTTGTTGAAAATTCGCACTTGCGGCTTCGGATAAGGGGCCTACCTTAAACATCCGATGTTGAAATGTGTCCCTTGCTCGAGTCCATGGCGCAACACACTCCTCGCTCTCTCAAGCACGAATACGAGCTCTACGTAGAGAACGAGATCGAGAATTACAAGGAGTCTGTGTCACGGTCCGCCATTCTCAAGATTGGCGACGAGGCCGCGGCGTCGCTGCGAGCGGGAGAGCAGTTTGCGATGGACGAACTACTACTGTGGGCCGAGGTCGATCGCATAATCCGTAAGCGTTTGCGGATTCCCACCTACGATACGTGGCGCCGAAAGCGGGTCAAGCTGCTCCAGGAATACCGGCGACCGGAACACTGGGGAATTCGCCCGGATGGAGTTCTGGCGCGCGAGATCCATCCTCCGGCAGAATCCAAAGTGCTCGTCGCGGGTGGTGACATCGACCGGACCGCGCTTTACCTGGCCGCCCACGGCTGTGATGTGACCGCAGTCGATCGCGAGGTGAAGCCGCTCGAGCGAGTGATGAACGCGGCCCACGCCGCGGGGCTTGCGGACCGGATCGAGAGCTTTGTTGCCGACGTCACCGACTGGTCTCCCGACGTTCCCCTTGGCGCTCTCGTCTGTACGCCGGAAGCCTTTACGGGACTGACACTCGAAGAGCGTGGGCGCGCGTTCGACCTCCTTCAGGAAGCGACCCCGGACGGCGGGGTTCACTTGGTCGGGACGATCGTGCGTGGAAAGAGGGGGATTTCCCTGGCCGAGCTTCGCCGCCAGTACAAGGGATGGTCCATTTCGATCGAAGCTGACTCCACCTCCTCAAAGAGTTTTGTG
>Ga0070680_100001063_pt1 | contig 19682 bp, 16 predicted proteins | sample KBSC73BmetaG_FD_64672 | JGI IMG/M metagenome (GOLD analysis project Ga0070680, IMG submission 64672) | Corn rhizosphere microbial communities from Kellogg Biological Station, Michigan, USA - KBS C7-3B metaG | ecosystem: Host-associated > Plants > Roots > Rhizosphere | place: USA: Michigan...
TTGCCGGTGACCACGACGCGGTCGAGCACGCGCGGGGTGCGCGGGAGGCCATCGCCATTCTGGACCGGCTGCATCGGTGACAGCACGACGTGCTCGCCGCCGGCGGCGACCGGAAGCACCGGCGTTCCGCGGAGCAGGAGTGTCAACGCTTCGCCGAGAAAAAGGGAATCGAACGAAGCGCACACCCTGTTGTCGAGGGGAATCGTCTCGGTCGTATACGAGAGCTTGACGCTGCTCTGCGCCGAGAGGCGATCCAGTGCCTCGCGCAGCGAGATGTCCCTCGCGTGCAGGGATACTCGGCGATCCAGAGGAGGACCCCATGTCTGCAATGAAGCGAGGAAATCGCTGGATGATGAACAGACCGCTTGGGCGTCCGCGCTCGACCAAAGCAGCAGTGGCGCTGCGACCAGCAGGATTCTCGTGAGGGTGCGAGCCGCTGCCGTAGCGTGCACCAGGCGATCCCGGCTAGCGGCGGATGCCGGGCACACCTGCCCGATACAGAGTGGCGACGTTTCCCTGCCGCTCGAGTCTGGCACCGAGCGAGAGTGCGATGACGTTGAGGACTCGATCAACGGGCTCACCGGAAAAAGATGCAGTCAGGTGAAGATTCCCCAGAGTGGAATCTGCTACCCTGAGCCTTACTCCGTACCAACGGTAAAGTTCAGCGCCTACCTCGATCAACGGTGCGTCGCGAAAAACGAGCCGTCCCTTCACCCAGGCAACGTCGTCCTCCGAAACGGCCGCGCGCTCGACGAGCACTACGCCGCTTGGATTGACGCTCGCGCGGTCTCGGGCGTTAAGGACTTCCCTCGGGGAGCCGTCGGATTCATGCGTTCCGAGCGAGACAGATCCCGAATCGACCGCCAGACGAACGCCTCCGCTGTCGTCCGTTTGAATCCCAAACGCGGTTCCCACATCGGTGATCTGCACCACACCTACTTTTACGGTGAAAGGCTGGGAAGGGTTGTGAACAACGCTGAAGTATGCGTCGCCATCGAGCGTGGCCGTCCGGTCATCTGAATTCCCATCGACAACCAGTCTGCTCGCTGGGCCGAGAATGACACCCGTTCCATCTGCCAGCTTGAACTGACGGCGCTCTCCGACGGCCGTCATGAATGTTTTCTTGCCTCCAGTAGCTTCCGATTCGCGCATGCTCCGCCACAGGAATCCGGCTCCGGCAACCAGCAGCAGCGCCGCCGCCGCCCGCAGAAATGGAGCGAACGCCTGGAAGGACACCGTAGGCGTGTCGGGCGGGATGATCCGGGCGATCCTCGGGGATTCAAACCGGGATTTTACCGCGCTCAGGGCTTCCCCCACATCCAGTGCGGAGTCATCCGGCCGTGATGCGCTCGCGAGCGCCTGCTCGAGCGTGTTTATCATCTTGATGCGCTCGGGCTCAGCCTCGAGCCACTGCCTGATCGATTCCATTTCGTGCGGCTGCGCCTCGCCCGCCAGATAGCGGGCGACCCGCTCCCAGTCCTCGGGAGCGAATCTGGCGGAACCACCAGCGGAATTCGACATATTCATTAATAAGACAGACACCCGAACTCAGCGCTACCCTACTTGCCCACCCACGATTCCAACGAGCAGGATCTTCAGCAGCGAATCCGGGCGGGAGACGAAAGCGCGTTCGACACTGTCTTTCGCGCGAACTATGCGCGGCTCGTGCGGACGGCCGACTCGATCGTGCGTGAGCGCGCGAGCGCCGAAGAGATCGCTCAAGAAGTGATGCTCGAGTTGTGGCGGCGAAGGGAGTCCCTCCAGTTAGAGCAGACCTTCGCCGCCTATCTCATTCGATCCACCCGCAATCGCGCGCTCAATCACGTTAGGCATCAGCGGGTGGTTGCCCGTGAGCTCGCGGCGGCAACGCTGCAGGAGCGCGAGTCCCAGGCGGCCGACGCGGAAATGCTCGGTGTCGAGCTCGCGGGCGTCGTGCGCGAGGCAATCGATGCCTTGCCGGAGCTGACCAGGGAAGTATTTCAGCTCAGTCGCGTGCAGGGACTTCGATATATCGAGATCGCCAGCGTTCTCGGGGTATCGGTGAAGACGGTCGAGAAACGAATGGGCCAGGCGCTCGCGGAGCTCAAGGACAGGCTCGAGCCGTGGCTGAACAGAGGCGGAAGAAAGCCGGCGTAGGGTAATGCGGGATTCGCGTGTCTCTCTCTTTCAGAACCAGGCGCATCGCCGTTTGGATGCGCGGCTACCAATGGAGAGACACCAAATGCGGAATCCCGTGAAAATCGTAGCAATAGCCGGCGCCGTTTTCTTTGCTGCATCATGCGCCCGGGACATGGCGACATCGCCTGTCGGTTCCACCGAAGCGGCCGCTGCGCTCGTCGCGGCGCCAATCAGCTTCGATGAGATCAGCACCAGCTTTGTCGGAAGCTCAAATGAACAGGATGGATTCATGCCTTCCGGCCGAAACGACACGGAGGGCGGCCGTCACGACGGGGGATTCGGGCCGGGATGGGGCGCCTTCATGGGCGGCGGAATTGGTGAAGGCTGGGTTGGCGGAATCGCATTCGGCGGCGGCTTTGGTCATGGTCCGTTCGGAGACTTCGACGAGGACGACGCCTGCGCTTTCTCGACGACGACAAATCGGCTCGACTGCGGCCCGGAGACACACGGCGGCCTGACCCTCACGCGATCCTTCTCCTTCCTCGACGCAGCCGGCAATGTCCAGCAGCAATTTGTCAGGGGCACGACGAATACCGTAAACGTGCAACGGACCGTTAACGGAACCAGGCGGCACCACGAGACCGCCACCAGCACCGTTAGCAGCTCCAGCGATCTGACCGTCAGCGGACTCGCGTCGGGAAGCACCCAGCGGACCGTTGATGCAAGAGCCGCGGGCACCGAAACGACGACGGGCACCAAGGACGGCGTGGCGTTTACCGCTACGCGCATTGCCGGTGATACGACAACTGGTCTGGTGATTCCGGTCCAGGACGGCCGCCCGACCTTCCCGACCGCGGGAACCATCATTCGTGCCATGCAGGCGACGGTCACCAGGGACGGCGAAGCTCCGTCGACCTCGTCTCGACGCGAAGTAGTCACGTTCGATGGGTCGTCAACGGCGAAGGTGGTAATCACGCAGGATGGGGTCACGAAGAACTGCACGAAGCCGCTACCCCACGGCCGCCTTAGCTGTCAGTAAGAAATCTTCGGGTTCGTTGGCGCACCCAGCGCGAACTCGCAGCTCACTCTCAGTCCGGCACTCGCCCTCGCACGGCGCCGGGCTGGGGGTGGGGCTTCTTTCAGGAGCTTGACCGCCTGCTAATCAGGCGACGCTCGAACCGCCCTCTGCCTTTGCGACGAGCTTGGCTTTGTCGCAAAGCATCCGCAGCTCTTCCTGGGTGGCGCTATCCCAGCCACCTGGGATCGGAATAAGCCGTCGCTTTTCGACGAGGGATTCGAAGGTGAGCCATCCCCGGCCGTAGCCTTCGCCGAGGGTGATTCTACGTTGACTGACTGTGCGGCGATCGAGTCCGCTTCGACGCTCGACACCGTGCCACGGGAAGCGCTTCATGTTGCGGCGATCCGAGGGGCTGGCTCTGCGCTCCATCTTTGTGGGTTGGGAATCCCACACCTGCCAGTAAGCCCCGTTTCGATCGACAAAAGTTCGATATGCCATAGCGATCTATTACCTCACGCGGTTTAGTCCGCGATTCATCCTAACAGAGGTGCACGAAGAATGCCACCACTGAGGGGATCAGCGTCCAGCTAAATGTATGTTTCCCAACGAGTTATCTGCCGAAACTCGCCAGGGTCTCGCTCATGACGTCTATCATGGACTTGGCAGTCCAGCGGTCCCTTCCGTTGTACAGAAACGAGAAGGCGAGCACCTCGCCATTCACGGCGGTGACGTACCCTGCCAATGCGATGACGTCGTTGGTGGTGCCGGTCTTCGCGTGGAGGTTCCCCTCGGCTGGCGTGTTCCTCATCCGTCGCTTGAGGAGCTCGGAATTTCCGGCCACCGGCAGCGACGAATGAAGCCAGGGCCCCCATGACGCGCGGTGGGCATAGCTGAGGAGTTGGACCTGGGATCGCGGGGTCACGCGGTCCAGCGTCGAAAGTCCGCTGCCGTCGGCGAAAATCAGCCGACTGGTGTCGACCCCGACCTTTGTTGCAAAGAACTTGTCGAGCGTGGAGCTCGCGTTCTGGACGCTACCGACCGCATTCCGCGTCAGGCCGCGGGCTGCATCTCTGAACAGCAGCTCGGCGTAGTGATTGATGCTCTCGCGGTTCATCGCCGCGATCATCGTGGCCAGCGCTGGAGACGGGAGGCCGGCGACCTTCGTAGCCGTTGGAGGGGTCTTGCCGAGCTTGATTCCGCCGTCGACCTTCACGCCGCGCGAAATGAGCGCGTTCATGAAGGCACCCGTCGCAAAGCTTGGCGGGTCTTCGACGATGTATACGTACTTGCGGGTGCCGGCGCGGGTGCCGATCGAGCCGTTGGCCTGGATCGTTCCATTGCCAAGCTTTCTGAAACTCAGTCTCGCTCCAGTGCCCGCCACTGTGCGGACGTTCGAGATCAGCGGAATCGCGCTGGTGGATGGCTCGAGCGCTACGGTCGCCGGCGAGCCGGCTGCGCTCGGCGTCACAGCCACCGCGATCAGATTCTCGTTCAGGGAGAGCGCCGATACACGCGCCGCGTACGAAGCCTGGAGGTAGCGAGTGAGCCAACCCTCAGGAATCTTCTGATCATCAAACCCGGTCGCGTCTCCAATGACACTTCCCGTGATGTGTTTGATGCCCTGTTGGGCGACGAGGTCCGCGAGCCGGTTCATCGGCGCCGAGGCGCCACCGGGAAGAAATTTTCCGGAGAGGGCGGGATCGCCGTCGCCTCTGATATAGAGATTCCCGTTGAGGGTTCCGTCGGGCCCGACCGCGGCATCGCGCAGCGCATCTGTGCTGAAGTGATAGTTCGGGCCAAAGGTTTCGAATGCGATCGCGCTCGAAAAAAGCTTCATCGTCGACGCAGGCATCATCTCCTCGCCCGCATTCAGCGCGTAAAGAGTGTCGCCGCGCGTGAGAGAGATCACCATTGCGCCCCACGTTCCGCTGCGGGTACGTCCGGTGAGGCCAGCCAGTGTCGACGCGACGTCGGCCGAGCTTCTCGGCGCGCTGTAACGGACTGCAGGCACGACCGGAGGCCTGGGTTTTTTCGCCCGGCGCCGAGTGGTGGTGGTTCTCTTTTTTGTCTGTGCTTCGACGATTGTGGGAGTGGCGCCGAAAACCGTCAGCGCCACCAGAATGGCGATCTGGATTTTACGAGAGAACATCTATCCCTTTTTCAATTGCGAATTTGACTGCGTAACGGATTGCTCAATGGCGAGAAAGGTGCCATCGCCCGTGCGCGATCGCCGTCGAATGTGCCGAAGGCCCATCGCTTGGAATATACCCGCGAGGAGAGTATTTTCCCCCGAAGCAACCGGAATCCCACCGCGTCAGGAGTATGAATGGCTGAGCGGCAACACAATTTTCTGCGCGAAGGCGTCATTACAGGCTTCATCGGCGCCACCGCAATCGCGGTCTGGTTTCTGATCGTCGACGTGATCGGCGGCCACCCTCTCTATACTCCCAATTTCCTGGGTCAGGGATTGATAAGCGTGCTGGGAAAAGCGTCGATGCCCGACACGATGTTCGCGCACGTTGCTGCATACACCGTTTTTCACTACGCGGCTTTCACGCTCGTGGGAGTGCTCCTCACGGTCATCGTCCATCAAGCCGATCGCACTCCGGGCATACTCGCGGGCCTGCTGGTGGCGCTGGTGATCATGACGATGGGCTTCTACATGATAGCCGCGGCGTTCACGCATAGCGCTCTCGGGGGGCTCGCATGGGCGCAGATCTTTATCGCGAATCTGATCGCCGCGGGCTTGATGATTGGCTATCTCTGGCGCAAGCATCCGCAGCTGAGTGGTCATCTCAGGCATGCGCTGGAGGGTACCGACGACTAGGCGGTCGTTGGTTTCCAGTCCACCTGCGCGCCCGCGGTCGAGTCTTCGCCGCGGGCGTTCCATTTGAAGAACACGACCGTCATGATGACAACGAAGATCAGCCCGCCTGGGATCCACATGATGAGGCCGCCGAGGAGCTGATCCTCGAGCGGCGAGAGCGGAAGAACGCGCGGGGCGGCGGCGTAAGCCGGATACAGCACGTGATCGGACATCGCGATGTAGACGGCCGTGATCGACATCGGAATGCTCATCAGGAAGCTGTATAACATCTGCCCCGGGTAAGCGAGGCGTGGAAGCTCGGGCAGCTGGCTCATGAGCGGCCACCACATGAGGACCGCGGCAGCCATGAAGGTCAGATGCTCGAAAATATGGATGCTGTGGTGCGCCATTGCCGCGTTGTAAAGCGGCGGCAGGTGCCAGCCCGCGATGACGAGATTGAAAGTGGTGAACGCGATCGGCGCGCGCGTGAAGAAACGGGCGACGGGCTTGACGAAGCGATTCGCGAGGAGCCGCCGAAGCATCCAGCCAGGCACACCTGCAAGCAGCAGTGGAGGAATGGCCAGCGTAAGGAGAAGATGCTGGACCATGTGCGCGCTGAAGAGATAATCGTCGCTCAAGTCGTGAAGCGGGCCGTTGAGCGTGACGAACATCAGGAGCAGCCCCGACAAGAAGTAGAGCTTCTGTCCGGGGGTGGGGTCGCGATGGAAATGCTTTGCGGCCCACAGATAAAGCGCGCCAAGCGCGGCAATGCCGATGACGGTACTCGGGTGAATCGACCATCGCGACCAGCTGAGAACGACGATGGGATGCAACAGCGCCACAACCAGCATGTTACATCTTGATGTAGAGATGTCCGAACAGGAACATCAGGGCCAGCAGGGTCAGCCCGGCGATGAGCAGCGGCCCCGTGAACAGCACGCGGAACAGCCGGTGGTCATACTTGAGATGCATGTAGAACATGACGACGATCGCGAACTTGAGCGCGGAAAGGAATAGAAGCGTTGGAACGAATCCGCGCCCGGCAACGAAGGACGGCACGTAGTAGGCCCATACTTCGCCGACCGTGATGAGCGTGAGGATTACCGCGACCTTCCAATATGTTGACCACGTCGGATGGGAATGCTCTTCGCCACCGGGAGCATGCGCGTGCGCCTCGGCGGAATCGGGGAGATTTGTCAGGCTGGCGTGATTATCCATCGTTTCCGCCGTTACTTGATGAGGTAAACGAGAGTGAAGATCGCGATCCACACGACGTCGACGAAGTGCCAGTAAAGGGCCGCAATGTCCACGAGCAGCGCATCGCGCGGACCGAGCCCCCGCCGGTAGTCTATCGCGAGCAGCGTCAGCAGCCAGAGCACACCCGCGGTGACGTGCGCGCCGTGGAATCCCGTGAGGGTGAAGAAGGACGAGCCGAACAGATTCGTTCGAATACTGAGTCCTTCGTGCACGAACGACGTGAACTCGTACGCCTGGAATCCGAGGAAGGTCGTTCCGGCGATGGCCGTCATCAGGAGCCAGAGCTTCGATGAGCCGAGGATCCGTTCGCCGCGTGTGCGCTTCGGGAGGTTCTTGTTCTGGACGGCGGCGAGAGCCAGCACCATGAACAGCGACGACATGAGCAGCACGAACGTCGACGCCGACGTCACCGGGATATTCAGAATCGGCCTGAGCGTGTGCCCCGTTGCCGGGTCCGTCCACGCTTCGTGCGGAAAGGGGCCGATGACGCTTCGCCCCTTGTAGATGAGATAGGTGGAGATGAGGGAGACGAAGAGCATGCACTCGGAGCCGATGAAGGCCCAGATGGCAACCTTCCGGCTATCGAGTCCCAGCGTCGTGTAGTGGTGGGGCGCTGGTGCGTGCGTTGCGGGCGCTGACATTGTCTAGTGGTGCTCCGGCTCGAGCGGGCTCAGGAGCCAGCTGTAAAGTGAGAAGACCATTATTGCCGCACCGACTGCGATCAGTGCACGGGTGGAGATGAGACCGCAGAACATGATCACGAGCCCGGCTGCGACGAACAGCGGCTTGATCGTGTTGTACGGCATGACGATGCCGAGGTCCGCGGGAGACTTACCCTCCTGCGCATTTATGCGGGCGTCCGCGTGGTCCACTTCCTTGCCTTCCCAGATCGGATATCGGCTCGTCACTGTCGGAATCTTTGCAAAGTTGTACTCCGGCGGCGGGCTGGGAATCGTCCACTCGAGAGTGCCAGCGCCCCACGGATTCGGGCCGGCGATCTCACCGCTCTTCCGGCTCTTGAAGAAGTTGTAGATGAAGAACAGCATGGCGATCGGCCAGATCAGGGCGCCGATGGTCGACATCGCGTTGAACACTTCCCAGCCTTGCCCGGAGTCGTACGTGTAGATACGCCGCGGCATGCCGAGCATTCCCGAGAAGTGCATGGGAAAGAAGGTGAGGTTCATCGCGATGAAGGTGAGCCAGAAATGGATCTGGCCCAGGCGCTCATTCATCATCCGTCCCGTGATCTTCGGGAAGTAATGGTAGATGCCGGCGAAAATTCCCATGATCGATCCGCCGACCAGCACGTAGTGGAAGTGCGCGACGATGAAGTACGTATCCGTCTGCTGGAGGTCGGCCGGCGGAGACGCATGCATGATTCCCGAGATTCCGCCGATCGTGAAGAGCGCGACCAGCGCGATTCCGAACATCATCCCGGTCGTATAGCGGATCGACCCCTGCGCCATCGTCGCGATCCAGTTGAAGATCTTCACGCCGGTCGGGATCGCGATCAACAAAGTGGTCAGCCCGAAGAACGTATCCGCGATCGGTCCCATTCCCACGGCGAACATGTGGTGGGCCCAGACGCCGAACCCGAGCACGGCGATAAGAATCCCGGAATACACCATCACCGGGTACCCGAAGAGCGGTTTTTTCGAATAGGTCGGCACTACCTCTGACACCAGTCCGAACGCCGGCAGGATCAGGATGTAGACCTCTGGGTGACCAAAGATCCAGAACAGGTGCTGCCAAAGCAGCGGATCCGCGCCTGCGCTGACCGTGTTGTAGAAATTGGTCCCGAAGAACCGGTCGAACAGGACGAACACTAACGCGATAGTGAGCACCGGAAATGCGAGGACGATCATTACCTGAACGATGAAGGCCATCCAGGTGAACATCGGCATTCGCATCAGCTTCATGCCTGGTGCGCGCAGATTGATGATCGTCGTCAGAAAGTTGAACGCGGCCGCCAGCGACGAGATGCCGAGGATCTGGAGGCCGATGACCCAGAAGTCGATGTTGATTCCGGGGGAGTACGCTTTCGATGTAAGGGGCTCGTAGCCGAACCATCCCCCGTTCGGAGCGACCGCGAAAAGAATCGGAATCGAGATGAAGAGACCGCCGAACAGGTAGACCCAGTAGCTGAAGGCATTGAGGCGCGGGAAGGCGACATCGCGGGCGCCGATCTGCAGTGGAATCAGGAAATTGAAGAACGCTGACGAGAGCGGCATGATCGCGAGGAAGATCATGGTCGTCCCGTGCATCGTGAAGAGCTGGTTGTAGAACTCGGCCGATACGATATGCTGATTGGGGGCGCCGAGCTGGACGCGCATGATCATGGCTTCGAGCCCACCCCAAACGAAGAAGCCGAGTGCGGTGTACAGGTACAGGATGCCGATGCGCTTGTGGTCTACGGTGGTCAGCCAGCTCCAGAGCCCGGACTGCTCGCCCGAGTATTCGGCCCTGTGCGCCGGCGTTGAGATTGCAGTCGTTGCCAAGTCTTGTCTCCGGTTACTTCAGTGCAGTTAAGTAAGCGACGATGTCGGCGATCTGCTGATCGGTGAGTCCGCCTGTCGCTGAGGTGACTTTCGCTTTTAGAACTGGATCGTACTCATCGAGCCCGAGCGTTGGCATTATCACCTCTGGCTTCATGGCACGGGCGTTCTTGATCCACAGCGCCAGGTACGCCGCGGTATTCGGGAATCGCCCGGCGGCAATCGTACTACGCGAGCCGACGTGCGTGAGGTTTGGGCCAGTGATGCCCATCGCTGACGGATTTCCGGCGATTGAATGGCAGCCAATGCACGCAGCGCCGGAGAAAACCTTCAGTCCGCGCTGCGCGTTGCCCGTGAGCCCGGGGGTGAATTTCAGACCCGCCGGAATGGGCGCGTGGGGCACGGCGTAGTCGGGAATCTGTTGACGCGGGAAGATGTAGCCGGTCGGAAGTCCTGCCGTGGAAGCAAAATTAGCGGGGGCTGGAGCCACTCCGTTGACCACGCCGCGCGCTCCGGGATTTGCCGCGGGATTCAAGCCGCGCGGAAGCGCTGGCTGGGTCCCGCCCACAGTTCCAGTGCCAGAGCTTTTGCTCGCGATCGTCGGGGCCGCCGCTTGCGCGCTCGGCGTGGGACTGTTCGCGCCGCCCTGACTCGTGACCACCGCACCCTGTGCTGGTGGAGTCGCGCCGCCAGCGGGAGCTGCTGGTGCTACAGCCCCGAAGCGCGCCGGCATCTTCTGGCCCGCGACCCATGAGTCGAACTGCTGCGGAGTGACCGTGAAAACCCTGAACCGCATGTTGGCGTGCGAGCTGCCACAATACTCGGCACAGAACCCGTTCCAGACAGTGCTGGCCGTCGAGCTGTCCGGCGTGTACCAGAGATAGTTGGTGCGATTGGTGATGACGTCGCGCTTTCCGCCAAGCTGGGGCGTCCAAAACGAATGGATCACGTCCGCCGATCTCAGCCTGAAATTCACCGTGCGTCCGACGGGCAGATAGATCTCGTTAGCGGTCGTAACGCCATATTCGGGATACTTGAATTCCCACCACCACTGATGTCCGGTGACATCGATGTTGAGCGAGCCCGGAGCGGCCTGGGCCTCGGTTATGAAGATCGTCCGGACTGTCGGCACCGCGATGAACACCAGGACCATCGCAGGGATCAGCGTCCATGTGATCTCAAGCTTGGTGCTGCCGTGGGTCTGCGGCGGGGTCGCCTGATTGTCTCTCCGCCGGTATTTGATCACGACGAAAATGAGCACCCCTTCCACCAGGATGAAGACGATGGTGCCAAGAAGGAGCAGGCGGTCCCAGAGAAAATCGATCTCGCGCCCAAAGTCGGAGTGGGGTACGAGTGTTGTGTTCGGATGCGCTTCGTTGCAGGAAATGGCCGCGATGGCGAACGCGGCAAACAACGCGTAGGATGCAACCCGCCGGAGGCGGTCAGAGCCTTTCATGCGAAGGGAATCCTGTTCTCGTCGTGATAGAAGCGTTTCACCTTCGCCGGGTGAAACACCGTGCGTAGTGTTCAGGGAGAAGCACGTACAAACTAACTCTCAACGGTTGGATGTGGGAGGGCAGGAAACTCTATTCGGTTTCTCTGGGCGCGGTCATGGACGCGGGGTTCAGCAGACGGTCGAGCTGATCGCGCGTCATCAAGCCTCGCTCGCAAACAAGATCGTAGACATCGCGCCCGCTCTCGAGAGCAACCCTGGCGATCTCGGTCGTCGTCTCGTAGCCGAGGACCGGAACCAGCGCCGTGATCACGCCGACGGATTGCTCGACGAACATCTGCATTCTTTCCCGGTTCGCAGTGATGCCCTCGACGCACCGGTCCTGAAGAATCTTGCACGCGCGGGTCAGGTTCGTCATCCCGCTCAAAAGCCGGAACGCGATGATCGGCTCGAACACATTTAGCTGGAGCTGGCCCGCTTCCGCCGCCATCGTCACCGTGACGTCTCCACCGATGATGTCGAAGCACACCTGATTCACCATCTCGGGGATCACCGGATTCACCTTGCCGGGCATGATCGAAGAGCCGGGCTGCATCGGCGGAAGATTTATCTCGCCGAATCCGGCGCGCGGACCTGAGCTGAGCAATCTCAGGTCGTTGCAGATCTTCGACAGCTTCACCGCGCACCGCTTGAGGACGCCGGAAAGCTGCACGAAGGCGCCCGTGTCCGCAGTCGCTTCGACGAGGTCGGGGGCCGTAATCAGTGGAAGCCCCGTGAGATTCTCGAGGTGCTTGCGCACCGCTTCGGCGTAGCCGGGAGGCGCGTTGATGCCGGTGCCGATGGCCGTCGCCCCCATGTTGATCTCGCGAATGAGCGCCTGTGCCTCGCCGAGACGGTCCACATCCTCCAGCATCGTGTGCGCGAAGGCATTGAATTCCTGGCCGAGCGTCATCGGCACGGCGTCCTGAAGCTGCGTGCGCCCCATCTTGATGTAGGTGGTGAACTCTTCACCCTTGTGGAGGAACGCCGCCGCGAGCGCGATCATCGCCAGCTGCAGATCGCCAATCGTGGTATGAAGCGCAAGCTTCACCGACGTCGGGTACACGTCGTTCGTCGATTGACTGAGATTGACGTGATTGTTCGGGTGCACGATGTCGTACTGTCCGCGCTCCTTCCCGAGAATCTCGAGCGCGCGGTTGGCGATGACCTCGTTGGCGTTCATGTTCGTCGAGGTTCCGGCGCCACCCTGGATCATGTCGACGCAGAAATGCCCGTGATGCAATCCCTCCCTGATCTCGCCGGCGGCAAGGCAGATCGCCCCCATCACTTCGTGATCCAGGAGGTCCATGTCGTGATTCGCCCGCGCCGCCGCCTCCTTCACGGTCGCCAGCGCCGAGATGAGACTGGGGAATTCGCAGAGCTGGACGCCGGAGATCGCGAAGTTTTCTATCGCCCGCAGCGTCTGAATTCCGTAGAGCGCTCCCGTCGGGACATCGCGCTCGCCGAGCAGGTCGTGCTCGCGACGAGTGGGGCCCGAGAGGTCGACGCGCGGAGCGCCGGCGGCCTCGAGACGCAGCGTCCTAAGTCTGGATGGGTGGGCGGACTTCATGCGTAGCGGGAAGCTATACTCGGCCCATACCTTATTGAAGCCACGTCCATCGGCCTCCTCTTTTCGCTCTGTACCACCGCCGGTGCCCATTCACAGATAGCAGCATCCACGCCCGGATACTCGCGGCGTCGAGGGCGGTACCGTCATTTTGGCATCCACAAAACTGAAGCAGGCAGCTCCCAGCGCCAAGTTGCGGGCTAGACAGCTTTCATAGGAGGGGTACGGTGTCGATTTCCAGACGAAGATTTGTTGGTGCGGGTGCCGCGGCGGCTGCGTCTCTCACGCTCGATCGGTCAGCGGGCGCAAGCGTTCTTCGCGAGGCGGGCCGAGTCGGGCAGGCATCGGCTGGCCGACCAGTGGTCATTTCTTCGGCCAACGGCATCCGCGGCGTCGCGCGCGCATACGACATGATCACGCACCAGAACGCCGACACCCTCGACGCCATCATCGCCGGCGTGAACATCGAGGAGCTGGATCCGGAAGATCAGTTTGTTGGATTGGGCGGACTCCCGAACGAAGAGGGAGTCGTCCAGCTCGATGCATCGTGCATGCACGGGCCCACCAGGCGGGCGGGCGCCGTCGGCGCCCTCGAGGACATCGCGACCCCGTCGCTGGTTGCCAAGGCGGTGATGGATCACACCGATCACATCATGCTCGTGGGCGCGGGTGCGAAAAAATTCGCGCTGGAGATGGGATTCAAGGAGCAAAACCTGCTCACGGAAAAGAGCAGGCAGGACTGGCTGCGGTGGAAGGCGTGCCTCAACCCGGCCGACGCCTGGCTCGACGCGCGGAGCGACAGCGTGCTGCCCCCGTCGACCGCCAGCATCCCGTTCGATCATCCTCTTCACGTGAAGTTCACGACCGGCACCATCAACATGAACGCGGTCAGCGCGGCCGGAGACATGTCGTCGGTGACGACCACGAGCGGCATGTCGTGGAAGGTGCCGGGAAGAGTGGGGGATTCGCCCATCATCGGCGCGGGCCAGTACTGCGACAATACCGTCGGAGCCGCGGGGTCGACGGGCCGCGGCGAAGCGAACATCAAGGCGTGCGGCGCATTCCTCATCGTGGAGTTCATGCGCCAGGGACTGTCACCCGACGATGCCTGTTTGAAGACGATCGACCGCGTCATTGCCATGACCGAGCGCCGGCTGCTGGATGCGCAGGGCCGGCCGTTATTCGATCTGCAGTTCTACGCTCTGGCCAAGGACGGGCGATTCGGCTCCGCCACCGCGTATGAGGGTGCCCAATTCGCTGTCGCCGACGCTCAGGGTGCGCGGCTTCTGCCGATGCGGTTCAGGTTCAGCAAGTCGCAGCGCCCGGAGATGCCAGCCGTCAGCTGCCGCCGAGCTTGAAAGTGCTTACGAGCTGAGAAATTCGCGCCGATGCTTCGGTGAGAGCCGTCGCCGCCGTCGCTATCTCCCCGATGTTGTTGCTCTGCTCCTCGCTCGATACCGCGACGTGATGGATTGCGCGGGAAAACGCCGCCGTCCCCTGGGATAGACTCGACAGACGCTGCGTCATGCCGGTGATCAGCTCTCCCGATTCGTGAACCGCCTTCGCCATCCGGCCGCTCAGATCTTCTCCCTCGACCGCTCCTTCCTCGACGCGAGCCAGTGCGTGGCGGCCTGCTTGCGTGGACTGTAGAACCTGTTCTACGGTGGAGACGGTGCGAGCGGTGGATTCCCGCGAGAGCTTGATGCTGTCCAGCATCTCCTGCACGAGAGAGGTGGTACGCTGTGCCGCTTCCGCCGAGCTGCTGGCGAGACGACGAACTTCGGTCGCGACGACGGCGAAGCCATGGCCATGCTCTCCCGCTCGTGCCGCTTCCATCGCGGCGTTGAGAGCAAGAAGCTTGGATTGACGCGAGATCTTCTGCACGAGAACCAGGAACGCCCGGATCTCGTCGGCGGCGGACGACAGCGCGTCAATGCCCTCGACGCTCTCCAGCGCATCGGAAGCGAGCTCCTGGAGTGAGGTCGAGGTGCGCTCGAGCCGAACGCGATTCTCATGCGCCAGCTGGCGCAACGCTTTGTCGCGGCGCAGGCCGTCCTGCGCTGCCTCGCTCATCGTGGCCGTGATCTGAACCAGCTTGCTGGCTTCCGCCGTCAGCTCCCAGATCGCCCGCTCACGCGCGGACGCGTCCTGACTGAGAATGCTCGACGTCGTCGCGCCCTCGCGAGCCGTTGCGGCTGCTGCCTGTGCGGCGTGAGCTATCTGCGTTGCGAGCTGGTCGTTGTCCTCGGCCGAAACGCGCATTTTTCCGGCGACTCCCCGGAGCTCGGAGACCATCGTCAGGGTAGATCTCGTAAGGCGATCCACTGACGTATTGGACGCAGAAGGTCTATAGGTGCTGGAGAGATCTCCCTTTGATATCGCCTCGTGGGTGCGCGCGAGCTCGGCGGCGGGACCGCTGACGTGGTGGCGGACGAATATCAGGGCGGCAGCGGCGGTGGTCGCGATTGCGATGGTGATCCAGAGAACAGCGATGATCAAGGCTGTCCCCACTCCGCTCACGGCGAAGACATCGCGCAGGATCTCTTCGGGAATCAGGTGGTAGATCTGCCAGGCGATCGCCGCCAGCCCCAGCACGAAGACCGATCCGAACGTGATACTCGTTCCGAGCGCGCGCTTCTGGAGCACACTGAACACGGGCCGGAGAAAGCCCGAAGCGGAGCGAGGAGCGACTGGATAGGGCGTTGCGGTCATCTGGGAGGAACGATTGTAGGCCTGCACCATCACCTGCAGCGACAGATGAAACTCGGTCGCGGAGCGGCTAGTTTGTACGAATGGCGAATCCGGTAATACGAGACGACCTCTCGGAGCCCATTTCGTACGATCCTGGTGCGATCGAGCGGAAGTGGCAGCGCATCTGGCAGGAGCGTGGAACCAACAACACGGACCTGCAGCGCGCCCAAAGGCCGTTCTATACACTGATGATGTTCCCCTACCCCTCCGCAGAAGGACTCCACGTCGGGAATCTTTTTGCGTTCACGGGGAACGACATTTATGGACGATTCCAGCGGCTCATGGGACACAATGTCTTCGAGCCGCTCGGCTACGACGCCTTCGGGATTCATTCGGAGAACTACGCCCTGAAGGTCGGGCAGCATCCGATGGATCTCATTCCCCGGAACATCTCCAACTTCCGGAGGCAGCTCGAGAGATCCGGTCTGATGGTCGATTGGCGCTACACTCTCTCGACCACGGAGCCGAACTACTACAAGTGGACGCAGTGGCTCTTTCTCCAGCTGTTGAAGCAGGGGCTCGCGTACAAGAAGCAGGCGGCTGTCAATTGGTGTCCGGACTGCAAAACGGTGCTCGCCAACGAGCAGGTTGTCGCCGGACTGTGCGAGCGCAGCAAGACGCCCGTCGAGCAGCGCCTGCTGGAGCAGTGGTTCTTCCGCATCAGCGACTACGCCCCGCGTCTGCTCGAGAACCTGGATCGCATCGATTGGTCGGAGACCACGAAAACAGCGCAGCGAAACTGGATCGGCCGATCGGAAGGGGCCGACATCGCATTCGCGGCCGACAACGTCTCAGGCGGCAAATGCCAGATTCGCGTGTTCACGACGCGTCCCGACACGATCTACGGCGCGACATACCTCGTGCTCGCGCCGGAGCATCCGCTTGTGGACGGGCTGACCAAAACCGCCGAGCGGAAGAAGGTGGACGCCTATCGGGAGAAGACCAAGAAGCAGGACATCATCACTCGAAAGACGAGTACCGAAAAAACCGGGGCTTTCACCGGTTCCTACGCGATCAATCCCGCGACCCGGAAGCAGATTCCGATCTGGGTATCGGACTACGTGCTGATGGAATACGGGACCGGCGCAATCATGGGGGTCCCGGGGCACGACGAGCGCGATTTCGAGTTCGCCACGAAGTTCGAGCTTCCGATCGTGCGCGTCGTCTGCGGTGAGCGGGAGGACGCGAATACCCCGTTGACTTCCGCGTTCACCGAATGCGAGTCGGGCACGCTGGTCAACTCCGGCGAGTTCGACGGGTACAGCGTCGACGCGGGGAAAAAGGCGATCGTGGAGTCGCTGTCGAAGTCGGGAGCTGCAAAATCGGTCGTGCATTTCAGGCTGCACGACTGGTGCATCTCGCGCCAGCGCTATTGGGGTCCGCCGATACCGATCATCTACTGCCAATCGTGCGGAACGGTGCCGGTTCCCGAAAAGGATCTGCCCGTCGTGCTCCCGTTCATCGAAGACTTCAAGCCCGACGACTCGGGGGTTTCGCCGCTCGCGCGTCACGAAGAGTGGTATCGCGTCGCGTGCCCGAAGTGCGGAAAGACAGGCCGCCGTGAGACCGACGTGTCCGACACCTTCCTGGATAGCGCGTGGTATTTCCTGCGCTACCCGAGCGTCGGTCACGACGACGTGCCTTTCGAGAAGACCATCACGAAAAAGTGGCTGCCGGTGAACTCTTACATCGGTGGAAACGAGCACGCAGTGCTGCACCTGCTCTACTCGCGCTTCATCACCATGGTGCTGCACGATGCCGGAATGCTCGAATTCGAGGAGCCGTTTACCAAGTTTCGCGCGCACGGACACATCATCCGTGAAGGCGCGAAGATGTCCAAGACGCAAGGCAACATCGTAAACCCCGACGAGTACATCGAGCACTGGGGCGCAGATGCGTTCCGCACGTATCTCATGTTCCTCGGCCCCTACGAGCAGGGCGGCGATTTCAGGGACGCGAGCATCTCGGGCACTCGCCGCTTTCTGGACAGGCTCTTCGCGTCGGTGCACGGGATGTCAAACGCCGGAACGCCCGATCAATCGGTGATGCGCAAGCTGCACCAGACGATCCGAAAAGTCAGCGAGGACATTCCGCGTCTCAGCTACAACACCGCGGTTGCGGCGATGATGGAGTACATGAATGCGCTGCGGAAGGGAGAGCGCACGCCTCACCGCGAAGAGGTGGTGCCACTGATTCCGCTCGTGTCCCCCTTCGCGCCCCACATCGCCGAGGAGCTGTGGGAGCAGACGGGCGGCACCGGGAGCGTATTCGATTCAGCGTGGCCGCAGTTCGACCCTTCACTGGCGGCCGAGGATTCCATCGAGCTCGTCGTTCAGGTGAACGGGCGCGTCCGCTCGAGAATCACCGTCGACCGCGACATCACCGAGGAAGCAGCCGTGGTGGCCGCACTTGCCGATCCCGTAGTTGCGAAGTTCGTGGCGGGGGCGCCGAAAAAAATCATCTTCGTTCCGGGACGACTGCTGAACATCGTGGCCTAAAGACGGGAGGCGGGAAGCGGGAAGCGATGCGAAAACTTGATGACGCTTTTGCGGCTCTGTCCCGGTCAGCGTTTCGGCAGAGACAGAGACTCGGTCCGCGCGAGGCCGAGTATTTGAAGTCGAAAGGCCTTCCGACTGTCGTGGAACATGCTCACGACCTGATTGCCAGGAGACTGGCGCCCGCCGCTCCGCTCAATGACGGAAAACAAACCCCGTTCAAGGGCCATCCTGTATTCATCGCACAGCACGCGACGGCCACGTGCTGCAGAGGATGCCTCGAGAAATGGCACCGGATTCCTAAAGGACGGGAGCTCTCCCGCGAGGAACAGGACCACGTCGTCGCCGCGCTCGAGCGCTGGCTGAGAGCGCAGTCCGCCTAGCGTTACTCGTACATGTTTTCGGGATCCGCGCGGGCGAGATCCACCAGAAAGCCGCCAATTCGCTCCGTCACCGCGCGGAAGAATCTCTCGCCCTTCTCGCGTGTGGAAGCCTTCGGGTTTCCCGTGCCCGTGTCGCTCGACACCTTCGTCCATTCCCTCGGCGTCCATGCCCATCCGTCGCGGAGTCCCGCGACTTTGAACCTCTTTGCCTTTCCCGAGCCGGCGTCGGACAGCGGCAGCACCAGATCCGGCTTGAGCGCCATCATGATGCTCGTTTCCATCTCTCCGGCGTGATCTCCGGGCTCGTCGAAATATTCCGAGCCCTTCACGCACGTCCACCAATTGATCGTACATATGAATAGATCAATTCGCGGCTGAAGCTCGCGAATCATCTGCTTGAAATCATTCCCGCCGTGGCCATTGAGGATCAGCAGCTTGCGCACCCCCTGGCCAGCGAGCGCGGCAGCCAGATCCGTGAGCAGCGCGAGCTGCGTGCTCGGATTCATGTTGAGCGCGAGCCTCAGGTCGAGCTGGCCGGTGTTCACGCCGAATGGCACCGTCGGCAGCGCTATCACCTTCGCTCCCTTGTTCCACGCGATTTCCGCAGCGCGCTCGGCGATCGCGCCAGTCTCGTAGTTGTCAGTTGCGTATGGGAGGTGATAGTTGTGAGGCTCCGTCGCGCCCCACGGCAACACGGCCACCTCGAATGCGGTGTCCTTGACGGATTTCCAGTTGGTTTCGGCGAGGACGAACGGGCGTGAAGGCACGCTAGAGCATCCTTCCGATCCACCCGCCGAAGAAGTAGCCGACACCGGCGACACCGACTCCGACGACGAACATGTCGAAGCCGGAACGGAAAAGTCCGCGTCCGGTGAAAACCGATCGCGCCGCGCCGACGAGGAAGTGCGAAAGCATCGAAACCGTGAACGAGATGACGATCGCGGTAGCACCGTGCCAAATGAGAAATGGAAACACCGGGATCGCCGCGCCGAACGCCGTCGCAAGGCCGGTTATCCAACCTTCACGGAAGGGCGACATGCTGAACTCGCCGATTTTGAGCTCCTCCTGCACCTGCTCCTTCAGCATCAGCGCCGGATCACCCATGACACGCGTCGCGAGTGTGTGCGCCGCGTCGCGGTCCATTCCTTTGGTCTCGTAGATCAGCGCGAGCTCATCGCGCTCGATTTCCGGCATGAGCTCGACTTCGGCTTTCTCCATCGAGATCTCGTACTCGTAGACTTCCCGCTCGCTCTTGCTGGCTAGATATCCGCTCGATCCCATCGATAGTGCGTCCGCGATG
>Ga0070680_100001065_pt1 | contig 19670 bp, 12 predicted proteins | sample KBSC73BmetaG_FD_64672 | JGI IMG/M metagenome (GOLD analysis project Ga0070680, IMG submission 64672) | Corn rhizosphere microbial communities from Kellogg Biological Station, Michigan, USA - KBS C7-3B metaG | ecosystem: Host-associated > Plants > Roots > Rhizosphere | place: USA: Michigan...
TCGCGCCACGACCACAAAGCAATTGCTTCGGGTCGTGGCGATGTGGTCCAGCGCGCCACGAAGAACAGATTCGCGCCTCGTTCGCCAAAATCCGCCAAATTCGCGTTCCCAACTCAATCCAGCCGTCCCTGGCGCGCTTACTTTTCGGAGGACCCTTCCGAACGCGCCGAGAACCGTGACTACCCCGAACACCTCAGCACCAACCTCCGCCGACGTCGTCATCATCGGTGGAGGCCCCGGCGGCTACGTCGCCGCCATTCGCGCCGCCCAGCTCGGGCTCAACACCGTGTGCGTCGAGATGGACAAGACCCTCGGCGGCACCTGCGTCAACGTCGGGTGCATCCCGAGCAAGGCGCTGCTGTCGAGCTCAGAGCATTACGAATTTGCTCAACACGCCGCGGCGACGCACGGCATCGGCGTCGGCCAGCTTTCGCTCGACCTCAAGCAGATGCTCAAGCGGAAGGACGACGTCGTCGGCCAGAACACCAAGGGCATCGAGTTCCTGTTCAAGAAGAACAAGATCACGTGGGCGAAGGGCAAAGGCACGCTGAAGGCCGGCAACGTCGTCGAAGTGTCAGAGGGTACGAGCTACCAGGCGAAGAACGTCATCATCGCGACCGGCTCGGTGCCGATCGAGCTCCCGTTCCTCAAGTTCGACGAGGAGCGCGTCCTGTCGAACGTCGGCGCCCTCAAGATTCCCGAAGTGCCGAAGCACCTGATCGTGATCGGTGGAGGCGTGATCGGCCTCGAGCTGGGCTCCGTGTGGAAGCGACTCGGCGCCAAGGTGACCGTCGTCGAGCTGCTGCCGGCGATCCTGCCCGGCATGGACGACGAGCTGGTGAAGGAAGCCGACAGGACGTTCAGGAAGCAGGGCCTCGACATCCGGACTGGCACCAAAGTGACGAACGGGGGCCGGACCGACAACGGCGTATATATAGAAGTAGACAAGGACGGAAAGACCGAGCGGATCGAGGGCGACTACGTCCTCGTGTCGGTCGGCCGACGGCCGGTGACGACGGGAATCGACGTCAAGGCGCTGGGACTCAACGTCGGCAAGCGCGGCGAGATCCTCGTCGACGACCAGATGCGGACGAACCTGCCGAACGTCTACGCGATCGGCGACTGCGTGCCCGGCCCGATGCTGGCGCACAAGGCGGAGGACGAGGGCGTGATCGCCGCGGAAGTGATCGCCGGGAAGAAGGTGCACATGCACTACAAGTCGATACCGGCGGTGGTGTATACGTGGCCCGAGATCGCGGCCGTGGGCAAGACGGAGCAGGAAGTGAAGGCGAGCGGGCGAGAGTATCGGGCGGGCAAGTTTCCGTTCTCGGCGAACGGGCGCGCAAGGTCGATGGGCGACACGACCGGGTTCATCAAGTTCATCGCGGATGCGAAGACCGACGAGCTGCTCGGGGCGCATCTGATCGGGCCGAACGTGTCGGAGCTGGTGGCCGAGGTGGTGCTGGCGTTCGAGTACCGGGGGTCGAGTGAGGATATTGGCGTGACGGTGCACGCGCATCCGACGCTGAGTGAAGTGACCAAGGAAGCGGCGCTGGCGACGCTGGGGCGGGCGTTGCATATCTGAGCCGTTGCGAGTTTTTCGCTCGCAGGCTTTCCGTTTCTATCCTCATCCTCTCGTAACTCGCCTCTCACATGAGCGGCTATTTCGATCAAGCCCCGCGGCCGCTTCAGCCCGAGGACATCCAGGGCACGCGCGTGCTGCTCATGGGTGCGCTCGGCGTGACGCCGTATATCGATCGGGCGATGGAAGTGCTGACGAGCGCCGAGCGGGGGAATGATCCGGAGAATCGGGCGCTTGTTATTGCGCGGGATGGGACTGTCGCCGGACTAGCGCTTTACGGCGAGATCGCGGGGACGGACGGGGGGTGGCGGTTGCACACGGCGGTGTTGGCGCCTGGCGTTCGCACGGATGATGTCGGCGGACGATTAATGGATGCGGTGAAGGCGGCCGCGCGTTCCGCTGGCGCGAGGTACTTGCTTGCGGAGATGCCGGATGATCCGGCGATTGGATTGGTGCTGGCGTTGCTGCGAGAAGCTGGGTTTCGTGAGGAGGCCCGCGTGCCGGGCTATTATAGAGAAGGGGTGGGATTGGTGTTTTGGCGGGTAAGCATGTGAGACCCCGCCCCCCCAGGATGTTGGCGTGAGCAAATTCCAATGTGAGTCATTACGGTGACTTTCGGAGACGGTGCTTGTGTCTGCATTGGTCAGAGCCGGTTGTTCATCTCCAGCCCGGTGAGTGGCACTTGACCCACCTGGACCTAAATTGGACTCGTGCTTCCATTTGAGTTCACGGTTCCTGGCCCGCCACTCTCTCATCAGACCCGCAACAAGATGCGTCTGGCAGCTTGGAGGCGTACCATTGCCAGCGCAGCCCGAGCTCGATGGGTTCCCTGCTGCGCGCCACACACGGAAGAATTGAAGATGACCGTCGTCTACTACCACGACGGGATCGCTATCCGATTGGACAACGACAACATGGTAAAGCCCATTCAGGACGCGTTAAATGGGCTGATTTATGTTGACGATCGGCAGATTGTCGATACGATCGTACGCAAGACCGCGGTTGATGGCGCTTTCAAAGTTCGCGGGATGTCGCCGGTTCTCGCGGCAGCCTTCGTGGCCGGTTTGGAATTCTTGCACATAACGGTCGATTCTGCGCCACCTCACGCGGAGTTGCTGGCATGAAACGGCGCAAGCAAACGGCGGTCGAGGCACTCCGGCGCGTGGCAGAAAGCTACCGCGAAATGGGTTACACGATCGTATTAGAGCCAGGTCCTCAGGATCTGCCAGCATTTCTTCATGGCATGCACTTGGATGCTATCGCGCATAAGGATCAAGAGCATGTGGCAATCGAGGTCAAGTCTCCAAGCAGCCTCCAATGGAACGAGGATCTGGTAAGACTCGCAAATGCAGTAAAATCAGAGCCAGGGTGGCGCTTTGATTTGATTGCTCAGCCTCTTCTCGGTGACCTCCGAGATCAGGAATATTATCGGCGCAAGTACGACGTTATTCCGGTTGCTGATATTGAACGTCACCTTGAGACCAGCCGCCGCTTAGCAAGCCAGAAGGACTTCGACGCGGCTTTGATTATTGCGTGGACCGCGCTCGAAGCAACTTTGCGACGCTTAGCGCTACAGAACGACGTGTCGCTTGCAACGCAATCGCGTCCACATTTACTAAAGGCTCTTGCATCCCAGGGCGTTATCACGAGGATGGACTACCAAGCGCTCGAGCGGAGTCTCGATGTTCGCAATCGGATTGCGCACGGACACGTAGCCGAAATCGACCTCGCGCGACTGCTGCCGTCAGTGCTAAAGCGTGCCGAGCGGCTCTTGAAGGATGAGTTGCTAAATAGGCGACCGGAGCACGCCGTCACCCAACTATGAGATTGGAATCAGTTTGACAACGGCCGTGTACCCTAAAAATAGGTTGAGCTGCCTACCCTGCCCACGTGATGTTCGACTTCATAGAAGCTGCCGAATTTCGTGAGTCCCTTGAGTCTGACTACTCGGACATGCGGCGCTGCGCGAAGGCGGGCGCTTGGAAGAGTGTGCACGTCCTCGCCGGAAGCATTGTAGAAGCTCTTCTTGTTGACTATCTCGTCGCAACAGAGGGCACGCGCTCAGGCGGAAAAGACCCCCTTCGACTGGATTTGGCAGAAGCAATCAGCATCTGTAAGTCGGAAGGTCTTCTAAATGATCGCACGGCTGACTTATCGACCGTAGTACGCTTGTATCGGAACCTCATTCATCCCGGCCGCGTCCTCCGCCTTCGTGAGGAGGCCGCTACGGTGAGCAGCGGGGTCATCGCCATCAAATTGGTTGACATGATCACCGCACAGGTCGAAGCGCGGAGGAAGCAAGCCTTCGGCCTAACAGTCGAACAGTTATTGTCCAAGCTGGAACGTGACGGGGATTCCATCGCCATCCTCAAACATCTGCTTGCTGACGTAAATCAATCGCAGCGTGCGCGTTTCCTACTTGAGGTACTTCCGCCGCGGTACTTGGAGCTGAAGCGTCAAGAATCCGCAGACGACATCTTTTCAACGTTGTCGATGACGGTCGATCGGTTAGAGCAGGCCTATCGTTTCGTTCTCGGCTCCGTTGACGCTGCGACCAAACAGCGAGCTGCCGAGCGATTCGTTCGAGTTCTGCGCGATGAAGATGGCGACACTATCCGGCTGATCCGGGAGGCATTCTTTCGACCAGAAGATCTTCCAATGGTTGCGGAGAACCAGAGAGAGTTGGTCAAGGAACACCTGCTCGCCTCCCACAATTCCTACAGTTCGACCCATGCGGCTGATGCAATGGCTGACCTAGCGCGATATCTGCAAAAGCCTGACGTTCGTCCGTGGCTCGATGCGTACATCCGAACCCTCGTGTCGCCGAATACGTCCGACTTCCTTCGGAACGGTGTTCGTAAGGCGCTGATCCAAGGCATTGCCTTCATTCCCAGTGAGCTTGAATCGATCGTCGACGGGCGGATTGCAGGCTGGTTGGCGCATTTTGAGGCCCGTAACGAATCGGAAAGTGCCGAGTATATCCGCGACCTCAGCCTCGAAGTGCGTAAGGTTCGGGACCTTTTCTGATGCCCTGCCCCTAGCGATGCGCACGATGCCAGTAGTGCCATACCGCCGTCTCGCACGACAGGAGAATGTGCAATTATGGTGACCCAGCACTGTAGTCGACGCCGATATCGGATCGATAAATGTATTCCGGACTGTCCTCGTGGACGGCGATTGCCTTCCGCGCCTTGTGGGTTTTCATATCGATGACTTTCATGCGACCATCTGTCTCGGCGAAAGCTTCGATACGGTGAAACGCATCGCCATAGGCCGCTGCAAATTCCGCGAGCGCCTTTAGCTTGATTAGCGCGTCGGCGAGATGGTACCCATGCGGGTCAAGAATTGAGGCGACGATCTTCCCTCGAACCTCGTGGAAAAAAACGAAATCCGGGTGCATTGATCGCCAATTCCCCGTGTCATCGCGATAGGCGATGCCGAGTGAATCCACAGCGGCTCGAGATGGGTTTCTGTACCAACCACGAACGTTCGGGCGCGCAAGCTCGGCGATTACGACCGCGCGCTCCCAGCTGTTGAGTGAGGTAAGCGGAAACTGGCCGTCTTCGTCGGCCATCAAATGAAGCGGCACGAGCGGCGCCGCCACGATTTGACCGTCCTCCTCACAGGAGAACCCCTCGATCCGAGTTCGTGGTGGACGCAGGACGCCCCGCTGCGGCTCAGTCGCCATCGCGCGGATGTTCTCATATTCCTGCTGCCGGATGTCCGCCAGGTCCTTGATCGCGACGCGGTGCTCTCCAAAAAGCCGCTCTGTCATTTCGAGCGCTTCACCGTCGACTTTGTCGCGCACCTCCTTGACCATGGCAAGCGCCGCAGCGCGGACGTATGCTTCGCGCAACCCGTCGTCGTCGTTTGCTTTGTCCGGACCGGCTAAGTGGTTCACGTAGGATTGGGCAACATCACCGCCGAACGCTTTCTTGGCAGCCTCGAAACCCGTCCGGATGGCTCGGTCGTCCGCGCGCTCGATAAACTCGGAGTAGCTCAATCCGACTTGGGTATAGCGTCCGGCGATCTCCTGAATATGCACCGCCCAAATTTCCTGAATCGCCGCCTCGAGCTTGTCCGCGTAGCGTGTGGCATACGCGTCGAGGATGCGATGCAGCTCCTCGGCAATGTTGCGAAGAGCCCCGGGCACTATGGCATCGGCGGCTAGTGCCTGAGCCAGCGCGACTAACCTCTTGACCGGCTTCGCTCCTCGTTGCGGAAGGGTCTGCGTCGGCAACGTCGCCCACAGTGCCCACACCCCGGGAGGCACGTTCGGATTGGGAAGCAGCTCTCTTCCGTCGATAACGGTTTTCTTCTCACCACCGGGCATGGTGTCCAGACCGCCGGTGAGAAATTTGACTACCTGGACTGCGGTCGTACGATTGAAAAACGGAAGGATACAGTCAACTGAATTGAGTCGCTCATCGCCGGGAATGCGGCGGGCAAGCGGATTTCGAACCATCCGCCCCAGCAACTGAGTGATATGCGTATGGTCCTTCGCGGGACGAAATGAGACGAGGACTTCCGCGCGCGGGCAGTCCCAGCCGGTCGAAATCGCATCCTTCGCGATAAGGACGCGCACATACGACGCGTCCTGTACGAGCTGGGGCTCGATCCAATCAACATCCCATGCGCCGAATGTCTGTGTCGAGTGATCGCCAAGGACGTGCCGCACCGACGAGGCGCGCAGCTCCGGATACTCGGAGAAGATCGTGTCGAGCGCGACTCCGATTTGATCTGGATTTGGGGTGTTAGGCGTCTGCAAGACCATGAGCGGCTGAACACGGTCCGTCATGCCTTGCTCGCGCGCGTATTCAGTCCATCGGTCCGTCGAGTCCTTGAGCTTGCGAGCCGCCCTGCGCACGAGAACGGAGTCAAAGTTGCCTGCTTCAGTGGGGATGTCGAGTACGAGAGTGTCTTTGACCAACCCCGACTCTTGCACCCGAATTGGATCAACCACGACAGGCGGTAATGTGCGCCGGTTCGTATTCGCCTCGGCCTCCTGCATCGCAGCCTCGAAATGTGCGATGGTGGCCGAAATGCCCCACACAATCGGAATGGGCGGGCGAGCCCTCGTGCCGTTGACCAGCCGCCGCACAATGGTCTGCTTGTCAGATGTGGTCCGTGTATTAAAGCCCCGGTGTGCCTCATCGAGCACCAAGTACAATGTGAGGTCATCGGATGCAATTGTGTTCGCGAGGGTTTCCCATATCGTCCAACCTTGCATGTCCGGCGCTGTCGCAGCAATTCCGGGGAAATCTGCCTGCTCATTCGCCGCGCTCTCGACATGCCCCCGCGTTAATAGCGAGTTTCTCGTGAGCTTCTGAGTGTTCAGAAAGTAAACTTTGCCGGGGTCCAGACGCGGCTTGGCGAACGGCGGCTCAATGTGAATGAGATTGGAGTAGGTGAACTTTTCGGAAGCTTGTCGAAGGCGATTGAACGTCTGCTTGTTCAAATTCGGATCGTCGGAGAACCAAAGCACCACCGCGCCAGGATCCGGATCGAAGTTGAAGGGATCGCTTCCCCAGAAGAGTGCCTCGATCGCAGCCCCAGCCATGACGGTCTTTCCTGCGCCGGTGGTGGCGGACAGCGAGAACGACGACATCTCTCGCTTATTCGGATCCTTGAAGTTGTCGCGGGCTCGCTTCAGGTTAGCCAATACGTCGTCGACCGCCTGCTCTTGGTAGTCCTTCAGCGTGAACTTCAAAGCGTCCCTCGCCCAGAATCGATTTCGAAGTTGCGCAAGTACGCCTCGTAAAGTCGGACCGGTTCGACGCGTTCTGGCAGACTCTGCGCAACTGACTCGAATAGCCGCTCCTCGTCCGTAACGATGTACGCGATTGCCACAGTAGCATTGGCTGCAAGTGCCGCGATGAATTCTTCGGTGTGGTCAAGATCGGCAAGGACGCCGTAGGTATCAGCGACGTCCCACCCTCTCGAAATGTCATCGATAAGCCGCCCGCGCGACCCAGCACGAAGCCAGAGCAGTGGGCCGATCTTCGCAAACTCACGGTTTGACGCGATGCGCAATGGCGCTTCATACGTAAGAGTAAAAAACCACGCGTTTTCCTCGAACCCGACGGCCATTGGGACTTCGTCCGTAAACCTGTAATCCCCTTTGACTGGCTCTCCATCGGGGGTCTTGCCGCTGATGGCAGCTCGTACTCGCGGCTTGGTGATGTATTCACAAATGCCGTGTTGCTCCCATTCGGAATCTCCAGGCCGCAGGCCGCGGGCGCGTAATTCAGCTTGTTCATCTGCCGCCACTTCATTGTTCGTGATCAGTATGCATAGCCGGCGCCCCCCGTCTTGGCGGTTTAGACGCATGACAGCGTGCGCGGTTGTCCCGGATCCAGAGAAAAAGTCAAGAATGACAGCATTCGGTTTGTCACCAACGACGAAGCGCAATGCGTCCTCCACGGCGTAAAGCGACTTCGGGAATGGGAATCGGCGCCCTGGTATCAACGCTGAGACCATATTGGTGCCGCCAGTTTCAGCGTTGTGAGATTTCATATTCCAGACGCGCTTTGGCGATGTTCCCGTTGATGCACCTCTAGCCACATGTCCTACGACCGACCCATCCTCCGCCCGTCCTGTAATGGTGATTATACCGGACCGGATCTTTGCAATAATCCCTGTTTGTAAATACTGAACAGAACCTGTGCGTTTTGCTGGCTTCCAGTTATTCACTCGAACAAAGCCGTTTGCCCAATTGCGCCTTAGTACGTCCGGCGTCAGCCCCCACAACATTTCGGTTCCATCCGGCTTCAATGGCCACAGCGCCACCGTTCCTTTCGGCCGTGCAACCGAGGTTCGATCGACACCCTGAGAGACGGCATCGCCAATCGAATGAATACGTCCGGTCGTTGCGTTAACAAAAATTGGATAGAACTGATTTGGCCGCGCGGATCGCACACTGGTCGGCTCTCGGCGCCGAAGTAGGAGCCATTCGATCGGCGCGAGATCTTGTGCGGCTTCCCGCGTATCATCGTCCTCACCACTTGGGAGCATGTTGCTTCTCCACCACTTCACTGTTGCACTCCCAAAGAACACGAAAAAGATGTTTTCCTCGACCCGCGAAAATCTGCCGGGCCTCACAGCACCCTTAGCGCTAATGACGCTCGTGACCATCGAGATATCGGCCGCTGGAAAGACCTGCTCAAGCAGCAGCCCTAATCGCAGGTACTCCTTCTCATCAATCGTAACGATCAATACTGAGCTGACGGGACTCAGCAGCTCCCTAGCGATGATCAATCGCCGCTCCATCATCGCTAACCACTTGCTATGACGGTACAAGTCGTCGGCTTCGACGTAGTCGTTATTGTACTTCCAATCCTTCGCGCCGGTGTTATACGGGGGATCGATGTAAATGCAGTCGATCGCGCCTCGATGGGTGAACAGCAGTGTCTCGAGCGCGTGGAAGTTCTCTGCGTTTATTACCGTATGAAATGGTTTGTCCCCACCACGGTCGATTTTGCCGGTAGAAACCAGCCCCGGGTAGATCGGGTCCCGGAACTCAGCCACAACGACGAGGTCGGCCAGAGCCGCAGTTTCTCTTCGATTACACCATTCGCGGTCGTCGATCACCGACTTGGCTGAGTCCGAGATCGATGTGGCAAGCGGTTCCACTATTGCGGTGCCGGCAGATCGGTCGATCCCAACTACTCGCCACAGCCCCCTGTCCGACTTCGTCGGCATTTGGCTGCGCGGCGCCAGTATGCGCACCTTGTCACCCCTCCGAACTTGCCGCCCGGGCAGCTCGACCGCTTCGGGCACGTGCCGTTCGAAGTTCAGCCCGAACGCGCGTCGATCGGCAAGCGCAGCAACCTCGCGCTCGAGATCTCTGGCCAGTGCGGGTTCTCGAGTGCGGAGCTCGTGCAGCAATTCGGTAAGTCGAGACAGGTTACCCCCTTTTTCCGTCCGCGGTTTAGCGGTAGAATCTCGCGCCATGACGACCTACACGCGCGCTCAAGCTGACGCAATCGCGTGCCTCGATCAACCGCTACACATAATCGCCTGTGCAGGATCTGGGAAGACGCAGGTCATCTCCCAGCGGATCGCGGCAATCCTAGCAATGCCCGGCATCAGGCCCGCCAATGTTATCGCGTTCACCTTTACGGAAAAGGCGGCCGCCGAACTGAAAGAGCGGGTCCTGTCGATCGTGGAACGGGATATCGGCGCGGTGAACGGGCTGGCAGAAATGTATATCGGAACGATGCACGGTTACTGCCTCGACGTTCTGGAGCGTCTGGTGCCGGACAAGTTCAAGTTCTCTGTGTTGACCGACATCACGGCCAGGCTGTTCGTCGACCGATACAGCGCGCGGTCCGGGCTGACGAGCTGCCCTACGACCGCGAAGAACGGGGTTTTGAGGCGTTATCGCGATTCAAAGCTCTACCAGCAGGTGCTGAGCGTGTTGCGCGAGGACAAGATCGCACTCGAGCACGTGCCGACTGGCGTTATCGAATCGTTCGAAAAGTACATGACGCTCCTCCGCCAGAACTCGTACTTCGACTACACGCAGATCATCCGTAGCGCCGTTGACTACCTCGAAGGTGACCCGTTCGAGGACGATGATTATGTGCGCGTCCAGGGGCACATTAAGGATGACATCCGGTACGTCGTCGTTGACGAATATCAGGACGTCAACCCGCTCCAGGAGCGGCTCATCCGAGGCCTAGTCAAGTTCGGGGCGAACCTTTGCGTCGTTGGCGACGACGATCAGACAATTTTCCAGTGGCGCGGCAGCCAAGTTGCCAACATTATCACATTCTCCAGTCGGTATTCCGACGTCCGGCAGGTCGTACTGGACGACAACTTTCGATCCAGTAGCGGTATTGTCGAAGTTGGCCGCTCAATAGCGGAGCGCATTCCCGCTGGCGAGCGGCTAGGCAAGAAGATGGTTGCGGCCGGCCAGCAAACGTGGGAACGCGGCGATATCCTCGCCCTTACGTTCGACACCCCAGCCGTGGAGGCCGCGTGGATCGTCGATCGGATCGAGCATCTTCGCGGCGTGCCGTTCCGCGACCGCACGGAATCGGCCTCGCGCGGCCTCTCGTGGTCCGATTGTGCTGTTTTATTTCGGTCCGTCGCTAAGGACTCCGAACCTGTCGTTGCCGAACTCCGGCGTCGAGGCATTCCGTACATAGTCAAGGGCCTGAATCAGTTGTTTGACAGCCCTGAAATTCAGGCTGTGGTCGGAATCTTCCGATTCATGATCCACGACATCGATGCCAACGCCTTGAAGGGCCGCTGGGACCACGCGGCCTTAATCCCGTCCGGCGCAGACTGGGCGAAGGCTCTGACCGTTCTCGAGACCGGGCGCGATTTCGCAGCTCATAAACGACATTCCGTCTACAACATTCAGCGCGTCTATCTCGACTTTCTCGAAGCCCTCGATATGCGCGAGGAAACGCTGCCCGGGGAACCGAATCGCGGCGAGCTCGTTTTCTATCAGCTCGGCAAGTTCAGCCAAGTCATCTCAGACTACGAGCAGATTCACTTTACCACCGACCCGAAGGCGAAGTACGAAGGATTTGCCAAGTGGCTTGAACATCAGGCGCGCGACTACTATGCGGACGTCGATGCAGACGTCGGCTATGCGACGCCGGATGCCGTGACGATAGCAACGGTGCACCAGGCAAAGGGCCTGCAGTGGCCCGCGGTGTTCCTTCCAGCAATGCGCAAGAACCGTTTTCCATCACGTGTTCAGGGCGGTGTAACTCTTCGCCATGTGATTCCCGACAACGCGATTGACGACCCGGCCCGATATCGCGGGACGGTTGACGATGAGACGAGGCTTTTCTACGTCGCCGTCACCCGTGCCCAAAAGTACCTCTACGTTTCCTTCGCACCGGTAGCGGATAACCAGCAACAGCGAGTCCGATCGGACTTCTTCAACCACGTGGCCGCGCAGCAGTGGGTGTCAACCGCAGCTTCCCCGATCACTCAGCCCAGACTCGCGCCTGCCCCGGTGCATGCGACACCTCAGGTCACACTGTCCTTCTCAGAGCTCAAGCACCTGTTCATCTGCTCATACGAATTCAAGCTGCGCTTCCTATATGGCTTCAATGCACCAATTCACGAGGCGCTGGGGTACGGCAAGGGGCTGCACGATGTGTTATCAGAGATCCACAAGCGAGCACTCGATGGCGACTTCCTGACGAAGGATTCCGCCGCAGCGCTCGTCGACCGCCACTTGAATTTGCCATTCGCGTACTCCGCGTTGCGAGACCAGCTTCGCAAGTCCGCCATCGACGCAATCGACCGTTACTTCGACAGCCACGGAAACGAGATAGCGAATACGGAGTTCTCCGAGAAGCAAATCCAGGTTCACGTTGCTCCAGGCATTACCGTCGACGGCCGCATCGATCTTATTCGGCGCCTAGACACGGGGGAGGTGGCGATCGTTGACTTCAAGTCGACCGAACGCGCCCAGGCGGAGGACGTTACTCGGGACCAGCTCCACGTGTACGCCGTCGGTTATCAGGAACTCACTGGGCAGGCCGCTGACGTGATTGAAGTATTGAACCTGGACGAGAAAGGAAAGACGACGCGCGAGGCGGTCGATGCACCACTGTTGACTGCAGTCCGGGAAAAGATTCGTGTGGCGGGCGCTGAGCTGCGCACCAACGAGCTCCCTCGTCTTGAGGCCTGGAGTCAGGATGCGTGCGGGGCATGCGATCTAGTTGGCCTGTGCAGGACCAAGCCGCTCCAGTAGTTGACGCGCGAATGGGCGTCGTGTTGGGCAGATTCCGCGTTCCTTCCCTTAAAGTGGCTTAATGATTTACCGTTGGCCGTGCCGCTTCGTCAAAACCGCGACGCGTTATACGAGACTCCCTCCGGCATTCTCAGTCCAGCGGGATTGTGCAGACGAGGGCTGTGAAGCATATCTGCCTCCACGCCCCCAACACCGAAGCAATGGCATCGAATGACACCAACGACGCTTGCTTCCCGACGGTTCCTCGAGCAATACCAGGCATTGTCGCCGTACGTCCGCGCATCAGCTAATCTTGCGATACGACAGTTAATCACTCGGAGTGAATCTGGAACCCCGCCTACGCGCTCACGTCAGATCAGAGATGTCGAAGGTGTCACGCCAAAAATCTGGCGAGCGAAGCTTGGTGATAATCCACGCCTGCTTTTCCGGTGGGAAGCGCAGCTAATTCTGCTTGCAGTCGGCCCACACCGCGTGCTGGACGATTATTCGTCGCGCCAGCTTTCACAAGATCTTAAGTCCTTGACCTCGATCCCCACGTGGTTACTCAATTCCATCCTCCCGTCTGACACGTTCTTTGACAGTCGCCCGGACAAGTCCGTGGAGCTCCTTGATGAAGCCGAAATTGAGCCGCGTTGGGTTTATTACCTCGATGAGGAGCAGGATCGCGTCACATCGGAATTGCTGGACGTAGCGCTCAGCGCCGATAAACGACGGAGTGCAGCAGTTCACTTCGTGATCGGTGGCCCGGGAACTGGTAAGACCTGCGTGCTTCTTAATCTCCTGGACATTCTCCGAAACCAACCGTCATTACAGGTACGCATTCGACTGACCCCAGAAGTTGCTGAGTATGTCCAGTCTGGCATGGGCTTCGACATCGCACCACTTCTGGACCGCGACGGCGATTTCGGCGGTCCTCAGCCTCGCGTTCTGCTCGTCGATGATCCGGCGTCCGCAAGCACAATCGCGAGTGCCTGTGAGTTCGCGACTCTCGCGCAGCGCCAAGTTGTGATCTTTGCGTTCGACCCGCTCCAACTCGCTGAAGCTGTGTCAGATGCGGACTTCGCATCGATCTGCCGTCGCTATAAGGTCACTTTACATGAACTGAAACGATGCTATCGGCAGAAGAAAAACGTGGGGAATGCAGCTAAGAAGGCGATGGATGCAATCGCCGCTTCAACACCCTTTCTCGAGAAGGGCAAGATCGGTGAGTTCCGGGAGGATCACGCGCATCTGACTTCGTTGTGTAACTCTGTCGAATTCTGTAACCCTTCCGGATATGTCGAGACTTACGCAGATGCCAAGCTCTCACACATCCAAGCTGAACTACGCCGGCTTGACAGCTCGAGTGGAGCACTTTGGACGCACTGGCCGCCCCTGCTCGTCGCAATCGACCCTGGCCTACCCGACTCCATCCAGGAATCAGTTCGCAACTATTTCAAAGCTGCATCGGCGCATGCCGAAACTAGGGTTACCCACGTCGTTTATGCGCTTGCCGATGTCACCTCACTAAAAGGCGTCGAGTTCCAGCACGTATTCTTGTTCATCAGTCCGAGCCTCTATAAGGAGGTCAATCGCGGCTTTCGAGGCAGTGGTAAGCACGTCTACAACAGTCGGAGGCTGCTGCGCATCCCATTTACTCGAGCCAAGGACAGCCTCGTGACGTTCGTGATCAAACGCGCAATTTAGACCTCGATAATCACCATCGATGCCCAAGCGGCACACTTACAGAGAATTACACAGAACAACCGCTGGCAAGTACCTGCGTGGCAAAGCGGAGGAGATACTCGCGGGGAAACTTGGCCATCAGCTTCGGGGCAAAGTTCAACTGATCCTGACATCGCCGCCTTTTCCGCTCAATACCAAGAAAAGCTACGGCAATCTGTCAGGCGATGAGTATCGCCGGTGGTTTGTTGGCCTCGCGGAGACATTCTCTGACCTTCTCACACCAGACGGTTCGATAGTCGTTGAAATGGGGAACTCCTGGACTCCGGGACGGCCAGTTCAGTCGATGCTGCCAATTCAGTGTCTTCTCGATTTTGCTGCCAACCCGAAAGCCGGGCTTCGGCTTTGCCAGGAGTTTATCTGCTACAACCCCGCACGGCTCCCCTCTCCGGCCCAATGGGTTACCGTAGACCGCGAGCGAACGACGGACAGCTACACAAGACTCTGGTGGCTCGCTAAATCAGACCGGCCGAAGGCCGACAATAAACGCGTTCTGCGCCCCTATAGCGCCGCTATGCGTTCGCTCCTCTCGAGGAAGACCTTCAACACGAAGGCAAGACCGTCGGAGCATCACATAAGCGAGAAGGGCTTCCTCGCGAATAACGGCGGGAGCATCGCACATAACCTTTTCGAGCTCGAGCCGCTCAGCGCCGGCCGGGCGGCCAGATTGCCCAACGCGTTTGCATTTGCCAACACCGGATCCGGCGACACCTTCACGGCTGCCTGCCGCAAGCGGCGGATTACGCCACATCCGGCGCGGATGCCTGCCGGGTTAGCGGCCTTCTTCGTCGAGTTTCTAACCGATAAGCGCGACTTGGTACTTGATCCGTTCGCCGGAAGCAATACGACCGGCTTCGTCTCCGAACAGTTGGGCCGCCGCTGGCTCAGCATCGATGCCTCCGCCACGTATGGGGCTCAATCGCGACTTCGCTTTAGCCTATCTAACGGACCGCGTAGATAGACAGTCGCCGCAGCTTGCATCTTAACAGCGTCACTATGCCAACGATTAATCTCGTCAAGGAAATCGCCAAGATCGCAAAAGCCGATCTATTCGCGAGGGACCCGCATTCCCACAGTCCGCTTACCGGACGCTTTATCGGACGTCCCTACTATCTCGATTATGCAACCGCACGGTTGCTTGTTGCAGATGCCTGGAAGCGGGATGCCGGCGGGCTGCCGCAGGGTGCATTTCTTCTCGCGTATTACGACGCCGAAGATTCAGTACGCGAAGCTGTATTGCTCCGTGTCTTGAACCCTGCACCGTTACCAACCGACAGCGATGTTATTTCGTCGATGGTCGAGTACTACAAAGACAATCTCAAGATGTCGGGTAAGGGCGCGCAGCTAGACACATACACGCGCTACGAATTCAGCTTTTCAGGCCTGGAGTGTCGCACGCTCGGCACCTTCTATGAGGACGACCACGGCAACTTCGCGTTCGGCGCAGATGTCGAGAACTTTTTCAGCGCCCATAATTACAGCGTCATCAAGCCCAATCCCGAGACACTCGAGACGATTGTCAACTTTCGCGAGGGCGAGGTTGCAGGTGGACCCGCTGACATTCGCCTCGGGCGTGTTCGCTACAGCTCAACAGTTCGATTTGGCGAGCAGGCTGACGACGTGCCGGTATACGTCACGGCCCGCGACTTCCTCGGCACGCGGACAGCCCTTTTTGGCATGACGCGCACTGGCAAATCGAACACTGTCAAGAAGATCATTCAAGCGACAGTAGCGATGAGCGATACGGCGCCCCAGAAGCTCGCCGATGTAAAGAAGACAACGACTAATCCAGCCGAGCTTCTAGATCCGTTCACCAAGGATCTCATGCCTAAGTACCCGGTAGGCCAGCTGATCTTCGACGTCAATGGCGAGTACGCTAATCAAAATCTTCAAGATGCCGGTACTGCGATATCCGACATTTACGAGGCGCGCACGACTCGATACAGCGTGATCGAAAAGCCAGGGTTCAAGGTGATGAAAGTGAATTTTTTCCGCGATATCGAATCTGGCTTTGAGCTAATTAGGAGCTATCTCGGCGCCGAGACAGGCGACTACGTGAAGAGCTTCTTGGCCGTCGATCTCACCAAGCCCGATGACTACTCAACAAATCGTTCCGCACAAACGCGCTACGATCGCAAGGTTGCCGTATACCTCTGCTGCTTAGCGAGGGCCGGATTCGATGTGCCCAAGGGGCTTAAGATCGACTTCGACGCAAACGTCGATGTTAATAGGCTTTTTCAGGATGGTAGCGAAAATCTTAAGGCTGGCCTAAAGCCTGAGGTGGCGATTGACTGGTGGGAAACCATCTGGTCGGTGTACGGCGACGCGTCGTGCTTTCAGGACTACAAGAGGAAGCACGGCCACGAGTGGGCAGATGATGACCTCAAGGCGCTGTTAGCCGTTCTGACCAAGCGAAAAGTGCCAGGTGGAGCTGCCAATGTCAGCGGCTATGTAAAATTGCGGCCAATCGCCGACCGCCACACGTCAACCGTTGGGAAGGCGTTCGAGCAGGATATCATCGACGAACTCCGCGTTGGCAATATCGTCATAGTCGATCTGTCTCAAGGAGCGCCTGACCTGCAATCGTTATACTCGGAACGGATCTGCCGGCACATCTTCACTGACGCGATGCAGCGGTTTATCTCCAACTCGCCCAATAATTTCATCCAGTTCTATTTCGAAGAAGCACACAATCTCTTTCCTAAGAAAGACGACAACGATCTGGCACAGATCTACAATCGCATCGCCAAGGAAGGGGCGAAACTGCAACTCGGGCTTGCCTACGCCACGCAGGAGGTGAGCTCGATCAGCTCAAACATCCTCAAGAACACACAGAATTGGTTCATCGCGCACCTCAACAACCAAGACGAGATCAAAGAGCTCAGAAAGTACTACGACTTTGCTGACTTCTCGGAAAGCTTAGTCCGCTTTAGCGCAAAGAGCGACAAGGGTTTTGTCCGCATGAAGGCGTATTCCAATCCCTTTGTTGTACCTGTTCAAGTTGACCGATTCGCCGCCGCATAGAGCTAGGTTCTTCATATGGGGTACATGAACAGGTTCGGAAAGCGGGCGCAGGAGATTGCCAGCAAATCGGCACATACCGAGATCATTAGGGATGCGTCGGTCGCAGCTTTCCTGAACAACTGCCATCTGCCAAAGCTCGCAGATGATGTGGATCTCGATGAAGGGGCTCTCGCCAATTTCATCCCGGTCAGCCCCAACCCTATCAAGCACATCGTAGCAGTGGATGCTGGGTTTACTGAGGTCCCAGTCAGGTCAGCCTTCCCGTCGGCCACGATCTGCTTCTTCCAATTCGGAGCACTCTTTTTTTCAATGAACGACCTCGAGTGTCTCGAGCAGCAACCTTTTATCGATCCCGACGACATCGCGAAGTTGAAGAAAATCGAGCGGCTCAAACTCACGTTACCGGTGCGTAACGTGACCTATGGGGCGCAACCCAACCTGACGCACTCCGTCCGCCTGGCGCTCTATGAGTTTTTCATGCAGCCGCTCGACGGTGAATCACTCATGGAGTCGCTCAGGTGGTTCCTGTACCAGGAATACCTGGGGAAGGCGGCGGCTGAGACTTGGAACCTGGCTAGCTCCCCGTATGGAGACGGCTCAAATATCGCCTTGTCCAACGCATCGTTGGGCGATGATTACCAGTGGGCGACGCCGAACGGCCCGATATACCTAACGGATGTATTCCGTCTCCACGAGCGGATCGACAACGAGGTCGGGGTTGGCGGTATCCAGGCGTACATCATGACGGCCATTGAGCAGCTGATTCTGGTGCATTTGGTCAGACTAATTCTCAAGACCAAACCAGCGGTGCTCAAACAGTTGTTGTTCATAAAGGATGGGCCGCTCGCTTTCTTCGGGCAGACCGCACCAATGCATGGACCTATGCGATCACTGGTGAAATACCTGCTTGAGAAGCACGCCCTGTATATGGCGGGATTAGAAAAGAGCGGAGCGTTCGTCGAGCATGCGCATGAAATCAAGGCAAAGCTGCCTTTCGGCACAGTATTGCCTCTCGATAACGATTACATCTACCGATACATAATCCCAGGGACCGCAGATTCGGAGAACGAATACGGGCGGACGACCTATTACAGCTCGAAGGTCATCTTCAAGACGCCGGTGGGCGCCCTGCACGTGATCACAGTACCGACACCAGAAAGACTGCCGAAGCCAACGGCAACGAACCTCCCGAACCTTCAGTCCATACTGACGAACGTTGAGAAACTCCGCTGCGACATGTACGACAATGCCCTCTTGCCAATAGCACTCGTGAATAAGCTGGTGTCACTCTCGAATCATCCGAGCTCACACATTCTGCAGCAGTTTGCGACGGGCGCGGTCCAGGACTGACAACTGAATTGCGGCCATGAACCGTGCTTAAGAATCTGCCGACCTCCGTAATCGAACAAGCCCTTGCCGATGTCTTAGGCGAGATGGCTGGAGAAGCCCTCACTGCGAGCGTCGTGCGCATCGACTTCGCGAGCGCATCGGATCCGGCCAATTGCGAGTTAACAATACGGCTTAGACCTGCTCAACCCCTTGTAAAGCAGTCCCTTTCCGTCATTGGCGTAGCCGGCGCCGCGCCGCGAGAATCGGACGAACCCGCTACTGATCAGTCAATTGCGGGATTAACGGGGAAAGCGCTGAACGAGCAATGGAGCGTCGGCGCGCAGCACTCGCTTTATCATCACGAGGGACGATGGTACCACAAATTACGGCGGTTTCCGGGAGCACTGTTTGATTCTAACGGGTACGTGCTCTTCCCGACCGAAGAAGATTTCCAGAAATCGCCGCACTTGGCCATCACCCAAGACGTGCACGTTCCAGGCGGCATTTCGTCATTGCCGGGCTACACTCGAATTCGCAAATAATTGATGAGCACTCGCATCGACGGTTGTTGGCCGGAGTCAACCAGGCGGATCAAACACCTCGGCATTCGCGAGACAGCTTAGCCTCGCACATTGCCTTCCTCATTATCATTTGCTGTACTGCGAGGGGCTGGAATGCTCTCGTTAACTAGGTCGACAACCCGGCGAAGAGTGCGCCGAATCTCCGCCCTTCGCCGGTCCCTGAACTCGGTGAACGTCGTTAGATCGAATTTCATAGTTGCGGGAGAGTCCGCAAACTCTTGAATCAAGAGGTGGCGAGCGATGTCGACACCATCTCGCCTTAAGCGACCGAAGTAGTCGGCCGGCAGTTCTGCACGTTTGCGAATATTGTCGGTCGCACCAACGTACCGGAGATTCCCAATGTCGTTAATCTGCGCCGAGAGCTGACCGAGGCGCGACCGCAGCATAGACTGTGGGTAAATGTGGTCGACGTGCGGTTCGTTCCCCTTGAAGCGGACGTCGAACGGTGACGTGCCCCATCGGTCGACATACACGATGCTTAAGAGCATCGCGCGCATCCGATTATCCGACAGATTGCCCTCGGCGATCTCGACCTGAAAGCCGCGACGCCTGAAGTATTCGACAATCTCATCGAGCGGGAACCCAGATCCACACTGCTGGCCGACCGACTGGTGAACAGCGTTAATGGTCGTGTCACCGCTGGAGCCGAACCAATTGAACAGCTGTGCCTTGTGATAATATGCGCGCATACGTACGCGCGACGCCTCAT
>Ga0070680_100001067_pt1 | contig 19663 bp, 15 predicted proteins | sample KBSC73BmetaG_FD_64672 | JGI IMG/M metagenome (GOLD analysis project Ga0070680, IMG submission 64672) | Corn rhizosphere microbial communities from Kellogg Biological Station, Michigan, USA - KBS C7-3B metaG | ecosystem: Host-associated > Plants > Roots > Rhizosphere | place: USA: Michigan...
CGGGGCTGAATCCACTTCAGCCCATGCTGTTCGAGCGGCAGTTTCGAGAGGAACGGAGACGATGCGGCGAGCGGGTGAATGGCGGAACAGACGTCGTGCGTGAAACCGGGCAGCGTCAGCGCCGCGGATCTTGTGCCGCCGCCGATGGTTGGCTGCGCTTCGAACACCGTTACGGCAATACCGGCCCGCGCCAGCGTAATCGCGGCCGTGAGACCATTCGGTCCCGAACCAATAATGAAGGCCTGCACTGCTATAACCACCCCTGCTGCTGAAGAATGCGGCGAAAGCCAGGCGTGTCCAGCGAAACCGTGGGGAACCAGGGCCCGACGAGCGTTCGTGACCACCATTGGCCCGTTCGTTTTCGGGTCTCCGGGTTCGCGAAATGATACTCGTACAATTCCGCGCGCACGAACTTCGGCGCGTGATCCGGAAATGGATTCGATTTCAGAAGGCTCAGCACGGGCCTGTCATTTTCCAGCAGCTTCGCGACGAAATTCACGAACCACGGGTAATCGTAGTAATTGGACATCGCCGCGAACCACATCAGCCAGTCGAGCCGCAGATGATACGGAGCAATCTGCGGCGGCATACGCGTCACGTCGTTGGGTTTGCCTTTGAATTCGTACTCTTTCCAGCGCGTGGAAGAACTGATTACGGCATCGTCCGTCCCCTCCACCACGACTTCGAACCGCTGCCGGGTAATTCCGCCGAATGCGCCGTAAGTTCCCACGAGGTGAAACGGGTTGAAGCTCGTATTCATGATTTGCCGCGGCGAAAGCATGTTGCGAATCGGCTCAATGCTTAGCCCCGCAACCATGATGGCGAGCGCTGCAACCGCGATGCGATAGCCGAGGTGCGGCGCGTGTAGTTCCGGCGCGCGCACGGGAAGCACGGCCGCCAGATAGCGCCCGTCGATCGCGGGAATCGCCAAAACCATCGTCAGAAAATTAAGCCACGAAAGATTCCCGCTGGCGAAGATTAGCGCCTGGAAAACGATCGTCACCAGCGCGCCGATGGTGGCGAGCGGCTGCGGAAGGAAATACAGAAACGGAATCAGCAGCTCAGAGAAATGGTTGAAGGCGACTCCGGCTTTCTTCGTCCATTCGGGCCCGTTCGCGAAATACCAGCTCAGCGGATTGGGCATCGGCTGGGTCTCGTAGTGGTAATCGAGGCAGGTGAGATTTCTCCAGCACGGGTCGCCGCGCAGCTTGATCAGCCCTGCGCCGAACATCACGCGGAATTCCAGCCATCGAAGCAGGTAGATCACGACAACCGGCGGCTCCACCAGCCGGGAGCCGAAAAAGATCGAAAAGAATCCCGCTTCGAGCAGAATCGATTCCCAGCCGAACGCGTAGAACGTCTGGCCCACATTCACAAACGAGATGTAGAGGACCCACATCACGAACCAGACAAGCGCATTCAGCCACGAATAGCGGCGATCTGCCACACCCGCGATGACCAGAATGGAAAGGGCGATACCGATCCATGCCGCCGTGGTGAACGCCCAGTCTTTTGGGGCAAGAAAGAAGAGGCTTGGGGTTTCGCGGAAACTCGCTTGTTTCACAAACGCCGGAACCGGCAGCAGCCCGTGCTCGCCCAACAATGGCCGGAACTGATTCAGCGCGCACAAAAAAGCGATCAGATATACAACGCCGAGCGCTCGCTGAAATACGAGCCGGGTGAGCCAGTAATCGCCCGTTTCCCAGATCAGTTGTGCGGCAGCCACGCGTGTTTCCGCATGTCAATGGAGCGGTACAGCCAGGAAAAGCGTCTGCCCACCGTGCATGATCTGCAGCAGCGCCGGGCGGTCGCCGGATTTATCGAGCGCCGAACGCACGTCGTTGCCGCTACGGACCGGCTGGCGGTTAATCTGCAGAATTACGTCGCCCTGCCGGACACCGGCCTGGGCCGCGGCCCCGTTGGGATCCACAGAAGCAACGACAAGGCCCTGCGTACCTTTCGGAATTCCCAGTTGCTGCGCGATATCCGGCGTAACCGGCGTGAGTTCGACGCCAAGACGGCCCGCGGGCGTTTGATCTTTTCCACCGCCGCCCCCGCCTGAGTTCGCCGCCGCCTGCTCCGGATTGAACTCATTCAGCTTCAGCTTCACCTGCTGCTGGTTGCCATTCCGCAGAATCGTCAGCGTGACATCAGCTCCGGCTCCGGCCGATGCAACCGAGTTGCGCAGCGAATTGACGTCGTTAATCGCCTTTCCATTCAGGTCCAGAATCACGTCGCCGGTCTTGATGCCCGCCTTGTCGGCCGCGCTGCCGGGGCGTACGCCGCTCACGAGCACCCCCTCAACTTTCTTCAATCCGAGACTGGCCGCCAGATCGGCAGTGATGTACTGCACGGTAACGCCGAGCTGGCCCCGCGATACTTTTCCGTGCGCCACCAGCTGTGTCATCACGGTTTTCGCCATGTTGGATGGGATCGCGAAGCCAATCCCGATATTTCCGCCGCCATTTGGCGAGAGGATCTGGGAGTTGATCCCGATCAGTTCGCCGCGCGTATTCACCAGCGCTCCGCCGGAATTACCGCGGTTAATAGGCGCATCGGTCTGCAGGAAATCTTCGAAGCTGCCGTCGCTCAGATCGGTTTGCCGGCCCTTGGCGCTGACAATGCCGGCCGTAACGGTTTCACCGATTCCGAGCGGATTGCCCACAGCAAGACATACGTCGCCAACGCGTACCTGATCCGAATTGCCGAGCGAGAGCACCGGCAGCTTCGAGGCGCTGATTTTCAGGACCGCCAGATCGCTCGGTTTATCCGCCCCCACGACTGTCGCCTTGAAATTTCGCCGGTCTACCAGATCCACGCTGATTTGTTGCGCCCCATCGATCACGTGGTCGTTCGTCAGGATATAGCCGTCTTCCCGAACAATGACGCCCGAACCGAGCGAGCTTTCTTCCTGCACGGGCGGCTGGCCGCCGCGGAAGCGGTTCGGGCTGCCACCTCCACCGCCGAAAAACCAGTTGAAAAAGGGATCGCCCTGAAATTCGAACTGCTGCGGCGCACGCACGCGCGTTCGCGCATGCACCGTCACCACAGCGGGCGCCACGCGGTCAACTGTGTCTGCATAAGACACGATGTTGCCCCGGGGCGCAATGGACCCCGATATGGGCTGGGTCGGCTCCACCCGGCCGGTGGAAGCCCCGCCCGAATTGTTGTTGTTATCGCGGTGTTCAGCCCTCGACTCGAACGAACCGCACGAAACCAGAAAAACTCCAGCGACGACTACCAGAAGACGAAGCATCGAACGTAAACCTCACGCATGTTGCGGGCTCAGCCCGCCGGACCAGCGCCGTAACCGGAACGCCAGACCGAGCATGAGGAGCCCGAAAACAAAAACATATGCGCCGATCCACCATGCGATGACGATCGCGCCTGGACCCGGCGCAGTGAACAGAAGAAAACCGAACACGATCGAAGCGACTCCCGTAAGCACCAGGAGCCACTCGCCCCGAATGAAGCGGCGCAGGCGGATGGCGGCTGCGATCTCCAGGATTCCGGTGATCATCGCCCACGCGGCGATGATGTAAATCAGGACCACCAGCGTCAGGAGCGGCCAGAGCATCGTAATGATCGCTGCGCCCACTCCCGCAATTCCTTCGAGCAGCAACGGCCACCAGTGCTCGCCATGCCGCGCCGACCGGACGGCGGCAACCAGGCTGACGATTCCATCAATCAGCGCATAGGCGCCAAACAGGATTGTTAAAGCGTAAAGGGTCGCGACCGGTATAAAAAACGCGATCAGACCGAAAATCACGGCGATGATCCCGCGGAGGGCCAGAGCCCACCAGTTCAGGGCCAGCACTCTTGCCATGCCTGAAACATGGATGCACTCCGGGGGCCATGACGCGTAAAGAAAAAAAATCGGCTGTGCAAACCAACGCACTTCCGGCGCGGAGAAGCCAGGCGCTCAGCGCGAGCGCACGTTCAGGAATTCAGGCGCGTGGCAGCAGGCCGAGCCCTGGCCGGTCGGGAAGAATCAGCTTCCCCTGCCGCACCTGCACCCCGATGAACGGATCGTTGGCAATGAGCAGATTGCCGTCAAGGTCGGCATAATCCACCAGAGGAGACAGATGCGCCGCCGCCGTGACCGTGCATGAGCTGGACACCATGCAGCCGAGCATCGTTTTCATGCCGAGCGCTTTGGCGATCTGAATCATGCGCCAGGCTTCCAGGACGCCGCCGGCCTTGTCGAGCTTCACGTTGACGCCGTCGAATGCGTCCTTCAATTTCGGGATATCGCTGGCGTGCCGACAAGCCTCATCGGCAATGATCGGGATATGGACGCGGGAACGCACCCATCGGGTCTCTTCAATCATCGCCGCCGGCATGGGCTGCTCCACGAATTCCACGCCCTGCTTCTCCAGCCAGTTGATCTTGCGAACGGCCTCTTCCTTGCTCTTCCAGCCTTCGTTTGCATCCACCCGCAGCGGTTTTTTCGTCACCGCCCGCACGGCGGCGATGGTCGCTTCATCGCTATCGAGCCCTACTTTGATCTTCAGTACCGGAAAGGGCGCTGCTTCCTGCACTTTCGCCCTCGTGGTTTCCGGCTTGTCGATTCCAATCGAGAAGGTGGTGATCGGAGCGTCCTTCGCATCCAGACCGAAATACCGGTAGAGCGGCACGCCAAGCCGCTGTCCGTTCCAGTCCATCAGTGCAATGTTGATGGCGGATTTTGCGGCGAACTGCCCGTCTATGCGGCGGAAACACTCGGCCGTCGCCTTTTCGAACTGGGCGGGATCGACGGTGCTCAGGTAAGCCGATACGCTCTCTACGGCTTTTCGGGCGGATTCGGCCGATTCGTTGTAGCGGACAATGGGCGCGCCCTCGCCGTGCCCGGTAATGCCGTCGCGTTTGAAACGGAGATGCAGGGTATCTCTGAAATCGGAGGACGACATCACAGTCGTCCACGTGTGTTTCAGCTTCAGGCGAACGATTTCCGTCTCGAGCGAAGCCCGATCGGAGGTTGCGGCGCGCACTCTGGCGCCGGCCAGAGCCGCTGTTGCCGTACCTAGCGCCTCCCGGCGGGTCAGGCTGCGTGCTCCTTTACCCAGGCCTCTTCCCATTTACGGATCACTGCATCGAACTCCTCGATTTCTTTCGGCGTTACCAGCAGGTAGTCTTTTTCAATATCCTCCGCATTTTCGATTGCGCGCTGCAACTTCAGGCCGGCGATTCGCGAGCACCACGCGTCGGAGATTTTTCGGCCGCTTCGCTCCGCGTATGCGCGAACATCGGCATGCGGCAGGACCACCGTCTTCTGCATCCGGTCCGTTCCGTTGTCCAGTACGAACCGGACGTCCACGGAATCGCTGTGGCGTATGGAAATGCCGGTCTGCAGGTACTTGAACAGAGCGTGCCAGGTCTGGCCGAACGGATCCGGTCCGATCTGGAAATCGCGAAAATTTTCCATTACGCCGTATTTTAGCGTGAGCGCGTATAGCGTTTTACGTTTCGAAGCGGGCCCTGGGTATCCTGGTACTTACATGGCATATCAGAAGGAAATGACCGTTGGGGCGGAGATTGCCCGCAAAGCGGGGCAACTCGCGCTCAAGATCCGCGAAGGAAATATCGGGATTGAATCGAAATCCGATGAGTCGCCCGTCACCATCGCCGATCGCGAATGTGAAAAGCTTATCGTGAGCGAGCTCGAAAAGGCCTTCCCGGACGATGGCGTGCTCGGCGAGGAGGGCGCGAATCGCGAACCGGCGAACGGCCGCAAGTGGATCATCGATCCCATCGACGGAACGCGCGACTTCATTCGCGGCACCCGGGCGTGGAGCGTGCTGATCGGGCTTGAGGAGAACGGCCACGTGGTGGCCGGCCACGCCTATTTCCCTGCTACCAATGAGATGTTTTCAGCCGCGAAGGGCGAGGGCGCTTTCTGGGACGGCTCGCGCATCAAAGCTTCCGGCGTCTCGACGAAAAGCGAGGCGCTGCTCTGCTGCAACGGCCTCGGCTTCATGCACCGGTACCCTTTCGCGGGTCAGCTTGTCGATTGGCTGAAGAATTTCTGGACCGTCCGCAGCATGGGCGGCTGCCTGGACGCGATGCTTGTGGCGAGCGGCCGCGCCGATGCGTGGATCGAAGCCCAGGCCAAGCCCTGGGATCTCGCGCCGCTGAAGATCATCGCCGAAGAAGCCGGGTGCGTGACTTTCGATTTTCAGGGAAATGACACGATCTACGGCGGAAACTTCGTCATCTGCGTGCCGCCGCTTGCCGACGATCTGAAGTTGTTCACAGCGCGCCGCGGCGAGTAGCCAAAAGACAAGGTTCCATGCGCATCGCCGAGCTGGTTGGCTTGAAAAAGTTCCGAGTGGTGGATGGGCCGGAGCCGAAGCCCGGTCCGGGAGACGTCCTGGTTCAGGTATCCGCTGTTGGCATCTGCGGATCGGATATGCACTACTATGCCGAAGGCGGCATTGGCGATTCGCGCTGCAAGTACCCCGTCGTTCTCGGGCATGAGCCTGCGGGCATCGTTGTCGCGACCGGCGCCAGCGTCACCGGGATTCAGCCTGGCGATCACTTCGCGCTGGAACCCGCGATTCCATGCCACAGCTGCGAATTTTGCCGCCGCGGCCTTCAAAACCTCTGCGACAACATGCGTTTCATGAGCTCCGGCGGAATACCCGGATTCTTCCGTCAGCGCGTAACGCTGCCTGCCACCAACCTGATTCCGATTCCGAAGCACGTGAGCCTTCAGGAAGCGACGCTGATCGAGCCCATCGCCGTGGCGCTCCACTCCATGAAGTTCGCCGCCCTGCAGCCCGGCGAAACAGCAGTAGTCTTCGGCGCAGGTCCCATTGGTCTGCTGACGGTGGCGGCGCTGAAACTCGCCGGGGCCTCCCGCATCTGGGCCGTGGAGCCCGTCGCGCACCGGCGCGAAATGGCGAAGGCCATCGGCGCAGACGTGGTCCTTGATGTATTGGATCCGGAAAAAACCATTCTTGCCGACACGCAGAACCGCGGGGTGGACGTCGCATTCGATTGCGCCGCAAAGAAAAACACGGTGGGTCGCGCCATCGCCTCGCTGGCCAAAGCAGGACGGCTGGTTTATACCGGGATTCCTTCCGAACTCGACATCCGCGTCGACGCCGTCGGAATCCGAAAGAAAGAACTGACGATTTACAACGTCTACCGGTCAAATCACCAGAGCGAGGCGGCTCGCGATCTGCTGGCGACGCATACGCGGTATTTTGCCCCGCTCATTACCCACACGAAAGGCCTCGAAGACATTCAGGCGGCCTTCACTCAGGTGGATCGTTATCAGGATGGAGTGGGCAAAATGGTGATCACGCCGGCGTGATCGAGTACCACTAAACAAAGACGACCATATGCCCATGAAGAACCCCGCCCATCCCGGCCGCATCGTGCGCGACGATTGTCTCGAGCCATTGGGTCTATCCGTCAATGAAGGCGCGAGGGTTCTCGGCGTCACCCGGCAGGCGCTCAATAACGTGGTCAACAGCAAATCCGGCATCAGCCCTGAAATGGCCGTCCGCCTCGCGAAAACTTTCGGCAGCACCGCCGAAACGTGGCTGCGGATGCAGGTTGCCCATGATCTGGCGCAGGCGCCGTCTGACCGGATCAAAATCAACCGGCTGAAGATTGCGTAATGCTCTTCCCGCGAGAGACGTGCCTGCTTCGTAAACGGTCCTTGCGCCCCGGGCGCGGTCGCGCCTCGAGACATGTAAACTGTTCCCAGGAGACTGCACCATGGCGGCAGCCGTTCTTGTAGCGATTTTTATATCGGTTTTTGTAGCGATTTTCCTCCCGATAATAATGTCGGGAAAGCACTGGAGAGCAGAGCAGGACAGAGCTCGCGCGCGCCGTATCGCTGACGCCAGGATGAATGCAAGACTCCTGAGACTCAACATTTGAGCGCACAGCCTGCCACTCGGGCGGGCGTTGTGCGCGGTCAGGAAAAGGCCTTCCTGAAGCCTCTCCTCAACGTCTCGCAAACGGTCCTTTGCGCAACTCCGCACCGGGCGCTTCCCTGCCCGCGGTGGCAACTTCCGGTAATGTGAAGTCCGGCCGCCCCTCGCTCGTGCCACCTGGCAGAGCGCTCAATCTGTAACCTCGTTGAACCCCCGGCCGCTTAAGATCATTGGCACACACTTCTCCGCCCGCGCGGCCCGCGTCTTCGCCTGCTTCGCGCCTGCGACATGAAAGATGTACGACTTTCTCCGCCCCGGCGTTAGGGCTTCGAACGCGGCCTTCAGCTCTGGAGCCGCATTAAGCCTGAGTTGCAGCTCCTCGGGAACCACATACTCCGAAGCCGCCTTGAGGGGAACTTTCCTTCTCGACTCCTCGATCTGGATGGCTTCGTAAATGTAACTCTTCAGGGTCGGCTGCAGTTCCGAAATTTCTTTGGGAGAGGTGAATTTAATCCAGCGGCCCGCCTGCGTATGCTCTCCGATTTTTTGGAGAATGTGCTTCGGGTCCTTTAACAAGGCGCCTTTGAAGAACGAGAGCGCGCACGCATCCTTTAGCGGGATGACGATCGCCACGTTCTTCTTCTGCCAGGTGAAGCAGGGCTTGCCCCATTTCAACTCCTCGGCCAGGTCGCAGTCGGGTAAAATCCTCCTCAGGTTGTCTGTTTCCTCCTGCCACTTTTTCGCGTAAGGCACGTTCATCGTCGCACCCTCTGCGCCACATTCCATTCGGTTTCAGGATGAGGCAGCCGTGCTGGAAGCATGGGGGACAACACTGATTAGAAGGTTAACTTTAGACAATATGCCACCCGTGCAGGAATGAAGAAAAGCGCAGGAGCCAGATCGTGCACCAGAAACTGTCTCAGATTCAGATAACGATAAGTTTTGCCCCATGACATTTGACGACCAGTTTGTTTGAACGATGGCGATCGGCGTCAGTAAATCGGCGGGTTGGGCGGCGAGCAGATTGAGACATCCGTCGGCAGGTTCAACGTAACTGACGGTTTCCCCTTGCACGCCTCGCTGATCTTGTAGTGGTAAGTGACTTTGAACGCAGTGGTTGGTGCGTTCATAAAGGTCCAGGTCCGCAGGTTAATCGTGGCAGCTGCTCTCAGGAGGCGATGGCCGGGTAAGATTTTGATGTCGGCAAAGATCTCTCCCGATGTCGCGACTTCGGCGATAACGTCGCCCTGCACCTTCGCCGCGCGAGCTAGCGGCGGGTAAAAGGGAACCGCAGCGCTAAGGACGGTTGCCGGAGTGGTGGGCGATGACGGATACGCTATAACCGGTCGGCCGCCTCCACAGATTCAATAGACACAGCCCGCGGCTCCTGTACGGGCTGCATCACCGCGCCGATCCGCCCCTCCGCATCCAGGCGCAACGCGCGCCCACGCCATCCCACGGTCTCTCCGAAGAAGCCCGCCACCCACGCGCTGAAGCTCAACACATCTTCGAGCGGCAGCAGCAGCCAGTAAAAGCCCGCTCGCGTCCCGCCCGGAAACACCGTTGCGGCTGCGCACGCAAGCGCCACCCTGGCCGCAACCGCCGCCGCGACGAATGGCGCCGTCTGATGCCGGAGCGCGAACGCGATCGCCGCCACCATGAGCGTCTTGGTGAAGATCTCGCCCGCATAACCGCCTCTTCGCGAGCGCCGCGTGCTTCGTGTCCAGCGCATCCGATGCCGCCAGCAGGAGGCGAAACCCGCGCCGCCGATGTGATGGTCCACCATCACGCGCGAGAGAAGAACACGTCGGCCGGATTGAGCCATGCGCTGACCCATCACGAAGTCTTCCGCAAGATAGCTCCCCATGCTTTCGAGCCCGCCGATCGCTTCCAGATCTCGCCGCCGCACAGCCACCGTGCAGCCGATCGCAAAATCGCATTCCCTCAGAAAGACGGCCGTCAGAATCTCCGGTACGAATTCCGTGTTCAACCCGAGCGCCTGCAACCGCGACCACGGGCTCGCCCCGACCGCGCGATAAGGACAACTCACCAGCGCCACACCCGGCCGCGAGAGTTCCTCAATAAGCGTGGTACACGCATCCTCAGGCAGATGGACGTCGCTGTCCGCCATCACCAGAATCTCGCTCCGCGCTTCCCGTGCAAGCGCGCTGAGACTCCAGACCTTTGCATTCGGCACGCGCGGCTTGCCGGTGATCACGAGTCGCGCCGGCACGCCGGGAAATTCCGCTATCACGCTGCACGCGATCTCCACGGCGGGATCTGAGGCTTCATGCACGCCCAGCAGCACCTCGAAATTGCCGTAATTCTGCCGGAAAAGACTGCGTAGATTTGATTTGGTACTGTCATCCGCGCCGGAAAGCGGACGCAGAATGGAAACCGGCGGACACTCGAATGCCGCATCGGGCGCCGATCGCCTTTTTCCCGCCCGCCTGTAACGAATGACCGCCACGACGGCGATCAGGCAATAAGCAATAGCGCCCGCCACAAAGGCAGGCAAAAGCCATCCCGGTATTCCTGTCACCCAAATCCCCGCGCACCACCCCCGGCGCGCGCCCTCGAACCAATACTACGATGAATTCGACGCGATGCGAAACATAATTGTTGGCACCGCCGGCCACATCGACCACGGCAAAACGTCGCTCGTGAAAGCGCTGACGGGCATCGACGCGGACCGGCTGGCCGAAGAAAAACGCCGCGGCATTACCATCGATCTCGGTTTCGCCCACATGCGGCTTCCGGGCGATCTGCGTATCGGCTTCATCGATGTTCCCGGACATGAAAAATTCGTCCGCAACATGCTCGCGGGTGCGGCGGGTATTGACGTCGTCCTCTTCGTCATCGCCGGCGATGAATCGATCAAACCGCAGACGCGCGAGCACTTCGAGATCTGCCGCATGCTTGGCGTGAAGGAAGGCGTCGTCGCCATCACCAAAGCGGATCTCGTCGATTCCGAATTGCTCGAGCTGGTGAAACTCGAGATCGAAGAATTCACCGCCGGTTCTTTTCTCGAGAACGCGCCGAAAATCGCAGTCAGTTCCACTACGGGCGCCGGACTGGATGAGTTGCGCACCGCTCTGGCAGCCGCTGGGGCCGCCGCTCAGGAAAAGAATGCCGCGGGCTGGCTCCGTCTGCCCGTCGATCGCGCGTTCACTATGAAAGGCTTCGGCGCGGTCGTCACCGGAACGCTGGTGTCGGGGGTTATCGGAGCCGAAAGCGAAGTCGAACTGCTCCCCGAAGGCCGCCGCCTCCGCGTGCGCGGCGTCCAGGTCTATGGTGAATCGGCCCGCCGCGCGCGCGCCGGCGAACGTACCGCCGTGAATCTGGCAGATATCGATCCAGGCGAGATTCGGCGGGGCATGGTGCTCGCCGAGTCCGGCCGGTTCGGAGCCGTCACGCGCCTCGATTGCAGATTGGATCTGCTCGCCTCAGCCAGGCCGCTCAAAAATCATGCGCCGGTGCACTTCCACACCGGCGCGGCTGAAGTGGAGGCTGAGGTTCGTTTTCTGGATAAGAGACCTGCGCTCGAGGGCGGCGAATCCGCCTTCGCTCGAATCGTCCTCTCTGAGCCCGCGCTGCTGTTGCCGGGCGATCGCTTCATTATCCGAAAGTTCTCGCCCGTTGTAACCATCGGCGGCGGCGTGGTGGTGGATATCAGCGCGAAACGCTACCGCGCGGGTGAAGACTTCGGCTCGCGTCTTGAAATGCTGCTCAACGGAACGCCGGCCGCGCAACTCGAACTGCTCGTTGCCGAACGGCCGTTCGGCCTGGAGGAGTCCACCGTCATCGCGCTCACCGGATTTCGCGAAATCCCGCAATCCCCTCAGCTCGAGCGGGCAGGCGCATGGCTGATTGCTCGCTCGCGCACGCGCGAACTTGCCGCCGCCGTTCGCTCGAAGATCGCGGAGTTCCATCGTCGCAATCCGCTGCTGCCCGGCATTCCCAAACCGGAGTTGAAGGCCTCCACCATGGCCGGCGCTTCGAACGCGATCTTCGAGCATGTGCTTGCGGCCGTGCAGGATGCCGCGCAGGCGGGCGACGTGGTACGGCTGCGCAGCCACAAGATCATTCTTCGCGAAGAAGAACAACAAGCGCGTGGCTCGATCGAATCCGCCTTTGAGCACGCGGGCCTGGCGGCGCCTTCCGTGGACGAAGTGCTGAAATCCTGCCAGGTAGACCCGGGCCGGGCCAGATCGATTTTGCAGATGCTGATAAAAGATGGCAGGCTCGTCCGCGTTCACCCCGATCTCGTATTGCACGCGAGTGCGCTCGCTGACCTGCGCGCCCGGCTCGCCGCGCGCCGCGGCCAACGTTTCACAGTTCCGGAATTCAAACAGTGGACGGGCGTCTCCAGGAAGTACGCCATCCCGCTGCTCGAATACCTGGATCGCGAGCACGTCACGGTGCGCCAGGGCGATGTGCGAGAAATCGCCTGATTACGGTATTGTGGCTCTTCAGCCACACAGGCAGCCCAGGCGACAAACCCGAATTTTGAATATTTTCAGCTAGTTACAGGGAATACACCGGCGGGCATTCGGACAAGCTACCGCTTTTCGTGTCATACTGATGAACAGCGACGGTAAATCCCAAAAATGACGCAGTTGGACGAGGCTATTGCCCGGTATCACCGGATCCTTGAATCCGAGCCCTACCGCGACCTGCGGTGGGTAAAAAATCTTCAGGAGCAGATGGAAGCTCGCCAGCTTTCAGCTGGTGGCCGCCTGCTCTGTCCTTTTCTCCGGCCGAATTTCGTCACCCAGAAGCAATACGACAGTCTGGTCAAAACCGGCGAAGCGCTGGTCTCCGCTGTGGATCGAATGCTCAAAATGGCGCTCGCGTCTCCACAGCTCCTTTCCCGCATGCAGCTTTTTCCCGCCGAAAAGATGCTGGCTGCGATCGATCCCGGTTACGAGATGTCCGAGGTTTCGGCTCAACTCGATCTGCAGATCCAGAACGGGTCGCTGCATGTCTTGCAGTATAACGCGGACGCGCTTTCAGGCGCGGCGTACGCGGAAGGCCTCTCGGACCTGTTCTATGATTGCCCGCCCGTGAAGGAATTCCGGCGTCGTTATACCCTGACGAGAGTCGGCGGAAAGAAGCCTTTTCTCGATGCGCTGCTGAAAGCCTACGGGATGTTCCGGGCGAACACTTCGGGGGCGAAAAAGAACCCGAACATCGGGATCCTCGAAATGCGCCCCGTCACCAGCCGGAGCGAGTACGAAATCTTCCGCGATTATTTCCGCGAAGCCGGCTTCCCCACGGAGCTGGTTTCTCCGGATCAGCTCGAATATCGCAACGGCATTCTGCGCGCCGGCTCAGAAAAGAACGGCCCCTTCGATATCGACCTCATTTACCGGCGCGTGAGCGCTCAGGAGTTCCTGATGCGGTTCACCCTGAATCACCCTCTGGTGCAGGCGTACCGCGATCGCAAGGTTTGCGTGGTGAACAGCTTCCGCTCGGAGCTTTCGCATAAGAAAGCCATGTTCGCGCTGTTGACGGACGACAACCTCACGGCGAAGTTTCCGCCGAACGAGCGCAAGGCGATTACGGAACATGTGCCGTGGACCCGCATCGTGAAGAGCGGCAAAACCACCTATCACGATCAAACGGTCGAACTCCTCGACTTCATCCGCGAGAATCGGGAAAAGCTGGTACTTCGTCCCAACGACGAATACAGCGATCTCCACAGCTTTATCGGCTATGAACACGACGAGGGCTCCTGGGCGCGGGCCATCCGCGAGGCCCAGCGTTCTCCGTACGTCGTGCAGGAGCGCGTGCCGCCCTCGCGCACCGTATTCCCGCTGATGAGCTACGGCCACCTTGAGTTCAAGGAAATGCAGGTCGATGTGCAGCCGCAGGCTTTCCTCGGCAAAGTCGCGGGCTGCTCGAGCTACTTGTCCTCCGGACCAGGGACTTATTCGCCGGCCTCGGGCATCGCCCCGACGTTCATCATCGACCCGAAATCGTAAACTGAACGCGCGTGGAGCGCCGGCTTTAAGCATGGTCCGGACACAAACACTCCGACGATTGCTTCGGCCTCATTTGTTCCTTACATTTCGCACAGTGGGTGGGCTTATCGAGTCTGATGAATTTGAGCGGCTTCATCCCGAACAGACCAGAAAAAGCCTCACGGCCCGCCTCGAACCACTCGGCTTTCTCGTTACGCTCGCACCGAAACCATTGATCGAATCCAGCTAAGCTTTTGATTTCAGAAGCGCTTTTTTAGAAAGAAACTTTTCGGTTGCGAAAGCGCCTGCGCCATTTTAAGACGATGAGTCTCGGGGTGAAACGGAAACTGGCTTCGTTTCCCGGCACATGCGGATGAATTCCATAACCGCGCGAGGAACATAATTTCTCTTTTGCAGCACCACTTCCACTTCACACTCAATTGTGCGGTTCGGGATACGGAAACAGCGAATCTTCGCACTTGCCGGACGCCGGCGGGAGCGAAGCGCAAAGCCCATGTTGATCTCGATCAGCCTGTCGATAGCCTCCTCATTTTCCAGTTCCGTGATTACGGTGGGCACAAGCCCTCTCGCGGCAAACAGCCGGTCACACGCTCTGCGGAGATGGCTTCGTGGCGGCAACGTAATCAGAGGGTAGCCGGCCAGTTCCGCAAGTTCGATCCGGGCTTTCCTCGCCAGGGGATGACGTTTGCCCACGGCCCAATCAAACTGTTCCCGATAGAGGAAAACAGACTCGAGCCCGGGCAGGGGACGTGGAAGATCGGACGGATTAAAGACAATTGCCATGTCCAGCTTTCGTTCGATTAAATCCTCGATCAGGTCGTCCGCCATTCCCGTCACCAAATGAAGCCGCACGCCCGGGAAACTCTTCAGGAAGCGTTGTAGAACGGCCGGCAGGAACGAGACGAGGACACTGCTGCTGGCCCCGATGCGCAGGCTACCCTGGCGCAGGCTGTTCAAGTCACTCACCCGGCATTGTGCGTCGGAGATCTCCTGGCGGAGTCGCCGGGTGAGATCGGCCAGAAGACGTCCGGATTCCGTCGGCGTGACCGCCCGTCCGGAGCGCGCGAGCAGAGGGCAGCCGAGTTCCTGTTCGAGTATTCGGATCTGACGGTGGATCGCTGAATGGGAGACGTGTAACAGCTTTCCGGCGCGAGCGTATCCCCCGGATTCGATTACGCTCAGAAGTAATTGCAGTTGTCGCAGTTCCATGGCCTTGCCCGGCGCCCGGCGTTTTCCGTCCGCTCAACCCCTCGCGGCATCGGCGGGTTCATTGGTCCCGCAGACACCTGTGCGAATTTTCGAACGGTACTGTCGAACAATTCTAATTGACAAGACCTCTCTCCGGGTATTACACGTACGGCTAGATGTCGTAAGGATTCGCGGGGGTAGTCGTTACTTCGCGTCGAGAGCGGGGCATTCCCGACCTGAGCCATTTCGTTGCGTTCTTGTGCGCTCCCGAGGGGGGTTAATCCTCCGATCCGTGTAGTAAGTCGCAATTGCTGACGGGAGTCGTTTGTCTGTCTTTTTCAGGATGAGAGAGACAGAGATTCGACGAGAAAGAGGGGGTGTCAATGTTTGGGCGTAAAATGCGGTCCGCCGCAGGCACCGCTGTCGCGTGCTTCGGACTGGTTGTGCTTATCGTGCAGCCCGCGGAGGCGCAGGTCCTGTACGGATCCATGGTCGGAGATGTGAAGGATGTCTCGGGCGCGTCGGTTCCCGGCGCGACAGTTGCTGTAACTCAGGAACAGACGCAGCTGACCCGCAAGGCAGCCACCGATACTGGCGGGCACTATACGCTTTCCACGCTCCCGCCGGGCGACTATGACGTCAGAATCTCGGCGTCGGGATTCAAGACGTTTGCCAGGGAAAAGATCCCCGTGGTCCTGAACAGCGTGAGCCGCGTTGATGCCGCGCTCGAATTGGGAGAGGTCAACCAGACAGTAGAGGTGACCGCCACGGAGCAGTTGCTGCAGACGGATCGCACCGATGTCCATCACGACCTCAATGCACAGACCATCCAAAACGTGCCACTGCCGCCCGGAAACAACTTCGAATCGTTGTTCGGCACGATTCCGGGAATCAATCCACCCACAACTGCTCACTCAATTCCGACCAATCCGTCGCGCGCGCTGCAATTCAACGTAAACGGCACAAGCGAATACGGAAATGACATCCGAATCGATGGCGTCAGTCAATTCAACATCTGGGTTCCGGAAAATGCGGCTTATATTCCATCCTCCGACGCAATCCAGGTGGTGAACGTGGTAACGGGAACGTTCAATCCGGAGCAGGGACTTGCGGGCGGCTCCACGGTGAACGTGCAGATCAAGGGCGGGACCAATCATCTACACGGCGATGTTTATGAGTATCACTATGACAATAAGCTCGAAGCCCACAACTTTTTCGATCCCAATAACAAGATCACGCGAGTTCCGAAAGATATTTTCAACCAGTTCGGAGGCAGCATTGGCGGCCCGATCAGGAAGGACAAGCTGTTCTACTTCGGGAATGTTGAGCTGACCCGGCAACGGCAGTTCGCCACAAATCTTGCGACGGTCCCAACCGTAGCCATGATGAATGGCGACTTGAGCGGTTCGGATCCGGCGAACGGACTCGCGGCAAACGTCGATGTGATTTACGACCCCACAACGGGCAATGCGGATGGTTCAGGGCGCACGCCATTTGCCGGCAATGTGATTCCTGCAAGCCGGATCAGCCCGGTGGCGCAGAAACTAATGGGGCTGCTGCTGAAAGCGCCGGGCAGGTTTCTACCGAGCGCCAGTACCTCTGCGCCGAGTTCGAACTATCTTGCAGCCACTGACTTCGCCTTCAATCGCATCACCACGGACGAAAAGCTCGACTGGAATGTAAGCAACAACTTCACCATGTTCGGACACTTCGGCTTTCTGAACTACAACGATCTTGACCCTCAGCAGTTTGGGGAGGTCGGCGGCGACCCGATCAGCAGTTACGGCGGCAATGAGGGGCGAGGCGACGGGCACACGATCACGGTCTCGATCACCGGCAATTACGTCAAAAGCAGCAATTTCGTGCTGGACGGGAGCTTCGGGCTAACGCGCATGGTCACGAACTCGAGGCAGCTTGATCTCGACAAGAACCAGGGCCTGGACATTCTCGGTATTCCCGGAACCAATGGCACACGGAAGTTCGAAGGAAGCTGGCCCCGATTCGCGATCAGCAACTTCAGCGATCTCGGTACGCACAACACTTACATGCCTTACTTGCGTAACGATCCTCAGTTCTACTGGAGCGGCAATGCCACGTGGATCCACGGCAGCCACACGGTTCGCTTTGGCGGTTCGATTTTTGTCCTTCACCTGAATCATCAGCAGCCGGAGTGGAACGCCGGCGGATCTACGGAACCGGGGGCCGGTGGCTTTAATTTCGGCAGCGGTCCGACCAGCTGCAAAAACTGCTTAAACGGCAAAGCATCGAAAACGAACGCGTATAACAATTTCGGGACATTCCTGCTGGGGCTTGACACGAATTACGGCAAGAACATTCTGGTGCCCGACTACTTTCACACAAACACTGATCAGTTCAGTCTTTATATGGGGGATCAATGGCGGATTACGCCTAAGTTGACCGCCAACCTCGGGGTTCGCTGGGAGTATTTCCCCATGCCCACGCGCGGCGACCGTGGTCTCGAACGCTATGACTTCGCCAGCAACACCATGATGCTTTGTGGCATTGCCGGCATCCCAACGGATTGCGGCGTTTCCATCAGCAAGACCCAGTTCGTACCGCGCGTTGGTTTGGCCTATCGGGCGACACCCACTTTTGTGGTTCGAGCCGGGTATGGCATCACGAACGAGCCGTATAACCTGGCTGACGACTTGCGGACGAATTATCCCGTACTGATTCCGTTGTATGTGACCGCCGATTCGTACCAGGCGGCCGGCGTCCTGGACAGCGTAAGCCTGCGGAACGCACCCTTAGGCTCGCCTGGGCTGCCGATAGGCATTCCCCTGCCGGCGCTTCCGAACCTCTCTACCGGCAAGGTCCCGCTTCTTCCGAATGTGGCTCTGGCTACAACGGGAAGCACCGTTCAGCGCGGCTATATTCAGTCCTGGAACTTCACCCTCGAAAAGGAATTTCCGCACGAATGGGTAGCGCAGGCGGGCTACGTGGCCACTCGAACCATCCGGCAACTTGGCTTTCTCGACCTGAACGCTGAAAGCCCCGTCGGCCCGGCGGGATGTGTCCCGGGCAGTTCAACAGCGGAGTGCGGCGGTAATGCCAGCCGGCCCTTTTACGATGCTGCGCACCAAAACAGAATTGCGGCAACATCTTTGATCACTCCGACTGCGAATAACCACTACGATGCTCTCCAGACCACGCTGACTCACCACTTTCAGCACGGCTATCAGCTCCAGCTCGCCTATACCTGGTCGAAGGCGATTGGAATTGCGGGGGTTTCCAATGAGAAGGGGAGTGCCTACATCCAGACGCCCTCGGCTTACTTTCTAAACCGCGGTCTGGCCCCGCAGGACCGCCCCCACAACTTCGAAACGCTTTTTGTTGCGCAGCCGCCGTTCGGCGCCGGCAGAAAGTGGGCGAACGGCGGAATCCCCGCAAGAATCCTCGGCGGATGGCAACTCAGCGGAATCCTGAAGGTGGTATCCGGGAGCGTATTCCAATTACACGCGGGCGGATCCTCGGCAAGTAACCTCAACGCTACAGGGAATGATCAACGGCCAGACCTGGTAAAGTCCTCAGTCGCGATTTCGCGCCAGGTCGGTCCGGGCACCACATGGTTTGATACTTCCGCTTTTGCGACGGTCAGCGATCTGAACCGCTTTGGCACTTCGCCGTTCTACCTCCTGCACGGCCCCGGATTGTTCAACCTGGACCTTGCGCTGGCCCGCAACTTCAGACTCACGGAGCGTTTCAATCTTCAGTTCCGGGCCCAGGCGATTAATTTCACCAACACGCCGCATTTCAGCAACCCTACCGGCGATATCAACAGCGCCAACTTCGGCCGCGTCAATGGCCTGGCCAACACCGGCCGCGATGGGGGAGTGGACGCACGGCAGTTCGAACTGAACGCCAAACTGAGCTTTTAAGAGCGTCCCGTGCGATCGGCCGGAGGAGTTCCCTCACCACATCCCTGGCTTTTTTATCCTCACGCAGCCCGACGTCTTTGGGAGAATATCCACGGTCAGCACTGAGCCCGGCAGCAAGTCCAACGCGATCCCGGCATTGTTTACAAGGATATCGAATAACGTCTCTGTACGCTGGACAGATAGGTTCCCCGAGATCGCATTTGAGATCGCTGCTTGCCGTGTCCTCCTCCGTTGTGCCTGGACCAAAAAGCCAGACTGGCCGGGCATGTTTGGGACAACAGCATTTTGGATCGGCGTGGGTCTGATTGCAGTCTTAAATGCCATGGCTTTCCTCACCGCCGAATCAAAGTGGCCCACCACCCGGCTTTGAACTCAGCAGAGGCCCGCGCGCAAAATGCGTACAGCCCCAAAACACGTAAACAAAGGCCAGACACGCGTCTGAATCTTAAAGCGAACGCGCGGCCCTGGCCAGAGACGAGATTGCGATAGCATCGTAGTCTCGTGGCATCCGCGCGTGCTCAATCGATGCTCGATCCGGAGCGGCTCCAGCCCGCCCGTACCGGCAATCCACTCTACTGTCATACCGAATTTCTTGAACAGCTGGAAGCCAGACGCGGCGCCGCCGTTGGCCAGCGCGCGTCCCTGCTTCTGAGACGGTTGCTGCTCGACGAACGGCGGGAATTTTTCAAATCCACCCAAG
>Ga0070680_100001070_pt1 | contig 19651 bp, 12 predicted proteins | sample KBSC73BmetaG_FD_64672 | JGI IMG/M metagenome (GOLD analysis project Ga0070680, IMG submission 64672) | Corn rhizosphere microbial communities from Kellogg Biological Station, Michigan, USA - KBS C7-3B metaG | ecosystem: Host-associated > Plants > Roots > Rhizosphere | place: USA: Michigan...
TTCCGCGCCCTGACGGCCCAGGACGGGCGTTACCGCGTCGTCAATGTGCCCGCGGGCGCGCAGAGCGTGCGCGTGTCGTTCATCGGCTACGGGTCCGCGACCCAACCCGTTACCGTAACGAGTGCCGGCGTGGCACAGGCGGATTTCACGATCGCCCAGGTTGCCGTCGGCCTCGATGCCGTGGTCGTAACCGCAACCGGCGACCAGGCCGTGCGCGAGCAGGGAACGGTCGCGCATACCATCGATCTGCACGACCGTACGTCGAAGGCGGCGACCTCGAATCTGTCCGATGCCCTCAACTCGACGGTGCCAGGCGTGCTCGTCCAGGCCAGCGGCGGGACGTCGGGGACGGGCACCCGGATTCGCATTCGGGGCTCCAACAGCGTGTCGTTGTCCAATGAGCCCGTGCTGCTGGTCGACGGCATCCGCGTGGAGAATGGCGCAACAGGCTCTGCCGCGACGTCCATCGGCGTCGGGGGCCAAACACCGTCGCGTCTGAACGACATCAGCCCGCAGGACCTCGAGACCGTGCAAGTGAGCAGCGGTCCCGCGTCGAGCGTGCTGTACGGCACGGACGCCGCGAATGGCGCGATCATCATGCGCACGCGCCGCGGTCAGCCGGGCTCCACCAGATGGACGTTCTCGGCGGAAGCGGGCGCGATCAATGACGTGGGCAGCTATCCCCAGAACTACCTTGGGCTCACGGCTGCCGGCGGGGCCTGCCGGTTGACCACCGCCGCGACTGGTGGCTGCGTGCTCGACCACGTTCGGAGCTTCAATCCCATCGAGCAGCGGAGTCCGTTCCGCACGGGACACCGGCAGCAGCTCGGCATCAGCGCGTCGGGCGGCACGGAGCAGACGACGTATTACGTGTCGGGACATTACAACAACGAAGACGGCGTCTACGAGGTCAACACCAACAAGCAAGTCAACTTGCTGGCCAACCTGTTCACGTTTGTGCGCCCCAACCTCGATTTCCAGACGTCGGTGATTTACACAAGCGGGAAGCTGCGGCTCCCGCAGAACGACAACAACTCCTTCGGCGTGCTCTCGAGCGGCTTCCTCGGATCCTCGGACAGCACGGTGAATGAGGGATACGGGTTTCTACTGCCGGAGCAGAGCTTCACGATCCGGACATTCCAAAACATCGATCACTTCACCGGCAGCATGCAGATGAACTATCGACCGCTGGCGTGGCTTGAGGCGCACGCGGTGCTCGGGACCGACTTCGTCAACCGGTACGATGAGAACACGCAAGTCCCTGGGGAGATCCCGGCGACGTTCAGCACGACCGCCAACGAAGGCAACCGCCAGGCGAATCCGTTCCAAATCTACAACTGGACAGGAAACTTCTACGGCGCGGCTTCGTTCGCGCTGACTCCGGAGCTCAACTCCGTCACGAGCGCCGGTATTCTGTACTACCATCAAAAACTCCACGGTGTCATCGCCCGTGTGCAAAAGCTGACGGCCGGAACCAATTCCCTGAGCGGGGGCGTGATTCAGACCGACAGCGAAACCACGCAGGAAACCGTCACCCTGGGCCGCTTCATCGAAGAGCGTCTCGGCTACAAGAACCGGCTGTTCGGCACCGTGGCGCTGCGCAGCGACGACAACACGGCGTTCGGCAAGGATTTCAGCAACATTCTGTATCCGCGGGTGTCGGGCGCGTGGGTGATCTCAGAAGAGCCGTTTTTCCCCTCGCTCGGATGGCTGAGCACGCTCAAGCTGCGCGCAGCCTACGGAGTCTCGGGCCTGCATCCTGGCCCGCTCGACGCCTTGCAGTACCACCTGGCGACGCCGGTCCTGGTTGGCTCCGCAGATGTTCCAGGTGTCACTCCCGGGGGACTGGGGAACGTCAAGCTCAAGCCCGAGCGCACCAACGAACTGGAATTCGGCTTCGATGCCGATTTCCGCCCGCTCGCTTCGCACCTGGCCCTTACGTTCTTCAACAAAGTGTCGCACGACGCGTTGATCAACGTCACGTTGCCGCCGTCGTGCGGGTGCGGTCAATCGAACAACGTTGCCGGAACAGTGTTCCGCAACCTGGGCGCGGTGGGGAACAAGGGCATCGAGATCTCGGCGAACGCAACGATCATTCGCAACCGCAGTGTGCAGTTCGATCTGTTCGCGAGTGCCTGGGGCACGCAGAGTCGCGTGAAAGATCTCGGCGATAGCATCGCACCGATCATCTTTGGGCTGGGCGGCGCGACCCAACGCATGCAGGTGGGGTACGCGCCGGGTGCCTACTTCCAGCGGCCGTATACCTTCGCCGATGCCAACGGCGACGGGCTGCTCAGCACGAGCGAAGTCACGCTGGGCCCCGCCGCCACATTCCAGGGGCAACCCTTCCCGGACCACGGCGGGTCACTGAGCGGCACGTTCACGGTGAATCAACGGCTGCACCTTTACGGGCTGGTCGACGGCCGGTTCGGGAACAAGTTGTTCAACAGCACCGAGCAGTTCCGTTGCGGCGTCGGGAACTGCAAAGGGCGCAACGACCCGAACGCCTCACTCCCCGAGCAGGCCGCGGCCGTCGCCAATATTCTCGGTACGCAGGCCGGTTTCATGGAGGACGCGGACTTCGTCAAAATTCGCGAGATCTCGCTCACCTACGATGTGTCGCCGCAGCTGATCCGTAAATTCGGCGCTTCCACCCTGAGCGTGACGATCGCAGGACGTAACCTGGCGACGTGGACCAAGTACAAGGGTCTCGATCCAGAGCTGAGCGAAGCCGGGCAAAACAACTTCACGACGGCCGACTTTCTGACCCAGCCGCCGGTACGGTACTGGATCGGGCGCGTCAACGTCACCTTCTAACCGGAGAAACGAGCCAATGAATACTCGGATGCTGGACATCATGGCCCGCGCGCTCCGGACTGGAGGGCGCGTGCTGGCCGCCTCGTTCATCCTGGCGGCACTCTGGACCTTTGCAGCGGCATGTCACATCACGGATGTCTCAAATCCCGATATCGTGCCTACCGAGGGACTCAATGATCCACTCGCGCTGCCCACGATTCGGGCCGGCGCCATCGGCGATTTCGGGATCGCCTACACGGGGTCGGGCGCCAGCGGATCGGGCGGAACGGTGGAAGGACAGATCCTGGCGAGTGGCATGCTCGGCGATGAGTGGATCAATACCGAGACATTCCCCGATCGGGTCCAGGCTGATGCTCGCCAAACCGATCCGGCCAGCGCTACGTTCACGACGATTTTTCGGAATCTGGCGCGCTCGAATGTCTCGGGGATGGGGGCGGCAGCAAAGTTCGCGCAGTTGTCCGATACCATCCGAAACACGGGCTTGAGTGAAATGCTGTCGCTGGCGGCGTACTCGCGACTGTTCTTCGCCGAGAATTATTGCTCCGGCGTGCCGCTCAGTTATCCGAATCCGGATGGCACCGTCAAGTTTGGCGCGCAGAATACCACGGCCCAGATGCTGGACTCCGCGCTGCTCGTGTTCAATCACGCGCTGGCGGCGGCGGTTCAGCTGAATGACAGCACCGGTGGAAAGGCAACCGTCATTCGGCTGGCGCGCGTCGGCAAGGCCCGCACGTTGTTGGACATGGGTCTGATTGCCGATGCGGACACGGTGGTCTCCGCGGCGAATGTGCCGACATCGTTTGCCTATTCGATCCTGCACGACCTCAACACCACCCGGCAGCAAAACGGCGTGTACAACGGCATCAAGAAGTTCGAGCGCTACGGAGTAGCGAACCGTGAGGGTGGCGTGGGGATTCCATGGCGCGACACCACGCAGCTCGACCCGCGCACACCGTTCACGCGCGCGGGAACTCCCGCCAATCCCACGGCGCGCAACAACGTCGGGTTTGACAACAATACGCCGCAATACGACCAACTGCGTTACGTGGACGAGAAGGCGTCGATGACGCTCGCCACGGGCCTCGAGGCTCGGCTCATTAATGCCGAGGCCGCGCTGAGGCGCGGTGATACCGCCGCGTACTTGACCTTCCTCAACGATCTGCGTGCAACGCCACCGAGCTACATCTTGGCGGGTGTGCAGTGGACGACCACGCCCAATGCGCTACCGAATCCCGTCTCGCCCATGTCAGCATTGGCGACGCCCGCATCGGATACAGCAGCGGTAAGCCAGTTGTTCAACGAGCGGGCGCGCTGGTTATGGGCCACCGGCCATCGGTTGAATGACATGCGCCGGCTGGTCCGCGCTGCGGGGGTTCGCGGTGGTTTCGGGCGAGCGGTGAACTCCGTCTTTCCGAATGGCCCGTACTTCAAGAATGGATTGGTCTACGGAACGGACGTGAACTTCCCGCTTCCGTTGGATGAACAGAACAACCCGGGCGTTACGGGGTGCCTCGATCGGCTCCCGTAGCCTGACGCCAGGAAGGGACAAACGTTAGGGCACAATAGTGTAGGGGCGCAGCATGCTGCGCCCCTACGAGTTTTCCGCTCCTACTCTGGCTACTGTCCGCCCGTTTTAGTTTTGATGATGATGACGCCGCCGACGGCGTCGGTTCCGTAGTAGGTCGTCCCTTCGATTCCCGTGAGCACTTCGATGCGCATGAGCGCAGAAGCAGGGATCGACTGCAGTTGTTTGAGGTCCTGATTCCGCGCGCCGTCGATAATCACCATCGGTGAGTCATTCAGCATGATACTGCTGCGGCCACGCCGGGTCATGCCGGTCGCCTGGCCGTTGCGATTCTCACCGAATGTGAGCTGCGGAACTTCACGCCGCAGCACCTCCCACGCCGTCTGACCACCCGACCGCGCGATCATCGCTTCGGTGATCACGATGCGATCCGTGTCTCCTTGCGGTGAAACCTTTCCGGGATGGCATCCAAGGGCGACCATGCTGGCGAGAACTGAAACGGTGGCAAGGCACTGCACCGACGAGGCGCCCACGGGGGCCTCCTACTGCGGGTGAAGCTTTAATCTACTATAGCGTCGGGCAACACGTACTTCATCGGATCGGCCGGGCGGCCGTTCACCCATACCTCATAGTGCAAGTGGGGACCCGTCGACAAGCCCGTGGACCCGACATTGGCGATGGGCTGGCCGCGCTTCACGCGCGCGCCACGGACGACCAGGATCTTGGAGCAGTGCGCGTAGCGCGTCACGAGCCCATAGCCGTGATCGATCGTGAGCATGTTGCCGTAGCCTTCCACCCACGACACCTGCGTGACCACGCCGGCGGCGGGCGCTTCGATCTCCATCCCCATCGGGGCGGAGACGTCGATGCCTTCGTGCGGCCGCGCGAGGTGCAGGATCGGATGCTCACGCTCGCGCGCGAACGCGCTCGTGAGCCATCCCTTGGTCGGCATGATCGACGGGAGCGCGGCGTAGCGCTGGCGATGGCTGGACGCCGAGTCGTACGCTTCGTTGAGCGAGCGTACCAGGATGTTGGCGCGGCGCGTCAGCTGGTCCATGTCGATGCGAGCGGCGAGCGCCTGCGCTCCGTTGACACCGAGTGTCGACAGGCTGTCGCGCTCCGACCACTGGCCGGTCGGTCCACCGATGCCGCCCTGCTGCACGTCCTTGTCGACGGGCGAGAGCCCGGCGAGGAGGCGGAGCGCCTGTTCGCGCTCGCCGAAGACGTTCAGGGTGTCGCGCAGTCCGGCGAGCCGCTCGCGCAGCCGCTGGATCTCGCTTGCGAGCAGCTGATTCTCGCGCTCGACCGCGCGACTCTTGGTGATGTTGACGCCGCGCGACAGCGCGGTGCCGCCGAGGATGAGGAACAACAGCGCGAGCAATCCGCCGATACCGACGAGTGCCTTGACGACGGTCTGCGACACTTCCACGGCGCGGGACGACCCCGATCCGTGGGGGACCAGCATGACGGTCCAACGCCGCTCGGCCTGTTTCTTCTTCATGGGAAGGCAAACATACGCCTCAGTGCACAAGTCCGTCAAATAACGAAATGTGCGCTCCGTCACGTTTGTGCGGGGCGCGAGTCAAGCGGCGACGGGCTTGGGAAATAGCGGTGGGGGTTTCGAGACGCGCTGGCCTGCCACGGACAACGCGCCCAGATCGCTGAGGCGCAGGGCGGCGAATGACCGTTCGGCTCCGAGGAGATCCCAGATTTCCTGCGCCTTGGCCGGGATGAACGGCGCGGCCAAAATCGCGAGTCGTGCGACGACGCGCACGAGATTCGCGAGGACCTGATCGAGCTCCGCGTTCTTTTTTTCTTTCGCGAGTTTCCACGGCGCCGTCTCTTCGACGTAGCGATTGGCGCGCGATGCCAGCTCGATCACGAGTGCCGCACCCTGCTGCAGATCCTGCGCGTCCATCGCGCGCGTGTAGGCGGCGATCGTTTCCTGCGTCGCCTGCTCTAACCTCCCGTTCCCCCTCTCCGGAACGGAGAGGGGGTCAGGGGGTGAGGCCGGAACGACACCATCGCGATAGCGCTGCACCATCGAGAGCGCGCGCGACACGAGATTGCCGAAGGTATCGGCGAGGTCGGCGACATAGCGCGCGTCGAACCGGTCCCAGCTGAAGTTGCCGTCGTTCTCGAATCCGACTTCGCGCAGCAAGAAGTATCGCAGCGCGTCGGCGCCGTGGCGCTCGATCGCGGCGGCGAGGCTGACGGCGGTGCCGGCCGTCTTGCTCATCTTCGTGCCTTCCCACTGCACGTAGCCGTGTGCCCACACGAGCCTGGGCAGCTCGAGGCCGGCGGCCAGGAGCATCGCGGGCCAGATCACGCAATGAAACCGCGTGATGCCTTTGCCGATCACGTGCAGGTCCGCGGGCCAGAGGCGCTCGTAGCCGGGCTCCGGGAATCCCGTCGCGGACAGATAATTGATCAGTGCGTCGAACCAGACGTACACCGTCTGGTCGGGATCGCCGGGGAAGGGAATGCCCCACGGCAGGCGCTGGCGGGAAATGGAGACGTCCTGCAGGCCGTCCTCGAGCAATCGCACGACTTCGTTGCGCCGGATCGCCGGCTCGACGCGAAACTCGTTTGTCGCGATGAGTTGCAGCAGGCGCTGCCCGTAGGCGCTGAGCCGGAAGAAGTGATTCCGTTCCCGCGTACGAATCAGCTCGAGGGTGGGGTGCTCGATGCAGTGGCCATTCTCGATCTGCGCCGGCTGCTTGAACTCTTCGCACCCGGTGCAATAGAGACCTTCATAGTCGGCGACGTAGAGATCGTCGGGGCGGCGCTCCTGGATGCGCTCGAGCAACGCCACCACGCCGCGCACGTGACGCGGCTCGGTGGTCCGGATCCAGTCGTCGTTGCTGCACTCGAGCTGCCGCCAGTAGTCGGCGAACGTCTGCGCCATGCGATCTACCCACTCGCGCGGTGTGACGGTCGCGCGCGCGGCCGCCTGAATGACTGACTGGCTGTGCTCGTCCATCCCCATGAGGAAATGAACCTGGTCACCCCGCAGCCGATGATAGCGGGCAATGCAGTCCGCGCCGACCTTCTCCAGCGCGTGCCCCAGATGAGGATCGCCGTTGGAGTAGTCGATCGCCGTGGTCAGGTAGTACTGCGAGCCGGCCACTACGGATTGAGCTGGTCGAGTGTGACGACGCGAGTGGTCCCGGCGTCGGAACGGAGCGTGACGCGCTCCCGGAAGATGTCGACCGTCACCACGCGCTCGACGCCTTCGGACGTGCGGACGGTCTTTCCTTCTTTTGGAAAGCGTTTGCGCTGTTCGACATAGAAGTCGTGCTCGTAATGGAGGCAGCAGAGCAGCCGCCCGCACGGCCCCGAAATCTGCACCGGGTTGAGCGACAGGCCCTGGGCCTTGGCGAGCGACAGGCTGACGGGCCGGCCCTCGGGCAGCCAGCTCGCGATGCAGAGCTGCCGGCCGCAGCGGCCGATGCCGTCGAGGCGTTTGGCCTCGTCGCGCGCGCCGATCTGCCGCAGCTCGATGCGCGTGCGAAACAGACCGGCCAGATCCCGCACCAGCGCCCGGAAATCCACTCGCTGCTCAGCGGTAAAAAAGATCGTCAACTTGCGCTTGTCCCACTGCCATTCGGCGTCGGAGACCTTCATGGGCAGGGAATGCTCCCGCACGCGATCGCGCACCGTGCGCCGGACGTCTTCTTCGTTCGAGCGCAGATCCGTCGCGATCTTTCGGTCTTCGGTAGTGGCTCGGCGCAGGATTTTTAGGGGCTCGGGCTTCGGGGTTAGGGCCTCGGAGTCCGAGGCCCGAGGCCCGAGGCCCGAGGCCCCACAAGCACCACACCGCTCACACTTCTTCTCCGCAATTTCTCCAACGGCAGAAACCACCCCAAGATCCTGCCCGCGCTCGACCTCCACGATGACGGCGTCGTCAACGCGGAGGGGGGGGGGGTCTTCGGAGGGCCAGGTGAAGTATTCGCGCCGGTTGCCTTTGAACCGGACTTCTAACACATGTGTCAAATCACTTCTCGGTCAGCGCACCCATGGAAAGGTACTTTTCTTCGCGGCGCTTGAGGAGTTTGTCGGGCTTCAGCTTGCGCAGTTGACCCAGATGGCGCTGCAGCGCGTCGCCCAGCGCCGCCGCCGCCGCCTCCGGATCGGAATGCGCGCCGCCGGGCGGCTCGGGGATGATCTCGTCGATGACGCCGAGGTTCAACAAGTCCTGCGCGGTGATCTTGAGGGCTTCCGCGGCGCGCTCACGCTGGCTCGCGTCCTTCCAGAGAATGGCCGCGCAGCCCTCCGGCGAGATCACGGAATAGACCGAATTCTCCAACATCAAGACGCGATCGGCGAGGCCGACCGCGAGCGCTCCACCGGAGCCACCTTCTCCGATGACGGCCGTAATGATCGGGGTTTGGAGCGACGCCATTTCGATCAGACTGCTGGCAATCGCCTCGGCCTGACCGCGCTCTTCCGCGCCCAGACCGGGATACGCGCCGGGCGTATCGACCAGCGTGACGACGGGAGCGCTGAACTTGGCGGCGAGGCGCATCAGCCGCATGGCTTTGCGATAGCCCTCGGGGTGCGCCATCCCGAAATTGCGATACAGGTTTTCCTTGGTATCACGGCCCTTTTGGTGGCCGATGACCATGACGCTGGTGCCGTCCAGCCGAGCCCACCCGCCGACGATGGCGGGATCGTCGCGATACAGGCGGTCCCCGTGCAGCTCGACGAAGTCGGTGAAGACGGTGTTGACGTAGTCGAGCGGATAGGGACGCCGCGGATGACGCGCCACCTGCACCCGCTGCATGGGCGTGAGATTGCGGTAGATCTCGACGCGCAGCGTCATCAGCTGATCTTCGAGCGGCTTGATGTTCTTGGCGAAGTCGGGCTTTTCCCCGGCGACGCGCTTCAGCTCCTCGATCTGTTTTTCCAGCTCGAGCAACGGACGTTCGAAATCGAGACTGTAGGTCGCCATTAGTTCAAATGACTCGCCTCTCGTTTCACACCCTGAAGGGTGTGCTCGGCAATCATGGTCCTTAAGGACAACGTCTGCCGAGCACAGGCTTTAGCCTGTGAACACATCATGACCGGACTAACGCAACTCCATCCACACCGACGATCTCCCGTAATGCTGCCAGCAAGTCGTCCGCCGCATCCACGCGGAACGACCGGCTCCGCAGGCGGACGGCTTCGCTGCCACTTCCCGACCCGTTGGTGCCGCACCACTCGAGGAACACGGGTGTCGGTCCCGGGTGCGCGGCGCACAGCGCGGCGATCGCGCGCGCAGTCTCCGGATCGGGCCGCTGCTGCATCGTCCAGCGCAGCGCGATGCCGATTGCGCCACTCGGCTTCAGGTCGTCCAGCAAGCGGGCCCCATCGACAATGAACGGCGCCTGCTCTTCACCGCGATCACGTGCGCTGTAACCGCCGGTGAGGAGATAGGCGCCGTCGGCGCGAATCACGCCGTTCAGCTTGGCCCACGACTCCGGAAATACCAGCGCCTCCGTCGATCCATGGAAATCCTCGAGCGTGAGGCGCGCATATTCGGCACCGGACTTCTTGGAAATCTGCCGCTTCACCACCGTCACGACCGCCGCGACCGTCACCTTCTGCTCGCTCCACATGCCGAGCGTCGCGGTCGTCCGCGTCCCGAAAAGTTCTACCTCCGCGCGATACTTGGCGAGGGGGTGGCCGGAGATGAAGAAGCCGAGCACGGCCTTCTCCCGGGCCAACCGCTCATGCTCCGACCATGCGGGGACATCTGGAAGGGGGGCCTGGGGGCTGGGGGCTGGGGACTCCTCGCCGAAGAGCCCGTGCTGCCCCGTGAACCGCTCCTCCTGCCGCACCTGCGCCTCGCTGAAGGCATGATCGAGCGCGGCGACGAGCTGAGAGCGCTCCGCGCCGAGCGAGTCGCAGGCGCCGGCTTCGATGAGTGATTCGATGACGCGCTTGTTGCAGAGTCTCAGATCGACTCGATCACACAGCTCGACCAAGGAGCGGTAGTGTCCGGCTTGACGCCCGGCGATGATGGAGGCAATAGCCCCTTCGCCGACGTTGCGCACCGCTCCCAACCCGAATCGGATCCGCTGATCACCGACGACCGAAAACTTGTAACCCGATTCGTTCACGTCGGGTGCGAGCACCTGGAGATCGAGCTCGCGCGCCTCGTTGATGTACTGCACCACGCGATCGGTGTTGCCGATTTCCGACGAGAGCAGCGCCGCCATGAACTCGGCGGGATAGTAGACCTTGAACCACGCCGTCTGGTACGAAAGGATCGAATACGCGACCGAGTGCGACTTGTTGAATCCGTACCGGCCGAACGTCTCGATCTGCGCCGCGATCTCCTCGACCGTCTTGCGGTCGTGCCCGCGCGCGATCGCCCGCTTCACGAAGTTGCCGAGCTCTTCCTGGATCAGCTCTTTGATCTTCTTGCCCACCGCCTTGCGCAGCACGTCGGCTTCGGCGAGCGAATAGCCGGCCAGCGCGCTCGCGATCAGCATCACCTGCTCCTGGTAAACGATCACGCCGTAGGTGGGCGCGAGAATCTCCTCGAGCGCGGGGTGCGGATAGCGGACCTTTTCGCGGCCGAGCTTGCGGTTGATGTAAACGAGATACATCCCGGTGTCGAGCGGGCCGGGTCGGAGCAGCGCGTTGGTGGCGACCAGGTCGTCGAAATGGTCGCACTTCATGTTCCGCAGGCAGTCGGTAGCGAGCGGCGATTCAAACTGGAAGATCCCGGCCGTGCGTCCCGCGCGCAGCAGCTCGTACACTTTGGGATCATTGAGATCGGGACGCTCGAGGTCGATCGTCACGCCGTGGCGCTCCTGCACCATCTTCGTGGCGTCGTGCAGCACCGTCAGCGTCTTGAGACCGAGCAGATCGATCTTCAGCATGCCGATCTGCTCGATCCCCGCCATGTCGTACTGCGTGATGATCGCGTCCTGCTCGTTCTTCGAGTCGGGCGCCGTGCAGACGGGCACGTAGTCGGTCAGCGGTCCTGGCGCGATCACGACGCCGGCGGCATGCACCGACGCATGACGCGCCAGTCCCTCGATGCGCGAGCCGAGATCGAGGACCTTGCGAATCCGCTCGTCCTGCGCCGCGGCGGCCTTCACTTCGGGCACCTTCTCGCCCGCTTCGGCGAGGGTAATGCTGAACGCGGGGCCCGACGGGATCAGCTTGGTGAGCCGTTCGACATCGCCCATTTCGACGCGCAGCGTGCGCGCGACATCGCGGAAGGCAGCGCGCGCTTTCAGCGTGCCGAACGTGATGATCTGGCCCACCGATTCGCGCCCGTACCGCTCGCGAGCGTACTCCAGGATTTCGCCGCGCCGCTCGAAGCAGAAGTCGAGGTCGATATCCGGCATCGAAATCCGTTCGGGGTTCAGGAACCGCTCGAACAGCAGGTCGAACCGCAGGGGGTCGACGTTGGTGATCCGCAGCGCGTACGCGATCAGCGATCCCGCGGCCGAGCCACGGCCCGGCCCCACCGGAATCCCGCGATCGCGCGCGGCCTTGATGAGATCGTACACGATGAGGAAATAGCCGGCATAGCCGGTGCGCGTGATGACGTCGAGCTCGTACTCCAGACGCTTTTCGACCTCGGCCGAGAGCGGATCGCCGTAGCGCTCGATGGCGCCGAGGCGTGCCAGATGGACCAGGAGGTCCTGATCGGAGGCAAACTCGGCGGGACGCGGGTACTGCGGCAGGAAGTAACGCTTCTCGAAGTCGAACTCGCACAGGTCCGCGACGCGCGCCGTCTCCGCCAGAACGTCGCTGGAGCTCTGGCCGAATAGCTCGCGCATCTCTTTTTCGGACTTGACGTAGCTCTCCTGCCCAAAGAAGCGGAACCGTTTGGGATCGTCGAGGTCCTTGCCCGTGCCGATCGCGAGCAGCACATCGTGCGCCTCGGCGTCTTCCCGTTTGAGATAGTGGGCATCATTGGTCGCGGCGATTGGCAGGCCGAGCTCTGCGCCAATCCGGAACATCCCCTCGGTCACGGCCTTTTCCTCGGGCAGGCCGTGATTCTGGACCTCGAGCCAGAAGCCGTTCGGTCCTAACGTGCGTGCGAACCATGCAGCGCTCGCCTTCGCCGCCTCATAGTTTCCCTGCCGCAAGTACAACGCGATCTCACCCGAGAGGCAGGCCGCGAGCGCGATGATGCCCTCGCGATGCTGCTCCAGGACTTCTTTGTCGATGCGGGGCCGGCGGTAATAGCCCTCCAAAAAACCGATCGACGACAGCTTGATCAGGTTCTGATAGCCGACCTTGTTCTTGGCGAGCAGCACCAGGTGTGAGTAGGGAGAACCGAGCGGGACATCCGGCGCCGGCTTTTCCTTGGTGTGACGGCTACCGAACGCGAGATACGCCTCGAACCCCAGGATCGGACGGATCTTGCGGGCCTTGGCTTCCGCATAAAACGACCAGGCCCCGTGCAGGTTGCCGTGATCGGTGATTGCCAGCGAATCCATGCCGAGCGCCTGGACCCGGTCCAGGAGGTCAGGGATCCGGTTGGCGCCGTCGAGGAGAGAGTACTCGCTATGCGTGTGGAGATGAACGAACGGCATGGTTACGCCGCGGAATCTGCCGTATTTTGCGCGCTCATGCAATGGCTGTGGTTCGTCGTCACGCTCATCGCCACCGCGATTCTGCAGCGACTCGCACGCGCGGCCGGTGCACCGATTCCGGTCGAGGCGCGCGCCACGCTCTCGCTCGGATTGTTGCTCCTCGCGGCGTATGTCGGCGGAACGCTGACGCACCGACTCCGCTGGCCGCGCATCACCGGCTACCTCGTCGCCGGCCTGATTGCGGGGCCCGCCTGGCTGGGACTGATCCGGCTCGACGAGCTGCAGGTCCTGGGCATCGTCTCCAACGGCGCCCTGTCGCTCATCGCCTTCGGTGCGGGCAGCCAGCTCAGCCTCGACATCGTGCGCGGTGCGAATCGTATGACGCTGCTGCGCGTGATCGTGACCGCGCTCGCCGTCCCGTTCGTTCTCGTCACCGTCGTAATGCTCACCGTCAGCCCCTGGTTTCCTCTCACCGCGCATCAGCCGTTCCGCGACGCGCTCGTCGTTGCGCTCGTGCTGGGCGCGTTCTCGACGATCGCGTCTCCCACGGTCACGTGGGCGCTGATTAAAGACGGGGGATGGAAGGGACCGTTGTCGCGCAGCCTCTTGGACGTCACGATCCTACTGACACTTGCCGCCACCGTGCTCGTCCTCGTCGTGTTGGCGATCGCGCGACCGTTGGCGAGCAGTGGGGCGGTGGTCCCGGGCAGCGCGATGCGTGCGGTGCTGCTCCTGGCTGGATCCGTCGCCACCGGCGCCGGGCTGGGACTCCTGCTGGCTCAGTATCTCCGGATCAATGCGATCCACGTCACATGGGCACTCGTCGCCTTTGCTTTCATTATTGCCCAGGCTGTGCGGCTGGCGGGTCTCGATGCCGTGCTCGTGGCGCTCACGGCCGGCTGCGTGGTGCGGAACATGGCGCCAACCGCGCATGCCCGTCTCGACGTGGAGCTTGAACGGTGCGCGGTTCCGGTTCATGTCGTATTTTTTGCGCTCGCGGGAGCCGCTTTGAGCTTCGATCCGCTCGCCGCATTGGGCCTGTGGCCCTGGGCGGTGTTGCTGGTCGCCTTACGGATCAATGGGTTGCGTTGGGCCTCCCAGTTGGCAGAACGGTGGGAGGTGGCAGGAGGGGGAGGGGGAGGGGGGAGGGAGTCGAGCAGATACGGCTGGCTGGGGCTGGTGTCCCAGGGCGGGATGGCCATCACACTCGCCGCCGTGCTACGCAGTGCGTTTCCGGAATGGAATGTCTCGTTGGAAGCGCTGCTCGTGGCAATGGTCGGATTGCACATGTTGGCTGGTCCGATCTGCTTCCAATGGGCATTACGGCGCACTGGTGAAGTCACGGAACGACGGGGGGAACTCGATGCTCCGCAGACCGCTCTGGTTGCTGACGGCGACAGTCTCGTTAGCCGCGTGTAAAAGCACTACCCAGCCCACGATCCAGCCGTGCCCGGTGGGGGGCGGCACGCCGGTCAACCTGGCCATCGACGCATACGTGTCGCTCGACGTCGCCCCGACAGCCGGCTGCGCCGTCTTTCCCGTCGCCACGGGGGGGGGAGCGGTCGAATACCTCGTCGTTCCGCAACTCGCCACCGGAACCCCGGGTCAGATGACGACCTTCGTGCTGAGCGGCGACACGATTCGCACCACCACCGCGGCGCCGCCTCTCGCGCGCAGCGGTGTCCCGATGGGCAAGGCCGACGCGTTTCATGCGTTCCTCCGGATCGGCGACGAGAAGCGCACGTGGGGTTTCGCGCCGGAACGCCGGCAGCCGTCCCCCCCCCACCCCCCCCACCCGTCGCCGACAGCGGAAGCGGGCCCCCCGCCGCCGATGGGCGATCTCCGGAAATTCATGGTCTGCGCCAAGACGGATTGTTCGCGCTTCGATCCAGTGTGGGCGAAGGTTCGCGCGCTGAAGACCAAAGTCGCCATTTATGTCGACACCCTGGCGCCGGCCGGCGGGCTCGACTCCACCTCGCTGGACAGCATTGCGAACGTGTTCGAGCAGCGGTTGTACGCGGTCGACACGGCGGCGTTCGGCCGTGAGTCCGACATCGACAACAACTCGGTCGTGCTCGTGCTCATGACCAACGTCGTGAACAAGCTGGTCACGGCGAGCGAATGCCAGCAGAGCGGTTTCGTGGCAGGGTTCTTTTTCGGCGCGGATCTCGATCCCGCCTTTCGCAACGACTCGCGCTCGAACAAGGGCGAAGTCTTCTACTCGGTCGTCGCGGACCCGAGCGGTACTCTGAGCTGCACTCACCAGGCATCGGAGGTGCTGGCGTTCGTGCCGGTGACGTTCGTGCACGAATTTCAGCATATGATCAGCTTCAATCAGCACGTGCTGGTCCGCGGCGGCAGCGGCGAGGTGCTGTGGCTGAACGAAGGATTCTCGCATTACGCTGAAGAGCTCGGTGGCCGCAGCTACGAGGTCACGCCCGACTCGAAGGTCGTCAACTGCACGATCGGCACGTCCGCATGCCGCTTTTATTCGGGCAATCTGCTGAACGCGTACAAGTATCTCGATTCGACGCAAAACCATTTCTTGCTGCCCACGGCCGGCATCGGGACGCTCGCCGAGCGCGGTGCGGCGTGGCTGTTCGTGCGGTATCTGGTCGATCAGCACGCTCACGGTGCGACGCTGGCGCAGTGGGACACGCTTACGCGATCCCTGGTCGCGACGGCAAACACCGGCGCGCAAAACATCACGGCGGTCACGGGCGTTCCCTTCGCCACCACCGTGAGTCGCTGGGCACTCGCGAATTACATGACTGACCGTGGGCAGCCGGCCGAGCTGCAATACACGTCGTGGGGATACCATTCGGTGTTCGCCTCGCTGAATACCCAACGACCGAACCTGTTCCCGAAGGTCTATCCGCTGAATCCTCCTGCAATCGTGGGCCGCGACGTGGACACGAGCGCCACGCTGCGGGCCGGCTCGGGCATCTACATTCGCGCGACTCAGGCCCCGGGGGATCCCGGCTTCACGCTGCACCTCACCACACCCGACGGCGCACTGATCAACGCGGCCTACGTCCCGCGGTTGAACGTGATTCGCTTGCAATGACCAAGGCGGGCGGGGCGGTCAAGAGGCGACTGCGGCGGTCAAGAATCAACTGCGGCGGTCGGGCGGTCGTGTCGATCGCGCTTCTGGTCCTGACCGCCGGCCCGCCAGCCCGCCTGCCCGCCCAGAGCGAAGGCTCCATTCTCACCGCGCTCCCCGGCTCGACGCGCGCGGCAGCGTTGGGTGGCGCAGGCGCAGCGCTCGTCGGCGACGCCGGCGCGGTGTTCGCCAATCCCGCGGGAATCGCCACCATCCGCCATCTCGGCCTCGAGGGCTCCTACGAGCCGTACCTCCAGGGCACCGCGATCACGACGGCGGCCATGGCGCTGCGCGTGTCGCGCTTGACGTGGGGCGTCGGCGCGCAGGCATTCGATTACGGGTCCGAAGCCGAGATCGTGCCCGATCCCGCGACGGGAGGCCGACGCGGGATGCCGACCGGTGCGTCGTTCCATCCCTACGAGGCACTCGCCCTCACGTCGCTCGTGTACCGGCGCGGGTTTGCGGCTATCGGGGTCACGGGCAAGTACGACCGCCAGCAGTTCGGCGCGGAGGTGCGCGATACCTGGGCCGGCGATGTAGGGCTGGCGGTGGCCGTCTTCGATATCATGGCCTTCGGCGTGAGCGTACAGAATCTTGGTGGCGATCTGGGTGATGGCGCGTTGCTGCCGCGCCGCACGCGCGCCGGCCTGACGCTGAACTACACGGACCCGCAGGGGACCTACCGGTTGCTGACGACGCTCGAAGGTCAGTGGACGCGGGATCACAGCGCGGTCCTTGTCCAGGGCCTCGAGGCCGGCGTGGTGACGAACGGGGTCGGTTTGGTGGGGAGGGTGGGCTTCGCGACGCGCCCCGCGGTGACGGACGCGTCGCCGTGGTCGTTCGGCGGGGGCGTCGTGCTGGGCCGTCTCGCCGTGGACTATGCGTTCCGATCCTTCGAGATGATGGGCGGCACGCACCGCGTGGGACTGCGTTGGACGCCTTAGTCGAGCGCGCGCGACCCCGCTGGGGGCGCCTGCTCAAGCGGATTGCCGCGATCGCGCTGGGCGCGGCCGGGCTCGCCGTCGCCTTCGTGCTGCTGATCAGTGCCGACGCACGCTACATCGCGCGCGCCGGCGTGGAGGAGGCCCGGCTGCTCCTGCGGCGGCGCACGATCGAGCAGCTCCTGGCCGACTCGACGACGGCGGCCCCGCTGCGGCAACGCCTCGCCCTCGTCCTCGCCGCCCGGGCCTTTGCGGCCGATTCGCTCGGCCTTGCCGTCGGGAAGACCTACACGACCTACGTCGATGTCGGTCGAGACACGTTATTGCTGGTGTTGTCCGCCAGCCGGCGTGACAAACTGCGCGAAGTCACGTGGCGCTATCCGATCGTCGGCGTGGTCCCGTACAAGGGGTTCTTCAGCGCGGCGCGCGCGCGCAAGGAAGCGCAGCGGCTCGAGCAGGACGGCCTCGACGTGTTTCTCCGTCCCTCGGGCGCGTTTTCCACTCTCGGTTACCTCAGCGATCCGTTGTTCTCGACCGCGATGAGCCGCGACACGATGGAGCTCGTCGCGACGGTGATTCACGAGCTGACGCACAACACCTTGTACGTGAAAAGCCAGACGCCCTTCAACGAGAGCTTTGCGAGCTTCGTCGGATATCGCGGCGCGGAGGCCTTCTTTCGCGCGCGGCGCGATACCCTCGACGCAAAGCGCGCGGCGGCGCGGTGGCGGGACGAGCGCACGCTCGACGTGTTCTACGCCGAGCTCGCGCGACGACTCGATTCGGCCTACGCGGAGCCGCTCTCGCCGGAGCGCCTGGAGCAGGTGCGCACCAGGCTGTTCGGCTGGGCACAGCAGCAGTTTCGCGGTCCCGTGGGGCAGTCGCTCGAGACGTACGACTGGCGCTGGTTCGCCCAGGCGCCGCTCAACAATTCCGTCGTCATTGCGGAGCGCTTTTATCGGATGGACTTGAATCTCTTCGACGAGATCTATCTGCAGAACAACGCCAACATTGCGGAAACCGTCCGAGCAATCCAGATCCGCGTGTTTACGCAGCCCGACCGGGATCCATACCGCGCGCTGTATTCGCGGCCGGGCATAAACGAGTAGACGGTCAAGGTGCGACTGCGCCGGTCGGGCGGTCAAACTGCAACGGCGACCCGCCCTAGTTCCCCCGCAGCCGCTCCGCGTCGGCGACGCGTTGCAGGGCGATCCCGTAGGCAGCCGTTCTGAACGTCACCTTCTTTTCGTTGGCCAATTCCCGCACCGAGGTATACGCCTTCGTAATCGTGGCTTTCAGCTCGCGATTCACCTGCTCATGCGTCCAGCGGTACTGCTGGAGGTTCTGCGCCCATTCGTAGTAGCTGACCGTGACGCCGCCCGCATTGGCGAGGAAGTCGGGAATCACCGCGATGCCACGCTCTTCCAGGATCCGATCGGCCGTGGGCGTGGTGGGTTCGTTGGCGCCTTCGACCACGACCTTGCAGTCGAGCGTGTTGGCGTTCGCTTCCTTGTTAATCACTCCGCCAAGCGCGGCCGGCACCAGCCAATCGCAGGGAATCGTCCAGAGCTCCTCGTTCGTGATGCGCTTGCCGCCGCTCCATTCGGGCACAGGCTTCCCCTGGGCGACGTGCGCGAGCAGCCCGGGGACGTCGAGCCCTTTGTCGTTGTAGACGCCGCCCTCGACGGAGCTGACGGCGACGATCTTTGCACCGGCTTCGCTGTCGAGCAGCCGGGCGAGATGGCTGCCGACGTTGCCAAAGCCCTGAATCACGACGCGCCCTCCCTTGAGTGGAATCCCGAAGTCGCGCGCGTACTCCTGCATCACGTACATGACGCCGCGGCCGGTGGCCTCCTCCCGGCCCAGCGAGCCGCCCAGCGCCACGGGCTTGCCCGTGACGACCGCGGGGCTATAACCCTGGCGGCTCGAGTACTCGTCGAGGATCCACGCCATGACTTGCGCGTTTGTATTGACGTCGGGCGCGGGGATGTCGCGATAGGGCCCGAGCACGATCGCTATCCGCTGCGTGAATCGCCGGGTGAGCCGCTCGAGCTCGAGCTTGGAGAGCTTCTTGGGGTCGACGGTGACGCCCCCCTTCGCGCCGCCGAACGGAATGTCCATCAGCGCGGTCTTCCACGTCATGATCGCGGCGAGGCCGAGCACTTCGTCGTGATCGGCCTCGGGATGATAGCGAATGCCGCCCTTGCAGGGCCCTCGCGCGCCGTTGTGCTGGATGCGATAGCCCGTGAACACCTCGATGCGACCGTCGTCCATCCGCACCGGGACCTCGACCTGCACTTCGCGGAACGGCGCCATGAGAATCTTCCGCATGTACGCTTCGAGGTTGATCAGGTCGGCGGCGCGATCGAATTGACTCTGCACGATCGCGCGGCCGGACATGGGCGCGCGACTGGGGCGTGCTGTGGGGTCAGGGCTCAATGCAGTCGACGTCCCGCCAATCGCGAGCTCGGGTGCTGCGCGTCGGCGAGCGCCTGCGCCGGATTCGGGGCCCGCTCGCGGCGCGTGCCCGCGTCGGTGAGGACGCCCGTCACATCGACGGTGGTTCCCGCCCAATCCTCCGCAGGATGCTCCATGGTGAGGACCAACCCGGTCGCCTGATCGGCCAGTCGCCCCACGATGCCGGTCCAGGTCCTGTCGGCGAGCATCGGCCGGAGCGCGACGATCAGCGGGCAGACGGCAGCGTCGAACGCCGACGGAG
>Ga0070680_100001077_pt1 | contig 19613 bp, 13 predicted proteins | sample KBSC73BmetaG_FD_64672 | JGI IMG/M metagenome (GOLD analysis project Ga0070680, IMG submission 64672) | Corn rhizosphere microbial communities from Kellogg Biological Station, Michigan, USA - KBS C7-3B metaG | ecosystem: Host-associated > Plants > Roots > Rhizosphere | place: USA: Michigan...
ACGAATTTCACGTGACGCATTCGCGCGCTCGTCACGTCGAAGCCAGTCACTTGCCCGCGGGCGCGGGTGAACTGCACAGTGTAGCCGCCACCAAGGAAGGTGTCGGCGAACGTCAAGCGAAGCGTGATCGGCGACGACGTACCGGTGTGCAGCACCAACGTCGAATCCGTGGCGACGACGCGTTTGATCGCCCCGCCAAGCTCGTCGCTGATGTAGTCCCCGGCGTAGTTGGCCATCAGCTGCGGCGTCGCCGCGACGATCGCGTGGCGCTCCATGCGCACTGGAGAACCGGTCGGCCGTACGAGGTCGACGGTTCCCGCCGCGTCGTTGAATACCAAGACCGTCGGCTGTCCAGGAACGACCATCCGGTCCTCGGAGATCGACACCAAGGCTTGATTGCCCTGAAAGCCGAGGATCAACTTGCCATCGCGAAAGCTCAGTCCATTCACCGTCATCGTGCGCGCCTCGAGGTAAGCGCCGGCTCGCGCGCGCAGCTTTTCCGGAGACACGGCGACGGTCGGCGGCGCGCCCTGCGGCGTGACGTCGGCCTGGACGGGTGCCAGCGCGCTTGCCAAGTATGCATCGGCGACCCGTCTGGCCAGCAATCCTGGATTCGCGTTGCCCGAGTTGCAGAGAACGACCGTGGCGAACCCCAGATCCGGAAAACGCTCGGCCCACGTCCGATAGCCGGCATCGCCGCCGCTGTGGTTGACGGCGCGCGCGCCGCGATAGCGATCGGCGACCAACCCGAAACCGTAGTTCGACGTGTCGCCACCGGTGAGCGGCGTCGGCGTCTCCATACGGGCAACCAGCGCGCGGTCCCCGACAGTCGGATTGTCGAGGTTCGTCTCCCACTTGAGCAAATCACCCACGGTCGTGAACAGGCTCGTGGCGCCGTACGTGTCGTAGTTCGGGATGCTCACGTGCCAGACGCCGCCGCGCATGATGTACGCCGACGTCCGCCCAGGCACGACCATCGTGTAGTCGTCGTGGAAGTGCGTGTTCGTCATGCCGAGCGGCTTGAAGATCCGCTCGTCGGCGAAATCACGGAGCGACTTGCCACTCACACGCTTCACGATCACGCCGAGCAGGGTGAACCCCGTGTTGCTGTACAAGTACTCGGAGCCGGGCGTGAAATTCAGCGCCGTCTGGCGCGGCACGATGTCCATGACGTCCGCTTCGGTGATGCGGTCCTCCTCGAAGCGTCCGCGCGCCAGGCCGATGAGGTCCCACTGATCGCGCAGCCCGCTCGTGTGCGTCAGCAGATGCTTGATGGTGATCGTTGTCCCGTAACTCGGGATCTCCGGCAGATACTTCCGGATGTCATCGTCGACCGAGAGCTTGCCGTCCTTGGCGAGCAGCATGATCGACATCGCCGTGAACTGCTTCGAGACCGAGGCGACGTGGAAGATCGAGGCCGGGTTGATCGGCGTTCCCGTCTCGAGATTGGCCATGCCGTAGCCATGCTCGTAGACGACGCGCCCGTTCCGGCTGACGCCGAGCGCGCAGCCGGGCGAATCGGTTCCGCGAAACGCCTCGAAGGCGCGATCGACGACGCGGGTGGTGGTGTCGGAAACAGGACCGCGCTGCGCTCCCAACCCGAGTGGAAGCGACAGCGCGGTGATGATCGAGCCGGAAAACAGGAAGTGACGTCGCATGCGGAAGTCTCCAGGCCGCAGCGACGCCGCGCAAGAACCCGCGGCTACTCCTCGGCCATGAATGGGTACTTGTAGTCCGTCGGCGGCGAGAACGTTTCCTTGATCGTTCGGGCGCTGACCCAGCGCACGAGGTTGAGCTTGGAGCCGGCCTTGTCGTTCGTGCCGGAGCCGCGCGCGCCGCCGAACGGCTGCTGCCCGACGACCGCACCGGTCGGCTTGTCGTTTACGTAGAAATTACCGGCGGCGTTTCGGAGCGCCATCATCGCTTCGCGCACCGCTCCACGATCGTTGGCGAACACAGCGCCGGTGAGCGCGTAGGGCGACGTCGTATCGATCACCTCGAGGGTGTCGTTCCACTTCGAGTCGTCGTAGACGTACGCGGTGACGACCGGTCCGAAGATCTCTTCACAGAGCAGCCGGTAATCCGGCGTCTTCGCCTGCACGAGCGTCGGCTTGATGAAATAGCCCTCGTCGCCCTTGGCGACGCCGCCCGAGACGACCGTCGCATTCGACTTCGCGTCGTCGAGGTACTCGCTGATCTTCTTGAACGCTTTCTCGTCGATCACCGCGCCGACGAAGTTGCGGAAGTCGGCCGGATCGCCCATGCGCATCTCGTCCATCATGCCCGTGATGCGATCGCGCACGTCATTCCACATCGAGCGCGGAATGTAGACGCGGCTCGCCGCCGAGCACTTCTGTCCCTGATACTCGAAGCCGCCACGCGCGATCGCCACGGCGAGCGCCTGCGGATCGGCCGACGGATGTGCGACGATGAAGTCCTTGCCGCCGGTCTCGCCGACGATGCGCGGATACGTCCCGTACCGCGACATGTTCGCGCCAATCGTCTTCCACATGCTGTTGAACACCGACGTGCTGCCGGTGAAGTGCACCCCCGCGAGGTCGCGGTGGGCGAGCACCGTGTTGGAGATCTCGGCGGCGTCTCCGGGCACGAAGTTGATGACGCCCGGCGGCAATCCCGCCGCCTCGAGCAACCGCATGAGGTAGTACGCGGAGAGCATCGCGGACGACGCGGGCTTCCAGATGACGGTGTTGCCCATCAGCGCCGGCGCGGTCGACAGATTGCCGCCAATCGACGTGAAGTTGAACGGCGACACCGCGTAGACGAAGCCTTCGAGTCCGCGATAATCGAGCTGGTTCCACATCGTGGAGCTGGACAGCGGCTGTTCGTCGTACAGCTCCTGCGCGTACCCGGCGTTGAAGCGCCAGAAGTCGATCAGCTCGCAGGCCGCGTCGATCTCCGACTGAAAGATGGTCTTCGACTGACCAAGCATCGTCGACGCGTTGACGGTCGCCCGCCACGAGGTGGCGAGCAGCTCGGAGGCCTTGAGGAACACCGCGGCGCGATCTTCCCACGCCCAATTCGCCCACTCGGCGCGGGCCTCGCGTGCGGCGTCGATCGCCTTCTGCACGTGGGACGCGGAGGCCTTGTGATAATCCGCGAGCACGTGACGGTGATTGTGCGGCATCACCGATTGCGCGGTCTCACCCGTGCGAATCTCCTGCCCGCCGATGATGATCGGGATCTCGACGCGCTCATTCGCCATCTGCTTCAGCCGAGCTTTGACCTCGGCGCGCTCGGGCGAGCCGGGCGCGTACGACTTCACCGGCTCGTTGACGGGGGGAGGAACGCGGCGCGTGCCGCTGAATCCCGCGAGTGGCGCCGAGCGTGGATGAATGGTCTGCGCTGCCTGCTCCGATTCGGCGGCAACGCGCTCAGGTGCTGTGCGGACGGCCATGGAAGAATCCTCAGGGAGTCGCGGCGGGGAGTACGTCACCGCCGAATAGGAAAACATAGCGCGCTTCTCGACGCTGCGCGGAGCGGCTATTGTCTCGGCATGCGTGCTCACGCGCTGCCGCTGATGCTCCTGGCCGTGCTCGCCGGGTGCGAGCCGGATCCCGTCGCGTGGGGCGACCCCAAGCCTATCGGCCCACCCCCCGCGGACGGAGGGGCGTCGCACTTGGTGGTCGATTCGGCGGGGGCGGCGCGATTCGTCGCCGATACGGTTCGTCCCTCCACGCTGCCGGCCGCGCTCGGCCTCTGCGCGGCGACGCTGCGGACGGCGCAGGGACGGTCCCTGCTGTTTGCCTCGTGGTGGAGTGTGCGCGCCGACAGCAGCGCCGTGCTCTATCTCGCCAATTCGCCGGACGGTGGGCGCAGCTGGTCGGCGGCATTGAAGGTCGACACCACCGACGTGAGTTCGAATGGCTGCAAACGGCCCGCGCCGGCGCTCACGACGGTGGGCGATGACGCCTACCTTGCCTATTCGATGATCGCTCCCGAGGGGAAAGGGGTGTTCTTCGCCCACTTGATGGGCAACATGTTGCACACGCCCGTTTCCGTGATCTACGGCGACCGGCTCGTTGAAACGAGCATCGCGGCCGACGAACATCGCGTCGCCGTGGCGTACGAGGAGCCGAATGGCAGCCGGCCGCAGATCGACGTGGCGATCTCAGTGACGCAGGGCCATCTCTTTGATTGGCACGCCACGGCCTCACGCGCCGTCGACGTCGCGTCGTCGCCGGCGGTCGCGATGTCGGGGCCGGTGCTCGCGGTGTCCTGGGTCAATTCCCAACCATCTGGCGGTCCACCGAATCGCGTCGTGCGTGTCGGACGACCACAATAACGCTCATATGACACACTTCTACGGCGCACACACGATCAACAACGGCGGAATCCACATGGCGGCGCGGCGCGCCGGCGCGGCGAACATGCGCGCCATGCAGGCGTTCACCGCGATCCCCAACTATTACGGCGACAGGATCTCGATCAAGCCGGAACGCGTCGAGCGCTTTCGCGCCGCGTTGGCCGAGGCGAAGATCGATCCAAAATTCGTCGTCGTGCACGCGGCGTACGTGCTGAACACCGCGACGCCGGAGGACGACAAAAACATGCGGGCGCGCGCCGGCCTCGCCAAGGAGCTCGAGCGGTCATCGGCGCTCGGCGTCGGATGCGTTTGCTTTCATCCCGGCGCGGCGACCGACGGCGACCGTGAGGCGGCCGCCGAGCGCGTGGCGCGCGCGATCGTCCAGGCGCTCGAGCACGTGCCGAACGGGCCGACGCGCGTGCTCGTGGAGAACACTGCCGGCGCGGGGCGCACGTTCGCGAAGACGGCCGTCGAAGTCGGCGCGATACTACGTCACGTCCCGCCGGCGCTGCGGCATCGGACCGGGTATGGTCTCGACACGTGCCACCTCTTCTCGTCGGGGTACGACCTGCGCGACGCCGGGGGGGGCGCGGTTTCGCGGATACTCGACGAATTCGAGGAAGCAACAGGGGAGGCGCCGGGGTTTTTCCATCTCAACGACAGCGAGGGCGGGCTCGGGTCGAACAAGGACCGTCATGTGCTGATCGGCGACGGACAGATCGGAGTGGAACCGTTTCGCGCGCTATTCGCGGATCGTCGGTCGCACGGAATCCCGCTGGTGTTGGAAACGCCACAATTGAATTCCGAGATCGCCGACGACGATCCGTCGCCCGATCCGTACGACGTACAAATGATGGCGTTGCTCGAAAGCTTCACTCACTGAGGGTTCGATGAGACGAATTTCAACGATCGGCGCGCTCGCGTCGGTCAGCTGCTCGGCTGCTCGGCTACTCGGCTACTCGGCTGCTGGGCTGCTCGTTCCAGTGTTCGCGAGCGCGCAGGAGCCAGGGCAGGCATCCTTTGCGCTGCTCTTGCGCGGCGACACGATTTTCGACGAGCGCGTGTCGCGCACGCCGACGGAGCTGCGCGGTGAGTTTCGCGACAAGCTGCGCGGGGCGCGCATTTCATACTCGGCAGCGCTGGCGGCGGGTGTGATCACGCGTCTCGACGCCCGCACCTACCGCAATGCGACGGATACGACGGGCGACCGCGCGACGTTCGTCGTCACTCCGGACAGCGTGACGGGCTCGTTGAGCGGAGCAGCTCCGTCGCGCTTTACCGTGGCGGGGAATTCCCAGCTTCTGTTGAATCCGGCGGTCGCGTTCGTCGAGCAGATGGTCGTCCGCGCGAAGGCGATGGGACGCGACACCGTATCATTCCCCATCTACATCGTGGGCGCGCCGCAGCAGCCGATGGCCGCGACGATTGGCCGGAACGGTGCGGATTCGGTGGTCGTCGCCTACGCGGGCGTCGTCATGCGACTGGCGGTGACACCGACGGGACTAGTTCGAGGCGGGGTCATCCCGGCGCAAGGGATCGTCATCGCGCGCGGATCGGAGACGTCGTCGCTCGGCTCCGGGCCGCGCGTGGACTACTCGGCGCCGCCGGGTGCGCCGTACACGGCGGAAGACGTCGTCGTCACAACACCCGACGGCCTCCGTCTCAACGGGACGTTGACGCTTCCTCGCGATCGGCCGCGCGACGGGCTTCCCGCGGTGGTGACGATCACCGGCTCGGGACCGGAAGATCGCGACGAATACTCGGGGCTGATCGCCGGCTATCGTCCCTTTCGCGAGTTGGCCGACACGCTCGGCCGACGGGGGATCGCCGTGCTGCGGCTCGACGATCGCGGTGTCAACGGCTCGAGCGGAGGAACGAACCTGGCGACGAGCGAAACCTTCGCCGACGACATTCGCGCCGGCATCGCGTATCTGCGCATGCGGCCGGAGATCAACCGCCGACGCCTCGGGCTCGTGGGTCACAGCGAGGGCGGCATCATCGCACCGATGATCGCGGCGACGGACAGCTCGATCCGCGCGATCGTGCTGATGGCGGGAACGGCGTCGACTGGTCGCGAGATCGTCATGGGGCAGAACCGGTACGTCGTCGACAGCGTCGCGCATCTCACCGGCGCGCAGCGCGACACGGTGCTCGCGCGGGCCGTTCGCGCGATTGATTCCGCGGCGAAGGTGCCCGGGTGGCAGGGCTTTTTTCTCAACTACGATCCCAAGCCGACAGCGGGCCGCGTGCGCGCCCGTGTGCTGATTCTGCAGGGAGAAACCGATCGTCAGGTTCCGCCCGCCGAGGCAGAGCGCCTCGGCGCCGCGTTCCGCGGTGGCGTGAGTCCGAGCGTGACCGTGCGCATGTTCCCCGTGACGAACCATCTCTTCGTCGAGGATTCGAGCGGCGCGTTCGCCGATGCGAGCGGTCGATTGCGCTACCCCTTGTTGCCCTCGTTGCACGTACGGAAGGATGTGTTGGGGACGATTGCGGAGTGGCTGGCGAAGAATCTGTGAGTGCTTTTCCCTGGGAGGAACGCTCGCTTTCGCTCGCTGGGGACATGCTCGCTTACGCTCGCTGGGAGCACGCGCGGCTGAGCCGCGCTGGGGGCGTAAGGCATTGATCGTAGAGTGAGAATTGCACCCAGCGAGCAAAGCGAGCGTGCTCCCAGGCCGCGTCAGCGGCGGTGCTTCCAACGAGCGAAAGCGAGCGTGCACCCAGTCTCTTCAGAGGGAAAAACCACCATTCCCAGAGGGGAAAAACCAACATTCCCTATTGCATGCTGCGCCGATGACTATACTTTTCACCCTCGAAGAGGTCGATTTTCATAGGGAAAACGGCAACTCTTCGAACGCATCAACCCACAACCATTCCATCTACCGGGAGAGCGAATGGCTGCAAAGAAGGGTGGAAAGAAGTCCGCCAAGAAAGGCGGCAAGAAGGCGGCGAAGCGCAGCGCGAAGAAGCCCGCCAAGAAGGCGGCGAAGCGCAAGCCGAATGCGGCGTTCATGAAGGCAATGCAGCCGGATGCGGCGCTCGGCGCCGTCGTCGGCGGCAGCCCGATGCCCCGCACCGAAGTGACGAAGAAGATCTGGGGCTACATCAAGCGCAACGGGCTGCAGGACTCGAAGAATCGTCGCATGATCAACGCCGACGACAAGCTCAACGCAGTGTTTGGTGGCAAGAAGCAAGTCTCGATGTTCGAGATGACCAAGCTCGTCAACAAACACCTCAAGTAGTCGTCGACGGCTCCACTCTTTCGTGGGCTAGCGGGGGAATGCGCTGAGCATTCCCCCGCGGTGCTTTTTGGAGCTCAGCTAACCAGCCAATAGCTAAAGCTGTCAGCTTTAGCTATTAGCTGATGGCTGTTGGCTCAACCCTGAACCCTGAACCCAAGTCGCGCCGTATAGATTCGCACGCTATGGCAAAACGAACTCAAGCCCCCGCCAAGAAGACCAGCACCGTCGCCGCCGCGCGACGGGGTGGCGGAGGGGGCGGGCAGAAAACGTCGCAGCCGGTCGGCCGCTGGCTCTGGGAGAACTTCAAGTCGCTCGCCGGCGCGGTCGCCATCTATCTCATCGTCAAGACGCTGTTCATCGAGGCGTTTCGGATTCCGTCGGGCTCGATGATACCGACGCTGCTCGTCGGCGACTGGCTCTTCGTCAACAAGCTCGCCTACGGTCCGACGATCCCGTTCACGAACTCGCATCTCCCCGGCTACACGTCGCCCAAGCACAACGACGTCGTCGTCTTCGTCTCGCCATACCAGGCTGACGAGGCGGCGCGCGGCGCCGACGCGACGCCGACGCTCGTCAAGCGACTGATCGGTGTGCCGGGCGACACGCTCTACATGCGCGAGGGCGTCCTGCATCTCAACGGCCTGGCGCAGCGACAGGGTTTCGCCGCGAGCAACCCGAAGCTGGACGGCAACGAGGTGAGTCCGCTGTTCGATTGGCAGCACAAGATCGAATTGAAGAATTCTCGTTTCGGTCCCGCGCCCGCTCAGCCGACGCACGACAACTGGGGCCCGCTCGTCGTCCCCGCCGGTCACTATTTCATGATGGGCGACAACCGGTACTGCTCGAAGGACAGCCGGTATTGGGGCATCGTCCCCAAGGAGAACGTGCGGGGCCGCCCGCTGTTCATCTATTACTCGTACGTCCCCGGCCCCGGCGACGACAGCGGCCCGTGCAATGGCCAGGTGAGTGATCGGGCGTTGCCGTTTGTGACGGACATCCGGTGGTCGCGCCTGGGACATTGGGTGAAATAGCGTATCTCTGGCGCAAGCCAGCCGCACGCGACATCCTCTAGCATGCCACTCACGCGCCGGGGCTTCCTCGCCTCGCTCGCCGCAACGGTCCCTGTCGCCGTCATCGTGCGACGCGCGCATGCGGCGGCGGCGGAATACGTGCAGGGAGATCCAGCGACGCTCGATGCGCTCGCGCTGACCGTGCTTCCCTCGCAGCTCGGCCGAGCAGGGATCGCGCGTGAGGCGGCGGCGTTTCGCGATTGGGCGGCGAAGTACAAGGAGAGCACCGAGCTGGTGCACGGCTACGGCACGTCGCGCCTGCGCTCCACGGGACCGACGCCGCTGACGCGATGGACGGCGCAGCTCGACCAGCTCGACGCCGACGCGCAGCGATTGCGACAGCGGCGCTTCCGTGATCTGAGCGCGGGCGATCGCGAGCAGATCGTGCGCGACGCGCTCAAGGGAGAGCGCCTCGACCGCATGCCGGCGGTGGTGGACGCGAGCCACGTCGCCCTGGCGCTCCTCGCGCACTTCTATGACAGCCCCGGCGCCGCGGACCTGTGCTACGAGGCGCAGATCGGCCGACAGACCTGCCGGCCGCTCGCCGCACAGGCCAACAAACCGCGGCCGATGCTCAAGGTCCTCGAGAAATGACGCGGCGCGCGGTCGAGACGGACGTCTGCATCGTCGGCTCGGGGATCAGCGCCGCGATGGTCGCCGAGCGCCTGGCGCGGACGACCACGGCGAAGATTCTCGTCATCGAAGCGGGCGACGACACCGTGCCGCTCGCCCAACGCGCGGCGGCGCGCGAGCGATTCGTGCGCTACAACGAGAATCCGTGGGGACGCGACCACCTCGAGGGCTACGAGGTCGAAGGGCCGCTGCAATCGCGTTCGATGCAGGTCGGCGGCCTCGCGATGCATTGGGGCGCCGTGACGCCGCGCTTTTCGCCGGAAGATTTCAAGCAGCACTCGCTCTACGGCGTCGGCACCGACTGGCCGATCTCCTATGAGGATCTCGATCCGTTCTACCAGGAAGCGGAAGAGCTGATGGGCGTTGCGGGCGAGCAGGGGCCGGAGGATCTCGATCCGCGCGGCAAGCCATTTCCGCTCCCGGCCATCCCGCTCACGTACAACCTCGACCTGCTCAAGAAGTGGGCGTCGAGCGCGGGCATCGCGATGTGGAGTCAGCCGTCGGCGAAGAACTCGATTCCGTATCGAGGACGGCCGCAGTGCTGCCGCAACGACACCTGCTCGCCGATTTGCCCGATCGGCGCGAAGTATTCGCCCGACTTCACGTGGAGCGCGCTGCGCAAGACGAATCGCATCACTCTCACGACGCGGACGCTCGTTCGAAAGCTGGTGCTCTCGCCGGACGGCAAGACCGTGACGCACGCGATCGCGACGAATCGCGACCGCCCCGACGAACCGGTCCAACTGCGCGCGAAGCTGTTCGTCGTCGCCGCGGGATACACGTGGAGCTCACACCTCCTGCTTCTCTCGGCGCAGGACAAAGCGCCGAACGGGGTGGGGAACACCTCGGGCCTCGTCGGGAAGTATCTCGCCGGGCATCGCAACGTGCAGACGATCGTGGAATTGCCGCTCAGGCTGTACCCGGGAATGAACGAGCAGCACAGTCTCGTGACGAAGCAGTTCATGCGACTGAAGGGCGGCTCCGAGTACACGAGGCACGATCTGCGGATCTGGGAATCGTCGAATGGGCGAGCGCCGCGTCTCACGGACGACAGCGGCGCGCTGATGCTCGGCGACGCGATCCTCGACGACTGGCGCCGGCGCACCAAGACGGGAACGGCGCGCGTTCGAGCGTATTACGACGTCATTCCTGATCGTGGGAGCGAGCTGACGCTGGACGTCGCGCGGAAGAACGAATTCGGCGATCCGCTGCCCAAGCTTTCTTTTCGCGACGCGCCCGAGTCCGTGTCGATGCGCGCGCGCACTGAAGAGTCGATTCGGACGCTGTTCGCGGACATGGCGCGTGCTGGTAACGGACGTCTGCTGCGCGCGCCAACAGTGGACAACTTCCAGGACCATCCGTCGGGCGGTTGCCGCATGGGAAGCGACGCCTCGTCGAGTGTGGTGGACTCGTGGGGCCGCACGCACGATCACGAAAACTTGTTCGTCGTCGGCGCGCCGACGTGCGTGAGTGGAAGCTGCGCGAACGCGACGCTCACCTTCTGCGCGCTGGCGCTGCGATCGGCGCGCGAGATGGAACGCGGGCTGCCGCAGGCGTCGGCGAAATCAAGCGAATGATGCGGTTCATCGTCGGTACCTGGCTACTCGGCAGCTCGGCAGCTCGGCTGCTCGGCGCGCAGTCCGTCGAGTGGCCTGTCTACGGTGCAGATCTCGGCGCGACGAAATATTCGTCTGCGGCCGAGATCAATCGCACCAACGTCCGTACGCTGACGAAGGCGTGGGAATGGGCGACGGGGGAGACGCCGAACGCCGAGCTCCGGACGCGGCCGGGGAATTTTCAAGCGACGCCGTTGATGATCGGCGACACGCTCTATCTGAGTACGTCGTACAATCGCGTGATCGCGCTCGACGCGAATTCGGGCCATCAGTACTGGTCGTACGATCCAAAGGCCTACGCCGCGGGCCAGCCGCCGAATGGAACCGGATTCGTCCATCGCGGCGTGGCGACGTGGACCGACGGCAGAACCCGACGGATCTTCATGAACAGCCGGTGGAACCTCATCGCGCTCGACGCGTCGACGGGGCAGCCGATTCGCTCGTTCGGCGACACGGGCGTCGTGGATCTGACGCGCGAGCTGTCGAGAAACGGCAAGCCGGTGAACAAGCACCACTACACGCAGACGTCGCCGCCCGTCGTCTGGAAAAACCTCGTCATCGTCGGCAATGGCGTCGCCGATCGTCTCGTCTACCCGAACGATCCGCCGGGCGACGTCCAGGCGTTCGACGTGAAAACCGGCAAGCGCGTGTGGAGCTTCAGCCCCGTTCCGCGCAACGCACGCGATGCCGCCGCGAAATCGTGGGCGAACGAATCGTGGAAGACGACGGGCCATACCAACGTGTGGGCGCCGTTCAGCGTCGACGATCAGCGCGGACTCATCTACTTGCCGGTGAGCACGCCGAGCAACGACTGGTATGGCGGCGCGAGAAAGGGCGACGACCTCTACGCGGAATCGATTGTCTGTCTCGACGCCAACAACGGCCGCCGCGTCTGGCATTTCCAAACGGTGCACCACGGGCTCTGGGACTACGATCTTCCCGCTCCACCGGTTCTCGCCACGGTCCAGTTCAACGGACGTCCGCGGGACATCGTCGCCGTGCCGACGAAGACTGGTTTCCTGTTCGTGTTCGACCGTGCGAGCGGCGAGACGATCTGGCCGATCGAGGAGCGCTCCGTGCCGCCGAGCGACGTACCCGGCGAAGTCGCGGCGCAATCGCAGCCCTTCCCGTCGAAGCCGAAGCCGTTCGCCAAGCAAGGCTTCAGCTACGACGACCTCGTCGACTTCACGCCGGCCATCAAGGCGCGCGCGCTCGAGCTGACGAAAGACCTCCGCTTCGGACCCCTCTTCACGCCGCCGTCGCTCGGCGGCACGATCACGATGCCGGGCGCCATTGGTGGAGCAGGTTGGGGCGGCGGCGCGTTCGATCCGACGACTGGCACCATCTACATCAAGGCGACGAACCAGCCCGCGATGTACAGGATTATTCAGCCGACGCGGACCGATTCGCTCGACACACCGTACGCCGCGGATCTCGGGGCGCAGGGGCTCCGTGTCACGATGCAATCGGCCGACACCGCCCAGCGCATGACTCCGCTGCCGATCAACAAGCCGCCGTATGGAACGCTCGTCGCGATCGATCTCAACTCGGGCGATACGAAGTGGAACGTCACACTGGGCGATACGCCGGCGATTCGCAATCATCCGTTGCTGCGCGGATTGAATCTTCCGCCGGTCGGTGTCGCGGGGTCACCCGGCCCGATCGCGACCGCGGGCGGTCTGCTCTTCGTCACCGGTGGCGGCTCCGTGCTCTACGCGATCGACAACCGCGACGGTTCGGTGGCGTGGTCGGCGGACCTGGGGCAGACGGCGTACTCGACGCCGATGACCTACCGTACGAAAGGGGGAAAGCAGTTCGTCGTCGTCGCGACAGGTGCGGCGAACGGCGCCAAGCTCGTCGCGTTCGCGCTGCCATGACGATGCACGCGCGCGCGCAACGGAATCGTCGGTCGCGCGTCTAAGATCGGGCATCCTCCCCGACCAGCCCCGTTCCGCCCGCCGATGCATCGTTTGCTGCCGCGCTCCCCGCTCTCCAGGATCCTGCTCCTCACCCAGCTCGTTTGCATCACGGCTGGCACCGTGGTGCTGATCGCGATTTATCGGGAGCATCCCACCCCCGCGCTACAACTGCTGGTGGCGATCGCCGTCGCGGTTTGGATCGTGACGCTGAGCGGCTGGCGCGTCGCGATGCGCGGCGAGGAACGCTCCGCGTCACTCGCCAGAAATGTCGCCGAGGAGCGGGAGCTGACCGCGACGCTCGAGCACGCCGTCTCGGATCGCACGCGAGATCTCGAAGACGCGCAGCGTGTGCTCAAGCGAATGTGGCAGCTGGGCCAACATGTCGCGCTCGAGCTCGATCCTCAGCGAGTGCTGGAGCGATTCCTCGAGACTGTGACCGACATCGCCCGCGCCGACGGCGCCGCGGTCGGGCTGCTCAGGGAGGACGCCAAGCTGCGAATCGCCGCGGCGACCGGCGCGGCGTCGGGCATCACGGGAATGATCGTGCCGAGCACGAACTCCGCCATGAGCCGCGTTGCGCGAACCGGGACGCTTTGGGCCGTCAGCAACGTCCAGAACCATTTCCACGAGATCGACACGCAGATCTACGAAGGGATCGGTGACTACAAGGGACTGGCGATCGTTCCGTTATCGCGACGCGGCGAACGTATCGGCGCCGTCGCGATCGTCTCGCGAGAAGAACGCATTTTCGGCGGCGCGGACCTCGAGCGCATCGAGGCGCTGTCCGATCTGCTGTCGGTTTCGCTCGAGAACGCGGAGCTCGTCGACACGCTGCGTCAGACGGAGTGGCGCTTTCGAACGCTCTTTCGGTCGGCGCCCGACGCCGTGCTGACCGTGCTCGAGAGTGGCCGCATCCGCGAGGCGAACGACGCGGTTCGCGACGTCACGTCCGTCGATGCCCCGCAAGTCATCGGGCGAATGCTCAGCGAGCTCGTTGTCGATGCGGATCGCGAGAGGCTGCTCGAGGCGCTCGGCCGTTCGTTCGCGGGGCGCGCGAGCCGCATCGAAGTGTCGTTCGCGCCGCTCGCCGGCAGCGACGAATCCGTCACGCCGCGGCTCGTGTCGCTGGCGATGACCAAGCTTTCCGATGGCGATCCGGCCACCGTGCTGATCATCGGTCGCGACATCACTGCCGAACGCGAGATGCGGCTGCGCCTGATGGAATCCGACCGCCTGGCGGCGGTGGGCGAGCTCGTGGCGGGCGTGGCGCACGAGGTGAACAATCCGCTCAGCAGCATCAGCGCATTCGCGCAACTTCTGCTGCGAGACGAGAGCCTCTCGCCGCCCCAGCGAGAGTCGATCGAGGTGATCCGCTCGGAGACGACACGCGCGAGCTACGTGGTGAAGGATCTGCTCGCGTTCGCACGTCGCAGCGAGCCGCGCCGTGAGCCGGTCGACGTCAACGCCGTGGTCGAGCGGACGCTCCGCCTGCGAAGCTACCAGTTCGCCGCGAGTCACGTGACCGTCGAAAGCCGGCTGGCCGACGATCTACCGCCGGTGCTCGGCGACGCGCGTCAGCTCCAGCAGGTGTGTCTCAACCTCGTCACCAACGCGGCCCAGGCGATGGGCTCGCGCGGCGGTGGCATGTTGACTATCGTCACGCGCGCCGAGGGACGCGACGCGGTGCTCGAAGTTTGCGACACCGGACCGGGCATCCCCGAGGACGTGCGGGCGCGTATCTTCGAGCCCTTCTTCACCACGAAGGCTGAAGGTGAGGGAACAGGGCTCGGTTTGAGTGTGAGCTACGGCATCGTCGGATCGCATGGTGGGACGATCGCCGTCGCGAGCTCCAGCGCGGCGGGGACGACGTTCCGCGTGACCATCCCCGTGCTCGACGATACGGCGGGGACGGACCAGCCGATGATGCGCGACGATGTCCCACGCCGAACAACACTTGCCGGGCGCCGCGTGCTCTTCGTGGACGACGAATCGGCGCTGAGAGACGGCGTCGAAGCCTTCGGCGCGGTTCGTGGCTTCACGGTATTGACGGCGAAGGACGGCGCGCAGGGGCTCGATCTCATTCGCCGCGCGAACGTCGACGCGGTGGTGTGCGACCTCCGAATGCCAGGCATGGACGGCCCCACCTTTCATGCGGTGTTGCAGCGCGAAGCGCCGGCGCTTGCCGCGCGAACGGTCTTCGTCACGGGCGACGTGGTCTCCGCAACCGCGCGCCAAGTGAGCCGGCGGCAGCCCATCCTGACAAAACCTTTCGCACTCGAGACGCTCGAGGCCACGATCGCGGCCCTCCTCGACGGGGTACCGGACTCGGCTCAGGCCTCGATTTGAGGCCTCAGGGTTGCGACGCTTTGCGCGGTTCGTTTGTCTAAAGAAGCGGACCCATGCCTAATTTCTTCCCCCGCCACACGCTCGAGCTCCACATCGTGGAGCCGAAGGCTTTCCGGCGCATTTCCTTTTCGCTCGCCGAAATGGCCCTCGTCACGGGCGTACTGGTTCGCGTCTATCGCGTGTTCGTGCTGACGCACGGCCCTACGAACTGGCTGTTCATCGGCCTGACGGTCGCGGTGGGGGCGGTCTTTCTCCTCGGCATGGTGACGGCGCACCTCGCGAACTTTCCGCTCTCGCAATACCTCTGGCGCGCCCCCCTCTTCGCCGCCGCGGAGGTCGCCGCCGAGATGGGAACGAGCGCGCTCCTGATCGCGCTCGGCCGCGAGGCGAATGGAACGGTTCGCGCGCACTGGGACGATTGGATCGGGATGGGACTCAACGCGCTGCTCGTGAGGGGAGGCATCATCATGCTTTGGGCGGCGTTGTTGGCGGGGGCCATTCAGGTCGCGCGGAGGACCGTGGGGGAGGAAGAGGAAGGCAAGACGGCGGAGCTGTCGGAGCAGAGAGAGTAGCGCGGCACGGCTTCAATCAGTCCTGCGGTTTGGCCCAATGCGCCGCCGTACTCCATTTCTCCACCGAAAACAGATCGTCGCTCAACGCAACGTTCGCTTTCCAGTCCGAGTACTCCTCGCTCTGCCTGGGCTGCCCTCCTTCCGTCATCACGATCTTCGTCGCGAGCCATCCTCCGGCGAGTGGGACGTAGCCGTCGAGATGGATGTCGAGCATGGCTCCAGTGCCTCCCGGCGGCAGCAGCATGCGAACGACGACGTTGCGTTCGACGTCGACCCAGAATTGCGTGGACGTCGTATCGCTGGGCGATGCCGCGCCGACGATCCAGGCCGGGCGTCCTTGCCACTCGCCGCGTGAGACGTGCTGCATGTCGATCTTTACGCTCTCGAGGTCCTTCACCGTGCGAGCCACGGGCTGCATGTACACGCCCTCGATCAGCGGGAGGAACTCGTTGCCATTAGGCCGTGCGGCGAAGAGCTTGCCGCCGCGGACAACCCACGACGAGTCGGCGGTGTAGAGAACGCCGTTGCCGGCCGCGAGGTCGCCGATGTCGATGCGAAGCTGCGTTCCCCGAGCGCTGGTGTACCGCACGCTCTCGTGCCAGGTGGTCACAGTGTCGGTTCCGTCGCGACGGCGGACTGTCGTCTTTTGAACGAACGTGAGCGTCTTGTACCACTTGCCGGCGTATGCGTCGTGCATCCGTTGAAGTACTTCGGCACCGGTTTTGGGTGTCGACTGGGCGGCGGCTGGCGCGGCAGTGCCGAAGGCGAGGACGGCGGCGAGGCGGAGCCAACGTGGGCGCATTCAGTTCCTCTCGTGTGCTGGCGGGTGGATGACCCCGGAATAGATTCGCTGTCAACTCGGCCCGTCAACAGATGAAACAATTCTCTTACACGAGCGCCGTGCGCGTCGCGGCAATTGTATCAGCGCTCGCCGTCGCTCCGCTGCATGCGCAGCAATTCCAGACATATCGCCCGTTCGGCACGCTGCGCGAGCAGGCGACGCGGCAGCAGAAATGGCTCGACGAGCGCATGGCCACCGTGCTGCCGGCGCTCATGCGCAAGCACAAGGTCGACATGTGGGTCGTGCCGATGCGCGAGTACAACGAGGATCCGGTGTTCTCGTCGATCGTATCGCCGACGACGTTCGCCGCGCGCCGCCGCACGATCTATCTCTTCTTCGATCCGTGCGGGCCCGGTGCCTCGCCGTCGTGCAGCAAACCGGTCGAGAAGCTGGCGATGGGCGGCACGTCGCAGGGCGGCGTCTTCCAGGCGATCCGCTCGACGAAAGCCGCCGCCGGTCCGGCCGGTGGTCAGGTCCAGGCGCAGGCCGAGCTGTGGGGCGACGAGCAATGGCAGGTGCTCAAGACCGAGATCGAGAAGCGGAATCCGAAAGCGATCGCGATCGACATCTCGACGGTGTTCGCGTTCAACGACGGCCTCTCCGCCGGCGAGCTGGAAGGAATGCGAGCGGCGCTCGGCCAGAAGTGGACGTCGCGCTTCCACCATGCGGACGATCTCGCGCTCGACCTCATCGCCACCCGCGTTCCCGACGAGGTCGACGCGTATCACAAGATGCAGGAAGTGGTCTGGGGCATCATCGACACCGCGTTCTCGAACGTCGTCATCACACCGGGCGTGACGCGAACGGAGGACGTGGTGTGGTGGATGCGCCAGAAGGTGAACGATCTCGGGCTCGGCACGTGGTTCCACCCGTCGGTCGAAGTCCAGCGCCGCGGGACCACCGACGCGCAGCTCGGCGAGAACCCAATCATTCAGAAGGGCGACGTCCTCCACTGCGACTTCGGCATCACCGCGATGCGCCTCAACACCGACACCCAGCACATGGGCTACGTGCTCATGGACGGCGAGACGGACGTGCCGGCGGGACTCAAGCAGGCATTAGCGAACTCTAACAAACTTCAGGACATCGTCGTCGGCGAGATCAAGCCGGGGCGCACCGGGAACGAGATCCTGAAATCGGCCCGGGCCAAGATGGCGGCCGCGGGGATCGAGGGAACGGTGTACAGCCATCCGATCGGGATGCACGGCCATGGGGCGGGGCCGTTGATCGGACTGTGGGATTATCAGGACGGAGTTCCGGGGCGAGGCGACGCGAAGGTGATCCCCAACATGTGGTTCTCGATCGAGTTGCAGGCGACTTCCAAAGTGCCCGAATGGAATGGGCAGCCGGTTCGGTCGGCGCAGGAGGAAGACGCGGTCGTCGATGGAACCGGGAAGGTTTCGTGGGCTTTGAGACGGCAGACCGCGTTTCATCTAGTGAGGGCGAGGACGGCGATGTGAAACGGCGCAACGTCGCTGTCGGCTATGGTCGGCGGCGGCGGCGGCCGGCTGGCAGCTGGCGGCGGTGCGCCCGGCTGGCGGCTCTGAGGCTTTCAGCTGCGGCTAGCGGGGGTGCGCTCGGCCGTCGGCAACGCCGCTTGTCATCCTGAGGGAGCACAGCGACCGACGGATCTACCGTGCAGAGTTAGTAACCAGAAAGCGATAGTAGATCCTTCGCTTCACTCAGGATGACAACAGCCGACGTTGAGCAGCCGTTAGCCGCACCGCCGCGAGCCGCCAGCCAGCCGACAGCCAGCCGACAGCCGCCGCCGCCGACCCTAGCCGACAGCGACGTTGCGCCGTCTCCCCTCAGCTCTACGTCGGAAACGCCAGCGATTTGCCGGTCTTCTTCTCCGTCCACCGCGCCGTCACGACTTTCCCGCGCGTATAAAACTTCACGCCTTCCGCTCCGTGCACGTGTGAATCGCCGAACAGCGACGCTTTCCATCCGCCGAACGAGTAGTACGCCATCGGCACCGGAATCGGCACATTGATCCCGACCATTCCGACCTGCACCTCGCTCTGGAATCGCCGCGCCGCGCCGCCGTCGGTGGTGAAAATGGCGACGCCGTTCGCGTACGGATTCTCGTTGATCAGCTTCAGCGCCTCCTCGTACGACTCGGCGCGCACCACCGAGAGGACGGGTCCGAAGATCTCGTCGCGATAGATCGACATGTCGGGTCGCACGTTGTCGAACAGACATGGTCCGAGGAAAAAGCCCTCGCGCGCGCCGTTGGCGGTGATGTCACGACCGTCCGACATCAACGTCGCGCCCGAGGCGACGCCTTCGTCGACGTACTGTCGCACGCGCGACAGATGCTGTTCGGTGACGAGCGGCCCCATGTCGTTCTTCGTGTCGAGGCCGTCGCCGACGTGGATCGCGCGAATGCGGTCGCGGACCAGCTCGACGAGCTTGTCGCCCGCGTCGCCCACGGTGACGACGACGGAGATTGCCATGCACCGTTGCCCGGCCGAGCCGAAGCCGGCGTTCACGGCCGAATCCGCCGCGAGTGCCATGTCGGCGTCGGGGAGGACGAGCATGTGGTTCTTCGCGCCGCCGAGCGCCTGAACGCGCTTTCCGTTGTGGGTGGCGGTGTCATAGACGTGGCGCGCGATCGGCGTCGAACCGACGAAGCTCACGGCGGCAACGTCGGGGTGCTCGAGTAGCCGATCGACCGCGGCGCGGTCGCCATGGACGACGCTGAACACGCCGGCGGGAAGTCCGGCGTCGCGCCAAAGCTCCGCCATCATCATCGACGCCGACGGATCCTTTTCCGACGGCTTGAGCACGAACGCGTTCCCGGCGGCGATCGCGATCGGATACATCCACATCGGGACCATGATCGGGAAGTTGAACGGCGTAATGCCGGCCACGACACCGAGCGGCTGGCGAATCGAGTAGCTGTCGACGCCGGCCGACACGTTCTCGGAGAACTCACCCTTGATCAGGTGCGGGATGCCGCAGGCGAATTCGACGACCTCGAGGCCGCGTTGCACCTCGCCGCGCGCGTCCGCCAGCACCTTGCCGTGCTCGCGCACGATGCACCGGGCGAG
>Ga0070680_100001078_pt1 | contig 19598 bp, 16 predicted proteins | sample KBSC73BmetaG_FD_64672 | JGI IMG/M metagenome (GOLD analysis project Ga0070680, IMG submission 64672) | Corn rhizosphere microbial communities from Kellogg Biological Station, Michigan, USA - KBS C7-3B metaG | ecosystem: Host-associated > Plants > Roots > Rhizosphere | place: USA: Michigan...
TGCGAGGGGTTGGGCACCAGCGACAGGTGGATGACGTTGCCGTCGAACTCGCGGTCGGCCGAGGCGCCGAGGTGATACTTCACGTCGCCCGAGCCGCGCATTTCCTCGGGCTGCGAGGAGCGGCCCTGGAACTCCGAGAACAGCGCCATGTAGCTCTTGTGCATGACGTTCACGAGCGTGTTGAGGCGGCCGCGATGGGGCATGCCGATCACGACTTCCCTGACGCCAAGCTGGCCGCCGCGCTTGAGGATCTGCTCGATGCCGGGGATCAGCGACTCGCCGCCGTCGAGGCCGAAGCGCTTGGTGCCGACGAACTTGATGCCGAGATAGTGCTCGAGTCCCTCCGCCTCGACGACGCGCTGCAGGATCATCCTGCGGCCCTCGACGGTGAAGTCGGTGCGGTTCTCGATGTGCTCGATGCGCTCCTGGATCCACGCCTTCTGGTCGGGATCGGAGATGTGCATGAACTCCACGCCGATCTTGCCGCAGTAGGTCTTGCGCAGGCGGTCCATGATCTGGCGCAGGGTCGCCGATTCGCCCAGCGCCAGCGACCCGAAGATCAGGATCGGACGGTCCCAGTCGCCCTCGCCGAAGCCGTAGGTCGCCGGATCGAGCTCGCGGTGCGGCGCCTGCTTGGTGAGGTTCAGCGGATCGAGGTCGGCCTCGAGATGGCCGCGGATGCGATAGGCCCGCACCATCATCAACGCCTTGGCGGTGTCGTTGGCGGCGGCGCGGATGTCGGCCTCGGTCTTGCCGGCCAGCACGGTGGCGCCCTTCGCCTTGGCGTTCTTGTTGGCAGCGACCGGCGCTTCCGGCACGTCGATGACGCGCGCGCCATTGGGCGCCCACGAGGCGCCGCGCACCTCGGCCAGCACCGCGCCCTTGTCGTCGGCGAGCGCCTCGAAGAAGGTCCGCCACTCCGGATCGACCCGGTTGGGATCGGCGAGGTAGCGTGCGTGGAGTTCCTCGATGAACGGCGCGTTGGCACCGAACAGGAACGAAGTCTGCTCTGCTTGCATGGCCCGGGCTCCTCGGAGTTGGGCGGTTGGCTGTTAGCCCTTCATCGCCTTCAGCATCTCGTCGCCCAGTGCCGCGGGCGAGTCGGCGACGTGGATGCCCACGGCGCGCATGGCTTCGACCTTGAATTCGGCGGTATCGTGGCCGCCCGAGATCACGGCTCCGGCATGACCCATGCGCCGGCCCGGCGGGGCGGTGCGGCCGGCGATGAAGCCGACCACCGGCTTCTTCGTCCGGGACGACTTCAGGAACTCCGCGCCCTTGACCTCGGCGTCGCCGCCGATCTCGCCGATCATGACGATACCCAGGGTCTCGGGGTCGGCCACGAACATCTCCAGGCACTCCACGAAGCTGGTGCCGTTCACGGGATCCCCGCCGATGCCGATGCAGGTCGTCTGGCCGAGGCCGACGGCGGTGGTCTGGGCGACGGCCTCGTAGGTCAAGGTGCCGGAGCGCGAGACGATGCCGATCTTGCCGCGCTTGTGGATGTGGCCCGGCATGATGCCGATCTTGCACTCGCCGGGCGTGATGACGCCGGGGCAGTTGGGGCCGATCAGGCGCGACTTCGAGCCCGACAGCGCGCGCTTCACCCGCACCATGTCGTTCACCGGGATGCCCTCGGTGATGCACACGACCAGCGGGATCTCCGCGTCGATCGCCTCGAGAATCGAATCGGCGGCGAACGGCGGCGGCACATAGATCACGGTCGCCGTGCAGCCGGTCTTCGAGACCGCCTCGGCCACGGTGTCGAACACCGGCAGGTCGAGATGCGTGGTGCCGCCTTTGCCCGGGGTCACGCCGCCCACCATTTTGGTGCCGTAGGCGATCGCCTGCTCGGAATGAAAGGTGCCCTGGCTGCCGGTGATGCCCTGGCAGATGACTTTCGTGTTCTTGTCGACGAGGACGGCCATCAGTTGTGCTCCTTGACCGCCTTGACGATCTTTTCGGCGGCGTCGGCGAGATTCTCCGCCGACGTGATCTTGAGGCCCGAGTCCTTCAGTATCTTCTTGCCGAGGTCGACGTTGGTGCCTTCGAGCCGCACGACCAGCGGCACATGCAGGTTCACCTCGCGCGCCGCGGCGACCACGCCCTCGGCGATCACGTCGCAGCGCATGATTCCGCCGAAGATGTTGACCAGGATGCCCTCGACGTTGGGGTCCTTGAGGATGATCTTGAACGCCGCCGTCACCCGCTCCTTGGTGGCGCCGCCGCCGACGTCGAGGAAGTTGGCGGGCGAGGAGCCGTAGAGCTTGATGATGTCCATGGTGGCCATGGCGAGGCCCGCGCCGTTCACCATGCAGCCGATCTGGCCGTCGAGCTTGACGTAGTTCAGCGCGTACTTGGCGGCCTCGGTCTCGGCCGGGTCCTCCTCGTCGAGGTCGCGCAGGTCCTCGAGGTCCTTGTGCTTGTAGAGCGCGTTGTCGTCGAAGTTCATCTTGGCATCGAGGGCCACGATGTCTCCCGCGCCGGTGACGACCAGCGGGTTGATCTCGATCAGCGAGCAGTCGAGATCGACGAAGGCCTTGTAGATGTTGCCGAGCAGGGTCGTGAAGGTGCCGACTTGCTTGCCGGTGAGGCCGAGCGCGAAGGCGATCTTGCGGCCCTGGTAGGCCTGGTAGCCGGCGGCAGGATCGATGTCCTGCGTCATGATCTTCCCGGGCGCGTCGTGCGCCACCGCCTCGATGTCCATGCCGCCTTCGGTCGAGGCGACCACGGCGATGCGGCCCATCTTCCGATCGACCAGCATGGAGAGGTAGAGCTCGCGCTTGATGTCGCAGCCCTGCTCGATATAGAGGCGCTTCACGGTCTTGCCGGCCGGGCCGGTCTGCTTGGTGACGAGGTCGTGGCCCAGCATGGCCTGGGCGCTGGCGCCGACGTCGTCGATCGACTTCACGACCCGCACGCCGCCCTTGCCGCCGGGATCGTCCTTGAAGCGGCCGGCGCCGCGGCCGCCGGCGTGGATCTGCGCTTTCACCACGATCACCGGGCTGCCCAGCTTGCGGGCCACATCCACCGCCTCGTCCCGGGTGTAGGCGACCCCGCCCTTGAGCAGGGGGACGGTGAATTTGGCCAGCAACGCCTTGGCCTGGTACTCGTGAATGTTCATGGATTCCCGCCGCTGCCGCTAGGTCAGTTTCAAATTGAGACTGACTAGGATTTGCGGCACTTTATGAGCGTCGCACCCCCTTGGCAACGACGGACTGGTGACGCTTTTGAGGCCCTGGAGGGGAGAGCCGTCGCGTGGCACCCCCTCCGTCGGCGTAAGACGCCGCCACCTCCCCCGAGACGGGGGAGGATAAGGAGGATGCTTTTCCGCGGTAATCCGCGACGGAGAGGGTGCCCCAGTCGAGCCGGCGGAAATCTCAGCCCGCGGCGACGATCTTCCTGGTGGCTTCGACCAGCGACTTCACCGCGGCGACCGACTTGTCGAACATCGCCTTTTCGTCGGCGTTGAACGCGACCTCGACGATCCTCTCGACGCCGCCCTTGCCGATCACGACGGGCACGCCGATGTAGAGGCCCTTGATGCCGTATTCGCCGTTCAGCATCGCCGCGCACGGGATCACGCGCTTCTTGTCCTTGAGATAGGCCTCGGCCATCGAGATCGCCGACGCGGCCGGGGCGTAGAACGCCGAGCCGTTGCCCAGCAGGCCCACGATCTCGGCGCCGCCGTCGCGCGTGCGCTGGACGATCTTGTCGAGCTTGTCCTGGGTGGTCCAACCCATCTTGATCAGGTCGGGCAGCGGAATGCCGGCGACTGTCGAGTAGCGCACCAGCGGCACCATCGTGTCGCCGTGGCCGCCCAGCACGAAGGCGGTGACGTCCTCGACCGAGACGTTGAATTCCTGCGCGAGAAACAGGCGGAAGCGCGCGCTGTCGAGCACGCCGGCCATGCCGACGACCTTGTTCGCGGCGAAGCCGGTGACTTCCTGCATCAGCCCGACCATCGCGTCGAGCGGGTTGGTGATGACGATGACCAGCGCGTTGGGGGCGTTTTCCTTGATGCCCTTGCCGACGGCGTTGATGACCTTGGCGTTGATGCCGACCAGGTCGTCGCGCGTCATGCCGGGCTTGCGCGGCACGCCCGCGGTCACGATCACGACGTCGGAGCCGGCGATGTCCTTGTAGTTCGACGAGCCCGAATAGTTGGCGTCGAAGCCCGCGACGGGCGAGAGCTGGGCGATGTCGAGCGCCTTGCCCTTGGCCGTGCCCTCGGCCTGGGGAATGTCGAACAGGACGACGTCGCCCAGATCCTTCTGGCCCGCCAGCAGGGCGAGAGTGCCGCCAATCTGTCCAGCGCCGATCAGCGCGATCTTCTTGCGAGCCATGCGAAATTCTCCTGTTCGTGAACGCGGCGCGTGGTAGCGCGATTCGCGGGGAGCGGCAAGACGATCGCCCCCGGCCCCTCCCCCCGCGAATGCCGGGCGGCAGGCGGATATTTCCGACAACCGCCGCGGCTTATGTGATGTCCCGCGGGCCCTCTCCCCGGCCCGCGAAACGCGCGCCGTGGACGATTCGTCACGGCGGCAACACAGGAGTCCGCCATGTCCAAGGAACAGGAAAACAAAGCCGTCGTCGGTCGCTGGTTCACGGAATTCTGGGGCAGCACCTGGAACCCCGGAATCGTCGACGAACTCGCCGCGCCCGACATCCTTCTGCAGTACTCACTGCATGCGCCGCGGCGCGGCCGCGAGGACGTCAAGAAGTTCATGGCCGGGTTCCGCGAGGCATTCCCCGACCTGGGTTTCGAAGGCGCCGCGGACCTGATCGCCGAGGGCGACTACGTGGTCGGCCGCTGGAAGGGCGGCGGCACACACACCGGGCCGGCGTTCGGCGATTTCCTCGCAGGCTCGCTGCCGGCCCGCAGCGGCCGCCAGATGCGCTTCACGGGAACGACCGTGCTGCGCGTCGAGAACGGGCGGATCGCCGAGGAAGTCGGTCTGGACGACGGCGTGACCGCGCTGCAGCAGCTCGGTCTCCTGAAGGCCGCCTGATCAGGCGGGATGCCGCCGGAGGTGCGCCAACAACAGTTCGGTGGCCCTGCCGGGGGCCTGGTCCATGACGAAGTGGCCGACGCCCGGCAGCACTTCCATTGCATAGGCCGCGCTCACGAAGTCGCCGGTGCCTTTGGCCGCCACAGGTCCGACGGTCGCGTCGGCGTCGCCCCAGATATAGAGCGTCGGCACCCGGGTGACGCCGAAGTCGCCGGACAGGCCCTTGTTGGCGCGATACCAGGCGAGCGCGCTCTCGAGCGCGGGCCTGGTGCCGAGAATGCCGAGATGCTGCTTCACCGACTCGACGCTCTGGCCGAACAGCCCCTCGCGCATCGGCCTGGCGTCGTCGATCAGCAGCTTGTCGGCCGTGTCGGGCTCGAGGAACTTGCCGTGATGGCGCGAGCGATGCTTCTGGTCGGGATCGTCCTGCAGGGCGCGGCGGAACGACAGCGGATGCGGCCGCGACAGCACGGTGAGCGAGGCCAGCCGCTCGGGGTGGGCGTTGGCCACGCCCCACGAGACCTGCCCGCCCCAGTCGTGACCGACCAGATGGAAGCGCTTGCCCGCCGCGGCCCCTGTTGAGCCCGAGGCATCGGCGATGGCGATCGCATCGGCCACCAGTTTGTCGAAGGCGTAGTTGGAAAGATCGGCGGGATCGGGCCGCGCGCCGGCCGAGTAGCCGCGCTGGTCGGGCGCCACGGCGCGGTAGCCCGCCCCGGCGAGCTCCGGCAAGGCGGCGCGCCAGCTGTGCCGCGATTCGGGGAATCCGTGCAGCAGCAACACAAGAGCGCCGTCGGCAGGGCCGGCGACATCGGCGGTGAACGCCAAGCCTCGAGCGACGTGGATCTCGCGGGTCTCGAACCCTGTCATGTTCATCACGGCCACGTTATCGGCGGGCCCCCAGCCTAGCGCCTGATTCGGCACCATGCCAATCTGGTCGGGTCAGTTCCCGGGAGGAAGACATGCGAGCAATGGTTGTAGGCGCCCTTTTCGCCGTCGCACTGGTCGCGAACGCGAACGCCGCCATCAAGGAAGAGCCCATCACCTATTCCGACGGCCAGACCACCATGAAGGGCTTCGTGGTGTACGACGACGCCGTCCAGGGCAAGCGCCCCGGCATCGTCATGGTGCATGAATGGTGGGGCATCACCCCGCACATTCACAACGAGGCCAAGAAGTTCGCCGCGCAAGGCTACACCGCCTTCATCGCCGACATGTACGGCGACGCCAAGACCGCCGACAATCCCAAGGACGCCGGCGCGCTCTCCGGTGGCGTCATGAAGAATCCACAGGCGATGGAGTCGCGCTTCAAGGCCGCGCAGGCCGCGCTCGCCAAGAACGCGACGGTGAACCCCCAGCGCATCGGCGCCGTCGGCTACTGCTTCGGCGGTGCCGTGGTGCTGAACATGGCGCGCACCGGCGACGATCTCGTCGCGGTCGCGGGCTTCCACGCATCGCTCGGCCTCAACACCCCGGCGCCGGCCCCGGGGACCGTCAAGGCCAAGATCCTCATCCTGAACGGCGCGGACGATCCCTTCGTGAAGCGCGAGCAGTACGACGCGCTGAAGAAGGATTTCGACGCCGCGAAGGCCGACTACCGCATCGTCACCTATCCCGGCGCGGTCCATGCCTTCACCAACCCCGAGGCCACGGCGCTGGGCGAGAAGTTCAAGCTGCCGCTCAGGTACGACGCCAAGGCGGACGCGGAATCGAAAGCCGAGGCGGCCAAGCTCTTCGCCGCAACCCTCAAGAAGTAGCCAAAAAAGGCCGCCTCCGGGCGGCCTTTTCCCTTGGCGCTAGGCGATGTGCTCCAGGGCGAGATACTCCGGGCTCTGCATCTCCATCAGGCGCGACACGGTGCGCTGGAATTCGAAGGCGCCGTCGCCCTCGACATAGAGCTTGTCCGGCGACGCCGCGGCCGAGCAGATGAATTTCACCTTCTTCTCGTAGAACGTGTCGATCATGGTGATGAACCGGGCCGCCTTGTCGCGATTGTCCGGTCCCATCCTCGGGATTTCCGACAGGATCACGCTGTGGAAGTGCTCGGCGATGCAGAGGAAGTCGGCGGCGCCCATCGGCGTGGCGCACCAGTCGAGATAGTGTGCCATCGCCACGCCCGGCGCTGCGCGCGGCACGGCGACGTCGCGGCCCTGGGTGCGCAGCACGCGCGGCTCGCCGTCGGCGCCGTTGGCCAGCGCGCGGAAGGCCTCGTCGAGCTTCTTGGTCGCCCAGGCGCCAAGCGGCGTCAGGTACATGTCGAGCTCGCGCATGCGATCCAGGCGGTAGTCGTGCGCGCCGCCCAGCTCGAGGATCTCCAGCCGCTGCTTGACCAGCTCGATGAAGGGCAGGAAGCGGTCGCGCTGCAGGCCGTTCCTGTAGAGATCGTCGGGCGCGCGATTGGAGGTGGCGATGACGGTCAGCCCCTCCTCGAACAGGGTCTCGAACAGCCGGCCGAGGATCATGGCGTCGGCGATGTTGGTGACCTGGAATTCGTCGAAGCACAGCAGCCGCGTCTCGGCCGCGATCGCCCGCGCGATCGGCACGATCGTGTCGGCCTCCGGCGGCGCGCCGTTGGCCGCCAGCTCCTCGCGCCGCCGGTGCAGGCGCTCGTGGACCTCGAGCATGAACTCGTGGAAATGGACGCGCCTTTTGCGGGCGACGGGCGCGTCGGCGAAGAACAGGTCCATCAGCATCGACTTGCCGCGCCCGACCGGCCCCCAGATGTACAGGCCATGCGGCCCGTCCTGCGGCTTGTCGGCCTTCGCCAGCCCCAGGCGCGCCAGGAAGCCGGGCCTGGCCGGGTGGCCTGGCCGGGCCTTCAACTGGTCGTGCACGGCCTGCAGGCGGGCCACGATCTTCTCCTGCACGGGATCGGCATGGACCTCGCCGGCGGCGCGGCGGGCGGCGAGGTTGGCGGCGGGTCCCTTGCCGGTCATGGGGGTGGCGACGTCCATTGCGGGCGCATACCTAGCTCACCGGCGCGCGCCTGCCTATAAGATGCAGCAATGAAGATCGCGTTCCTGGGCACGTCGGAGTTCGCCGTGCCCGCCCTCAAGGCCCTGGTCGAGGCCGGCCACGACGTGGTGGCCGTCTACACCCGCGCGCCGAAACCCGCCGGCCGCGGCCAGCAGGAGCGCAAGACGCCGGTGCACCTGCTGGCGGATTCTCTGGGCCTGGCCGTGCGCACGCCGGCCAGCCTGAAGAGCGACGCCGAGGCCGCGGCCTTCCGCGCGCTCGACCTCGACGCAGCCGTCGTCGTTTCCTACGGCCACCTCCTGACGCGCGCCTTCCTCGACGCGCCGGTGCTGGGTTGCGTCAACATCCATGGCTCGCTGCTGCCGCGCTGGCGCGGCGCCGCGCCGATCCATCGCGCGATCCTGGCGGGCGACGCGGAGACCGGCGTCACCACCATGCGCATGGACGAGGGCCTCGACACCGGCGCGATGCTGCTGGCCGAGCGCACGCCGATCTCGGCGGCGGACACCGCCGCCAGCGTCCACGACCGCCTGGCCGACATGGGCGCCACCCTGATCGTCTCGACGCTCGACGGGCTGGTGCGCAAGTCGATCGACCCCACGCCGCAACCCCAGGAGGGGGTCACCTACGCCCACAAGCTCGGCAAGGAGGAAGGCGTGCTCGACTGGCGCCGGCCCGCCGCCGAGCTCGAGCGCAAGGTGCGTGCCTTCCATCCCTGGCCCGGCACCGCGTTCGACCTGCCGAAGAACGCGGCCGGCACCACCGAACGCATCAAGGTGCTGCAGGCCGCCCTCACCCTGGCCGCCGGTGCGCCGGGTACGCTCGGCGTGGCGCGCGACGGCTGCCCGGTGGTGGCCTGCGGCTCGGGCGGGCTCAAGCTGCTGAAGCTGCAGCGGCCGGGCAAGCAGGCGACGCCGGCCGACGCCTTCCTGCGCGGCTTCGACCTTCCCGCCGGCACGGTGCTGCCCTCGCCCGCCGTGGTCTCGCTGCCGCAGACGCGGCCGCGCTGATCCCATGCCGCGCTACAGGATCTCGGTCGAGTACGACGGCGGCCCCTTCGTCGGCTGGCAGCGCCAGGACACCGGTCCGTCGATCCAGGCGTCGCTCGAGGACGCCGTGTTCGCCTTCTCCGGCGAGCGCGTGCCGGTGCGCGGCGCCGGCCGCACCGATTCGGGCGTCCATGCGCGCGGCCAGGTCGCCCACTTCGATCTCGCCGTCGGGAAGCCCCTCGAGGAAGTGCGCGGCGCGCTGAACTATCACCTGAAGCCCAATCCGATCGCCGTGCCGACGGTCGAGCTGGCGGCGCCGGGCTTCCACGCCCGCTTCTCGGCCAACTACCGGCGCTACCGCTATCGCATCCTGAACCGCCGCACGCGCGCCGGCATCGACGCCGGCTTCGTCTGGCACGTGCCGGTGCCGCTCGATCTCGCCAGGATGTCGGAAGCCATCGAGGTGCTGGTCGGCCATCACGACTTCAACAGCTTCCGGTCGGTGGCGTGCCAGGCCAAGTCGTCGATCCGCACGCTCGACGAACTGTCGGTGCGGCGCGACGGCGAGGAAGTCGTCATCGACGTCGGCGCCCGCTCGTTCTTGCACAACCAGGTGCGCATCCTGGTCGGCACGCTGGCGCTGGTCGGGCGCGGCCAATGGAGCCGGCGCGACGTCGAGGAGGCACTGGCGGCGCGCGACCGCACGCGCGCCGGGCCGACCGCGCCGCCGCTCGGCCTCTGCCTCATGGAAGTGCGCTACGGCCCCTCAGGTACCGGGCAGCGGGACGACGCCGAGGACGCGGTCGACGATGAGTGACAGCAGCAGCGACGGCATCCAGTTGACGATCAGCAGCAGGATCGACTGCGGCCAGCTGACGCCGAGCGACAGGCGCGTGGCCATCACGAACCAGTAGTAGAACAGGAACTGCGTCGCCATGCCGACGAGCTGGCCGACCGCGCGCGGCGTCACCATCGCCACGCCGAGCGCGATCACCGCCAGCGCCATGACCGGCAGGTTGATCCAGTTGAGCGCCGCGATGTAGCGCGGGTAGTTGGCGAGCCACCGGCGGCGGCGCGCGATCTCGTAGAACAGCACCGGGAACAGCAGCCAGTCGACGACGAAGTGCAGCGCCTCGACGGCCATGATCTCGAACGCATCGGCCGTGGTGTCGACGCTCGAATAGTAGAGCAGCAGGTAGAGCCCGTAGAGCGGCGCCGCCAGCGCCATCACCCGGAACGAGGCGAGGCAGGCCTCCAGCGTGTTGTCGAAGTAGTACGGCGCGCCGGGATCGCGCTGCAGGAACCGGACGGCGCCGCGCGTGCCGCGGGCGATGTCACTGGTACTCAGCACGCCGGTCTCCCTAGCTGGCGAAGTAGCGGTCGAGCATGGTCTCGTAGACGCGGCTCAGCGTCCTCAAGTCGGCGATCGCGCTCTTCTCGTCGACCTTGTGCATGCTCTCGCCCACCAGGCCGAACTCCAGCACCGGGCAGTGGCTGCGGATGAAGCGTGCGTCAGAAGTGCCGCCGGTGGTCGACAGCTCGCACTCGACCCCGGCCACGTCGCGCACCGCGCCGGCGACCAGCTCGGAGAGCGGCCCCGGCGGGGTGTAGAAGGATTCGCCCGAGACCGAGACCTGGTATTCGACGATGCCGTTGCCGCCCAGGTTCGTATTGGCACGCTCGATGCGTTCCTTGAGGTGCGCGAGCAGCGTCCTGGACGTCCACAGGTCGTTGAAGCGCGTGTTGAAGCGCGCCTTGGCGACGCCCGGGGCGATGTTGGTCGCCGGGTTGCCGACGTCGACCGTGGTGAACTGCAGCGACGTCGGCTGGAAATGCGTGCTGCCCTTGTCGATCGGCTCGCGCACCAGCGCCTCGATGATCGCCGACAGGCGATGAACCGCGTTGTCGAGCCGCTCGGGATAGGCCACGTGGCCCTGCACGCCGCGCACGACCAGGTCGACCGTCATGCTGCCGCGCCGGCCGATCTTCATCATGTCGCCGAAGCGCTTCGAGCTGGTGGGCTCGCCGACGACGCAGGCGTCGATCTTCTCAGCCCGGTCGGCCAGGCGCTGCAGCATCTTCACCGTGCCGTTGACCGCGGGGCCTTCCTCGTCGCCGGTGATCAGCAGGCTGATCGCGCCGCCGAAGTTGCTGCCGCGCCGCGCGACGAAGCGCTGGGCGGCATCGGTGAAGGCCGCGATCGCGCCCTTCATGTCGGCGGCGCCGCGCCCGAACAGGTAGCCGCCCGACAGCTCGGCGGCGAACGGGCCGATCGTCCACGACGACAGGTCGCCCACCGGCACGACGTCGGAGTGGCCGGCGAAGCAGAAGTGGCGGCCGTTGCCGTTCTTGTCTTCGCCGATCCGGGCATAGAGGTTGGCGACGTCGTCGCTGCCCTTCTCGGTGAAGTCCATGCGCTCGCAGCGGAAGCCGACGGACGCCAGCACCTTCTCGAGCAGTTGCAGGGCGCCCGCCTCGCGCGGCGTCACGCTCTCGCAGCGCACGAGCGCGCGCGTCAGTTCGATCGTGTCGGTGGCGGCGGGAGCGAGCGTGTCGGGCATGGCGGGAAAATACAGGCACCGTCCGCCAAAGAGAAGGGCGCCGGCTCGTGGGAGAGCCGGCGCCCAGTCGATTTGAGAGGAAGATAGTCTTGTTGCTTGGGTTGAACTTGGTCCAGGCGACCATCCGATGGCGGCTTACGCCACCATCCTGTCGGCCTCCTGCAGGTTGACCGACACCAGCTGTGAAACGCCCTGTTCGGCCATGGTGACGCCGTAGAGGCGGTCCATGCGGGCCATGGTCACGCGATGGTGGGTGATGACCATGAAGCGCGTGTCGGTGCGGCCGGCGATGTCCTTCACCAGGCCGCAGAAGCGCTCCACGTTGAGGTCGTCCAGCGGCGCATCGACCTCGTCCAGCACACAGATCGGCGCCGGGTTGGTCATGAACACCGCGAACAGCAGCGACAGGGCCGTCAGCGCCTGCTCGCCGCCCGAGAGCAGCGACATGACCTGCAGCTTCTTGCCCGGCGGCGAGGCGTGGATCTCGAGGCCGGCCTCGAGCGGATCCTCCGACTCGGTGAGGCGGAGTTCCGCCTTGCCGCCGCCGAACAGCTTGGTGAAGAGCTGCTGGAAGTGGCCGCTGACCTGTTCGAAGGCGGCGAGGAAGCGCTCGCGGCCCTCGCGGTTCAGGCTCTGGATGCCCTGGCGCAGGCGGCCGATGGCGGCGACCAGGTCGTCGCGCTCGGCCGTCATGCCGGTGATCTGCTGCTCGAGCTCGTTGGCCTCTTCCTCGGCGCGCAGGTTGACGGCGCCCATGGTCTCGCGCTCGTGGACGAGGCGCTCGAGCTTGTGCTCGGCCTTGTCGAGTTCGGGCAGCTCCTCCAGCGTCTCGACCTCGGCCAGCGCCAGCACGCCGGCGGGCTCGCAGCGCAGGCGCTCGACGATGCGCTCGACGACGGCCTCGCGGTCCTTGGTCGCCTGCTCGGACAGGCCCTCGCGGCGCACGCGGCTCTCGCGCGCTGCGGCCAGTTCGCCCTCGGCCTGGCGCATCGCCTTGTCGGCCTCGCCGAGCCGGGTCTCGCCGATGGCGAGGCGGTCGGCGGCTTCCTGGCGGTTGGTCTCGGCCTTGTCGATCTCCTGGCCGAGCGCCAGCTTCCTGGCGTCGATCTCGGCCGGCTTGGCGGCCAGCTCGGCGATCGCCGCGGCGATCTGCTCGCGGCGGGCGTCGAGCTCGACGATCTGGCCGTCGGCGTCGGACAGGCGGGTGCTCCAACCGGCGTGGTCGTGGGCGATCTTGCCCAGCCGCTCGATCCGCATCTCGGATTCGCGGGCCAGCCGGTCGCACAGGCCCTCGGCCTCGACCAGCGCGGCGCGCAGCTCGGCGATGCGGGCGCGCAGCGCGCCCGCGGCCACGCGATCGGCCTGGGTGTCGGCGATCGACGACAGGCGCGCCTCGCGGAAAGTGCGGCGCATCTCGGCCTCGGCGACGTCGGCCTGGATCTCGGCCACCACCTGCTCGATGCCGGCCAGGCGCGTGCGCAGCTGGTCGGTGCGGCGCGCCACGTCGGTGTGATGCTCGCGCGCCCTGGTGGCGGCGGCCTCGGCCGCGGCGATGGTGCTCTGCGCGGCGCGCTCGGCCGCGCGGGTCGCCTCGCCCGCGTCCTGGGTCTTGCGGCGCGAGGCGTCGGCCACGGCGCGCTCGTGCGTGCGGGCCTGCTCGACGCAGGTCTTCTCCGCGTCGCGCGCGGCGGCCAGCCAGCCGGTCTCGGCGTCGACCCGGGCCTGGTGCCCGGCGTGCTCGGCGGCGACGCCGTCGATCTGCTGGCGGATCTCGGCCAGGCGGTTGCGCTGGCTCAGCCGCACCGCGGCCGGCGTCGGCGCACCGGCGCGCATCGTGTAGCCGTCCCAGCGCCACACGGCGCCCTCGGTGGTGACGAGCTGCTGGCCGGCCTTGAGGCTGGGCTGCAGCGCCGCACCCGTGGCGTCGTCGGTGACGATGCCGATGAAGGCCAGGCGGCGGGCCAGTTCGGGCAGCGCCTGCACGTGGGCCGACAAAGGCGTGGCGCCTTCCGGCAGGGCCGGCGCATCGGCCAGCACGCCGAGCGGCAGCCAGTGAACCGGCGCGCCGCGATCGGACGAGGCCTCGAGGTCCTCGCCGAAGGCCGCGCCCAGCGCCGTCTCGAAGCCGGGCTCGACGGTGAGCGCGTCGAGCAGCGGCGGCCACAGCGAGTCGGCGGCCGACTTCAGCGCGGCGGCCAGGCCGCCTTCCTCGGCGCGCAGCTTGGTCAGGCGCGCGTTGCTCTTCTGCAGCGTCTCGGCGGCGATGGCGTGGCTCGCCTCGGCGGCCTGGCGCTCGCCGGCGCGGGCGTGCTCGGTCTCGATGCGCTCGGCCTCGGCCTTGGCGACGGCCAGGCGGGCGGCATCCGACTCGTAGCGCTCGGCCTCGCGGGCGGCATCGATGGCCTGCTCGCCCTTGAGACGCGCCTCGTCGAGCGCGGTGCGCGCGACATCGAGGGCGGCCTCGACGTCGGGCAGCGCCGGCAGGCTGGCCAGTTCGCTCTCGACCTGGCGCTGCTGGGCGGCGATCTCCTCGCGGCGCGCCTGCAGGCGGCGCAGGCGCTCGCGCAGCTCGGCGATCTCGCGGCTCACGCTGTCGCGCAGCGCCTCGTCGTCGGCGATCTGGCGGGTCAGATGCTCGTGCTCGCCCTCGGCGGCGGCGGTCGCCTCGTGCGCTTCGTCGCGCGCCTGGCGGGCCGAGGCGGCGCGGTCGTCCTCGCCCACGCGCGCCTGCTCCAAGGCTGCGCGCTGGCTGTCGAGATCGCCGATCGCGGTCTCGGCGTCGCCCTTGCGGCCGCGCTCGCGGGCCAGGTCGGACTCGGTCTGGGAAAGCCGGGTCTCGGCCTCCTGCTGGGCGGCGGCCACGCGCTCGGCCTCGGCGTTCAGCGCGTCGTGCGCCGAGCGCAGGCGCTGCAGCGCGGCGGCAGCGGCGGCTTCGTCGTTGCGCAGCGGCGGCAGCGCGGTGGCGCACTCGGCCTGTGCCGTTGTGGCGATGCCCACGAAGCGCGTGAGGTCGGCGACCTGCGCCTCGGCTTCCTTCAGGCGCTCGCCGGCATCGGCCAGTTCGCGTTCGGCGTTGGCCAGCTTCAGCGCCAGGACGGCTGCCTCGGCTCGGCGGATGTGGTCGGAGAGATTGCGATAGCGGCTGGCCTGGCGCGCCTGGCGCTTCAGGCCCTTGTGCTGCTCTTCGAGGGCGACGAGCACGTCCTGCACGCGCGCCAGATTCTGCTCGGCCGCGCGCAGGCGCAGCTCGGCCTCGTGCCGGCGGGCATAGAGGCCGGTGATGCCGGCCGCCTCGTCGATGATCGAGCGGCGATCGGCGGGCTTGGCGTTGATCAGCGTGCCGACCCGGCCCTGGCTGACCAGCGCGGTCGAGCGCGAGCCCGTGGCGGCGTCGGCGAACAGCGTCTGGACGTCACGGGCGCGGATCTCGCGGCCATTGACCGAATAGGCCGAGCCGTGGCCGCGCTCGATGCGGCGCACGACGTCGAGCTGGTCGGCGTCGTTCACCATGGCGGGCGCGCTGCGCGTCTTGTTGTCGAGCGACAGGGTCACTTCGGCGATGTTGCGCGCGGGCCGCGTGCCCGCACCGGCGAAGATCACGTCCTCCATCTCCGAGCCGCGCATCTGCTTGGCCGACGTCTCGCCCATCACCCACTTCAGGGCCTCGACGAGGTTCGACTTGCCGCAGCCGTTGGGACCGACGATGCCGGTCATGCCGGGCTCGATGGCGAGTTCGGTCGGATCGACGAAGGACTTGAAACCGGAGAGCCGGAGTTTGTCGAACTGCACCATTTACCCCACGCCTGTCTTGTTACTCGGTTGGTTGGCTACTTCACCAGCTTGGTGAACACCGCGTCGAATTCTTCGACCGATCGCGCGCCCTTGAACTGCTCGCCGTTGACGAAGATCGTCGGCGTCGAGTTGACGCCGAGCGACTCGCCGCCGCGGTAATCGTTGATCACGCCGGTGGCCACGGCATCGTTGGCCAGGCACGCCTTCACTTCGTTGTCGCCCATGCCGGCGATGCGCAGCGACTTGGAGAGCTCGGCGATCGGATCGGTCGCGGTGGCCCACGTGCCCTGGCCGCGGAAGATCATGTCGAGGACGGCGTAGTACTTGTCGTTGCCCGCGCACTCGGCGAGCTGGGCGGCCTTGGTCGCCATCTGGTCGAGCGGGAAGTCGCGGTAGATCAGGCGCACCTTGCCGGTCGCCACCCACTTCTTCTCGAGCTCCGGCAGCACCGTCGTGTTGAAGTGCGCGCAGTGCGGACAGGTCAGCGAGGCGTACTCGATCATGGTGATCGGCGCCTTGAGGTCGCCCATGACATGGTCGCCCGGCTGGACCTCGAGCAGGCTCTTGCCGGTGGCCGGCGCCGCATCGGCCGCCCCGCCCGCTGACGTCCCGCCACCAGCCGCCACGGCCGCCGCAACCGGCACCGGGCCGGGCACGGTCGGACGGCTGCCGAAGTACACGCCAGCCGCAATTGCGACCACCGCCACGGCACCGCCGGCGACAATCAAGATATTCCGCATAATCTCTTCCTCTCCACTACATCTTGGGAATTGAGCCTGTGGGGAGTCAAACAAGTTCGGGGCCATCCCGAACGATTTACCGCTCCACCTGGCGTAGAATCGCAGAAATGCCCGCCGCCCCGTCGCCCGGCATGCCGTAGAACTGCTCGTTGATGAACAGGCTGGGCGTCGACCGGACCTGCAGGGCCTGGCCGGACTGCACATCGGCGATGACTTTGTTCAAAAGCCGGTCGTCGGCCAGGCAGGCATTTGCGGCCTTCTGGCCGATCCCCCGCCCGACCAGCACCTTGATCATCTCGGCGTCCGGGTCGGAGGCGGTCAGCCAGTCGATCTGGGCCCGGAACAGGGCATCGAGCGTCTCGTAGAACCTGGCCGGGCCGGCGCACTCCGACAGGAGGGCGGCGTGGGTGGCGATCCCGTCCGAGGGGAAATGCCGCATGATCAGGCGGGCCTTGCCGGTGTCGATCCACTCCTGGCGCAGCGGCGGCAGGACCGCGGCGTTGAAGTTCGCGCAGTGCGGGCAGGTGAGCGAGAAGTAGTCGATGATGATGTTGGGCGCCGCCGGATCGCCCAGGATGTGGTCGCCCGGCACGGCGGCGAGATACTGGGCGGCATCCTCGCTCTGCGCCCGCGCGCCGCGCACCAGCAACAGCGATCCCATCATCCCCAGCAGCACGCCGCGCCGGCCGGTGTCGCGGCTGGTGGCGATGCGCGCGCCCAGCCGCGCCAGCGCCGCGCGCAGCTCCGGATCCTTCACCCCCGCGACCTGGCCGTCCATCCGGGCCACGACCTCGGGCGCGGGCTTCGGGATGGAGCGCGGCGCTGGCGGCCGCGCGATGGCGCCTTGCATCAGGCGGATGTCGTCGATCTGGCGGTGACCGAGATAGGCGTTCACGCGCTCGACGATCTGCGCGCTGCGATGCTGGACCTCGAGCGCGGCGGCCCCCGCCACGCGCAGGCGCAGCAGCTTCGCTCCGGCGCGGCCGCCGCGGCCGGCGATCAGCGCCTCGGGCTGCGTGCAGCGTGCGAGTTCGGGGCCGACGATCGCCGTCCAGTCGGCGCGCAGGCGCGCGATCGACGTGCTGCGCCCCTTGGCGAAGCCCGAGGTGAGCCGCTGGGTCAAACCGCCGATGGCACGGAAGCCGTTTTCCCGCATGGGTCCTTTCAAACGCTGTGCCTTATGGTAGGGCAGGCTCCCTTACATGACCATTACCCACGCCACTCGTCTGCTCGCCTGGTACGATCGTCATCGTCGCACCATGCCGTGGCGCGCGCCGGCGGGAGAGCGCACCGAGCCTTACCGCGTCTGGCTTTCCGAGATCATGCTGCAGCAGACCACGGTGGTCACGGTTCACGACTATTTTCACCGCTTCGTGAAGCGCTGGCCCACGGTCGAGGCGCTGGCGGCCGCGCCGCTCGACGACGTGCTCTCGGCGTGGGCGGGGCTGGGCTACTACGCCCGCGCACGCAACCTGCACGCCGGCGCGAAGGCCGTGGTCGAGCGCCACGGCGGGCACTTCCCCGAGGACGCCGCAGCGCTGCTCGCCCTGCCGGGGATCGGGCCCTACACCGCCGCGGCGATCCGCGCGATCGCCTTCGACCATCCGGCATCGGCGGTCGACGGCAACGTCGAGCGCGTGATCGCGCGCCTGCTGGCGCTGCAGACGCCGCTGCCCGACGTGAAGCCCGAGATCCAGCTGCGCGCGGCCGAACTGGTGCCGACCAAGCGCGCTGGCGACTACGCCCAGGCGATGATGGATCTCGGCGCCACCGTGTGCACGCCGCGCAAGCCCAGCTGCGTGATCTGTCCGCTGATGGCGGGATGCGAGGGCCGCCGGCAGGGCATCGCCGAGGAGCTGCCGCGCCGCGCACCCAAGACCCTCAAGCCGACGCGGCGTGGCGTCGCCTTCGTGCTGTCCAATCGCGAGGGCGCGGTGCTGCTGCGCAAGCGCCCGCCGCGGGGACTACTGGGCGGCATGGACGAGGTGCCGTCGAGCGCCTGGCGCGAGGGCAGGCTGGTCGTGGCCGAAGCGCTGAAGGAGGCGCCGGTGCCGGCCAACTGGAAGGTGTTGGAGGGCGGCGTGCGCCACACGTTCACGCATTTCCATCTCGAGCTGGTGGTGGCCCACGCCACCGCCACGACCTCGCGTCTGGCCAAGCTCTCCCCGGGAACCGCCTGGGTGACCCTGGACAAACTGACGGAGCGGGCGTTGCCCACCGTCATGCGCAAGATAATCGCGCACGCCGTCAGCAAGTGAAAACGTCCCCTCTCGAGGGGACGGTTCCGATGCCGATGGTATAAGGGTTTTACGAGATTCGTCCCCTTTTCCGCCACCCCTCCCGCGCAACTTTATTGCGTGGATCTAGAGCCCGGCACGGACCTGCTGACGAAGCTGGTCGATCGGCCGGCCCTGGAAGTGCCAGAACGTCCAGCCATTGCACGCCGGCGCGCCCTGCACCGCCGCGCCGACCTGGTGGATCGAGCCGCGATGCTCGCCCATCGCGTTGGCCGCCGACAGCGTGCCGTCGGCGCGCACGCGGGCATGCAGGCGGCCGCTGGGATCGCTCAGCACGGTGCCGGGCTGCAGCAGGCCCGCCTCGATCAGCGTGCCGAACGGGATGCGCGGCTCGCTGCGCTTGCTCGGCATCGGCGTCACGTCCTGGCCGTCGAGCGGCACGACACAGGCGATGCGCTTCCTCGCGATCGCGGCATAGGTGTGATCGCGCTCGAGCCCGATGAAATGCCGGCCGAGGCGACGCGCCACGGCGCCGGTCGTGCCGGTGCCGAAGAACGGATCGAGGATGACGTCGCCCGGGTTGGATGCCGCCATGATGCAGCGGAACAGCAGCGCCTCGGGTTTCTGCGTCGGATGCGCCTTCTTGCCGTCGTCGTCCTTCAACCGTTCGCCGCCGGTGCACAGCGGCAGGAGCCAGTCGGAGCGCATCTGGATGCCCTCGTTCAGCTCCTTCATCGAGTTGTAGTTGAAGGTGTACTTCTTGTTGGCGCGGTCGCGCGCCGCCCAGATCATCGTCTCGTGCGCGTTGGTGAAGCGCTTGCCGCGGAAGTTCGGCATCGGGTTCGACTTGCGCCACACGATGTCGTTCAGCAGCCAGTAGCCTTCGTCCTGCAGCGCCGTGCCGACGCGGAAGATGTTGTGATAGCTGCCGATCACCCACAGCGTGCCGCCGGGCCTGAGCGCGCGGCGCGCCGCCTTCAGCCACGCACGGGTGAACTTGTCGTACTCGGCAAAGCCGGTCGCGGTGCGATCGGCGGGATCGGAGAAACTGTCCCAGTCGTCGTCGACGGCATCGACCTTGCTGTGATCGGGCCGCAGCAGGTCGCCGCCGAGCAGCAGGTTGTAGGGCGGGTCGGCGAAGACCATGTCGACCGAGCCCTCGGGCAGGCCGTTCATCAGGTCGATGCAGTCGCCGACAAGAACGCGATCGAGATTATCCACAGGCATCGGGGGAAGATGAGTCATCCCCGGTGCGATGGTCAAGAAATTACAATTGATTCAATTGTTTACG
>Ga0070680_100001082_pt1 | contig 19577 bp, 18 predicted proteins | sample KBSC73BmetaG_FD_64672 | JGI IMG/M metagenome (GOLD analysis project Ga0070680, IMG submission 64672) | Corn rhizosphere microbial communities from Kellogg Biological Station, Michigan, USA - KBS C7-3B metaG | ecosystem: Host-associated > Plants > Roots > Rhizosphere | place: USA: Michigan...
AACCGCCTTCGAAGGCCACGCCATCCAGCTTGCCCACGAAGTCGATGACCACCAGATCGCCGTCCTTCGCTTTCACCGCCTTGCCGGTCCGTGGTTCGTAGGTCCGGTTCTGCTTGGCGAGCTCGGTCACCGCCTCATCGACTTCCTTGTCGGTGGGCTCGTAGACCGGGCGCTTCAGGGACAGGGTGGCGGGATCGACGGGTTCGAAGTCCGGCATCACGTCGACGGCGATCTCGTAGGCGAGGTCGGCCCGGCCATCCATCACCGCTTCCATATCGCCTTCCGGCTTCAGGTCGGGGTCGCCGGCGGCGCGCAGCTTGTTGTCCTCGAGCACCTTCTGGGTGGTCTCTGTGAGGGTCTTTTCCACCACCTCGCTCATCAGCGCCTTGCCATAGAGCCGGCGAACGTGGGCGGTCGGCACCTTGCCCGGGCGGAAGCCCTTGATGTTCAGCGTGGGGGTGATCTCCGCGATGCGCGCTTCGAGCGCCTGCGTAAGGTCCGCGACGGGCACCGTCACTCCGAACACGCGGCTCAGGCCTTCGCCAGACTTTTCAACGATCTGCATCGACATCTTGGGACTTTCAGGTCGAACGTCCGGTCGCCGCGCGAGCCCGCGCAGAACGGCCGTCTTGGGGATGAAAACAAACGCCGACAGGTCGGCGGAGGGCGGCGGTTATGTCACGGAGGGCGGGCTCGCGAAAGCCCCTGGTCAGTCCGTCTGCGCCTTCGGCTTCGGCGCGACAGCCTTCGCCGCAACGGCCTGCCGAGCCGAAGCGCCCTGGGGCGCGAAGGCTGGTGCGGATGAGAGGACTCGAACCTCCACGCCTTGCGGCGCTGGAACCTAAATCCAGTGCGTCTACCAGTTCCGCCACATCCGCGCGGCCCGTTGCCTAGGGGAATTAGCTTTGCTCAGCAAGTGAGCCCGGCTGTCGCCGGCGAGCAGGTGACAGCCGGCCCGCGCGCGGGCAGAAGACGGCCATGTCTTCGGGGGTCCTCTTCGTCCACAACAACTTCCCGGCCCAGTTTCGGGACCTCGCCACGACGCTGCTGGCGCGTGGCGTGCCTTGCGCGGCGGTCGGCGGCCGGTACGCCCCCGGGCTGCCGGGCGTTCTGCTTGGCCGCTACGGCATGGATCGTGGCACGACGCCCGGGATTTTCCCCCTTGCGATCCGCGCGGAGGCGGACCTGATCCGGGGCGCGGACGCCTATCGGGTCGCCAAGAAGCTGAAGGCGCAGGGCCTGGAGCCCGCCGTCATCGTCGCCCATCCGGGCTGGGGTGAAGCCACCTTCCTGGGCGAGGTGTGGCCTGACGCCCGGCGGGTGATGTTCGCGGAGTTCTACTACCACGGCCGCGGCTTCGACATCGGCTTCGACCCAGAGTTTGGCGAGGCCACCGAGGAGGACGTCCTGCGCGGCGAGGCCAAGAACGCCGTAGCGGCCCTGGCGTTTGCCGGCGCGCACGCCATCGTCGCCCCGACCGAGTTCCAGGCTTCGGCGTTCCCCGAGGCCTTCCGTTCGCGCATGCGGGTCATCCACGAAGGCGTCGACGTGGATGCGATCCGGCCTGGGCCGGCGGAGCCGTTCGCGCTGCCCGATGGCCAGGTCATCGTTCCCGGGACGCCAGTGATCACCCACGTGAACAACCGCATGGACGCGCTCAGGGGCCTGCACATCTTCGCGCGCGCCCTGCCCCGCCTGATGGCCGAGGTTCCCGACGCTCAGGTGCTGGTGATCGGCGATGACTCGACTAGGCCCTACGGCGGACCGGCGCCGGGGGGCCGTTCGTGGCGGGACGTCGCCTTCGACGGCCTGAACCTGGACAACCAGCGCCTGCACTTCCTGGGCAAGGTGCCGCACGCGCGGATGCTGGCGGCGCTGCGCCTGTCCACGGCCCATGTTTACTACAGCTACCCCTTCGTGCTGTCGTGGTCGCTGGTGGAGGCGATGGCCAGCGGCTGCTACGTGGTGGGCTCCGACACCCCGCCGCTGCATGACGCCATCGAGGACGGGGTCAACGGCCGGCTGCTGCCCTTCTTCGACGTGAGCGCCCTGTCGGACGCCCTGATCGCGGCGTGCCAGGCGCCGAACGCCGCCGCCGCGCTGCGCGCCTCCGCCCGAGAGACGGCCGTGAACAAGTTCGCCAGCCGCGACGGGCGGGCCGCTTGGCTCGCGCTCCTGTCGGAACAGGGCCTGGAGATACCGGCCGCCTAGCCGCAGCGGACTTCCTTGATGATCCCCGTGTCGGCGTCGAAGAAGAAGTTCAGGCGTCCTGGGCTGTAGTCGAACGTCACCGGGCAGGTAGTGCAGGCCACCCTCTGGCGGCTGGGGACCAGCGGCACCGGAATTTCGCTTCGCGGCCGCCCCACGAGGTTCTGCATCGCCGCCGCGCCGCACTGGTCCTTCGCCGAGACCTGCGGCTTCGGAACAGGCGATCGTCCTGGCTGCGGCTGCGCGGCCGCAGGCGCCTGCGCCGACGGGTTTGCCGGATAGGTCGGCGTGCTGGAGCAGGCCGCCAACAGCAGCGCCGGCCCTATCCACCCTGCGCGCCTCATGCCTGCTTCTCCCAGCCGCGCGCCTGCTGCTTCCAGTAGGATACGGCTGCGCCGGAGGCCTTGACGGCGCTCCATTGGGCGCGCGCCACCGCCAATTGCGCCGCGTCGCCGCCGTCGAACAGCACGACGCAGCGGACATAGCCGGCGAGGTCGCCGGGTTCCGCGCCGTCGACCAGAAAAAGGGCGTCGGCCCCGTTGATATTCTCGAAGCCAGTGGTCAGCAGGATCGGCTGGCGCGCGGCGTTGGGCTCGTCATCCGGCGCGTGCGGCAGAAAGCTCTCGTCGCGATAGGTCCAAAGCCAGCCATCGAGATGCTGCAGGCGAGCGGCGTCCCGCGCGCGCACCAGGGCCTTCCAGCCGCGCTGCAGGGTCTTTTCCAGGAGTTCCGGCAGGGCCTGCTCCAGGCCGGTCCGCTCCAGGTGGTAGAACCATACCTCCGTCGCGACGCCCTCAACCATCCGCGGGCTCCGCCAGGCGCGCGGCGAGCGATTCCAGGGCGGCCGCCACCGCTTCCGGGTTCGTCAGCATCGCCAAATGATGCAGCGGAAGGCGCACCAGGGGCCAGCCATATCGCCCCGCCACCTTGCCCTCGTCGTCGTAGGCCGCGCTGAGCTGCAGGTAGGCGGTCGGCCCCTTGAAGGCGGTCGACGGCGCCGCCTCCTCGAAGTAGCCGATCGGCAAGGGCTCGAGCTCCGCCACCAGGGCGGCGCGCTGGCCGGCGTCGGGGACCAGCCGCTCCAGCGCGCCCGGCGGCCACCACTCGTCCCATGACGGCAGCTCGCCCATCTGGGCGCCGGCGCGCAGCCGTTCGCGCATCTCGGCGGGTGCGGTTTCGAACCAGCTACGGCCCGGATGCGGCAGGATCGCATCGACGTAGACGACCGCCGCCGCGCGCGCCCCCAGGCGCGCGGCCAGGGCGGGGATCAGCGCCCCGGCCCCGCTGTGGGCCACCAGCACCAGCTTGTCGGCGTCGCCTGCGAGCGCAGCCGCCAAGCCGGCTATCAGGCCCTCATAGTAGCCTTCCGCGATGCCGGAGAGCGGCGGCCAGGCGGGCGCATCCGCCGTGTGGCCGCGCCCGCGCAGCGCCGCGGCCACACCCTGCCAGGAGAGCGGCCCCAGCAGCGGGCTATGCAGCAGGACAAGGCCGGGGGCCGTCATGGGGATCTCAGCCCTCGTACTTCTCCGCCACCATGCGGTTCAGCAGGCGCACGCCGTAGCCGGTCGCCCCGTCCGGGCTGGTGGGCGCGCTCGAGGGCTTCCGCCAGGCGGTCGCGGCGATGTCGAGGTGGGCCCACGGCACGCCATTGGTGAAGCGCTGGATGAACATCGCCGCTGTGATCGAGCCGCCCGGCCGCCCGCCGGTGTTCTTCATGTCGGCGATCATTGAGTCGAGGTTCTTGTCGTAGGCCTGCGGCAGCGGCATCCGCCAAAGGGGTTCGCCCTCCGCGTTCGAGGCCGCGATCAGGTTCGCCGCCAGCTCCTCGTCGTTGGCGTAGCAGCCGGCCAGGTCATGCCCGAGCGCGACGATGATCGCGCCGGTGAGGGTCGCCAGATCGACCATGAATTTCGGCTTGAAGCGGTCCTGGCAGTACCAGACGGCGTCGGCCAGCACGAGACGGCCCTCGGCGTCGGTGTTGATGATCTCGATCGTCTGGCCGGACATGGAGGTGACCACGTCGCCGGGCCGTTGGGCGTTGCCGTCGGGCATGTTCTCGACCAGGCCCAGGATGCCCACCGCGTTGACCTTGGCATTGCGCCCCGCCAGCACGTGCATCAGGCCGGCCACGGCGCCCGCCCCGCCCATGTCCCACTTCATGTCTTCCATATTGTCGGCCGGCTTGATGGAGATGCCGCCGCTGTCGAAGCAGACGCCCTTGCCGATAAAGGCGACGGGCGCGGCGTTCTTATCCGCCGCGCCGTTCCAGCGCATGATCGCAAGCTGGCTCTCGCGGATCGAGCCCTGGCCGACGCCCAGCAGGCTGCCCATGCCGAGTTTCATCATCTCCGGCTCGCCGAGGATCTCGACCTCCAGGCCGAGAGTCTCCAGGGCCTTCACGCGCCGTGCGAACTCGGCCGGGTAAAGCACGTTCGGCGGCTCGGAAACGAGGTCGCGGGTGAAGCTCACCGCGTCGGCCAGCGCCGCCAACGGCTCGAAGGCCTGCAGGGCCGCGGCGGTGTCGGCGACCACGACCTCGGCCTTCAGGATCGACGGCTTCTTCTCGGCGGGCTCCTTGGTCCGGTACTTGTCGAACCGGTAGCTCGCGAGGCGTACGCCGAGCGCGGCGCGCGCGGCGAGTTCAGGCCCGTTCTCCGGCAGTTCGATACGCAGGGTCGTGAGCCCCGAGGCCTTCACCGCCGCATAGGCGCTGGCCGCGGCGTGCTCCACGCCCAAGGCGTCGAACCCCTCCGTCTTACCTACGCCCAGCAGCACCAGGCGGTCGGCGTCCGTGCCGGCGGGCGCTAGGATGTCGAGGCTCTGGCCCTTGGCGCCAGAGAACCGGCTCGCAGCCGCGGCCTGAGCCAGCGGTCCATCCAGAGGCCCGCCCTCGAACACGATGCGGGCCAGCGCGGTCTTCGGCGGCAGGGCCTGGGCGGCGGTGACGAACTGGATATCCATGCGAGGTCTCTCGAAAGCGCGAATGGGATCGCCGCCTCGAACGACCGGGCCCGGGACGCGCGCGCCCCGCGGTTGTCTGATGCGGCGACGCATGGTTTAGATCAGCTCCGCGGCGGGGGCGCGGCAAAAACTCCGAGCGAGCCCTTTTCTCACCGATGCGCCTGATCGACCGATACCTGCTCCGCCAACTGCTCGGCCCGACGTTCCTCGCCACCATGGCGCTGACGGCGGTCGTGTTGCTGAGCCAGAGCCTTTCGGTCCTCGACCTGCTGGTCAACCAGCGGCAGAGCGCGCTGGTCTTCCTGAAGGTCACGCTCCTCTACATGCCGCAGTTGATCAACATGATCCTGCCGTTCGCCGTGTTCGTCGCCGCGCTGGTGGCGCTGAACCGCCTGCACACGGAACAGGAGATCGTCGTCTGCTTCGCCGGCGGCATGAGCCGCTGGCGCGTGATCTCCCCGGCCATCCGGCTGGCCTGCACCATCGCCTTCCTGGCCCTCCTGATGAACCTGTGGGTGCAGCCGGTCGCCTATCGGGCGCTACGCGAGGAGCTGTTCCAGGTGCGGACCGACCTGGCCGCCACCATGGTGCGGGAGGGCGAGTTCACCGAGCCGGTCCCGGGGCTGACGGTCTACGCCCAGGCCGTCGACGGCAACGGCGACATGCACAACCTGTTCATCCACCAGATGAAGGACGACGGGACAGCCACGACCTACATGGCCAACTCCGGCCGGATGACCAATCGCCAGGGTGAATCGGTGCTCGTGCTCCGCGACGGCTCGATGCAGGAATTCTCACCACGCGGCGTGCTCAACTACCTGACGTTCAACGAATATCCGTTCGCGCTCGGCACGCTCAACAATCCCGACGAGATGGTCCACTACAAGCCCTCCGACCGCTATCTGCACGAACTGTTGTTTCCCGACCTGCAGCAGGCGTGGGAGCAGAAGAACCGCAAGAGCCTTATGGCCGAGGGGCACGCCCGCCTGGCCACGCCGCTGTACAACATCGCCTTCATGGCGCTCGCGGTCTCGGCGATCATCGGCGGCGGCTTTTCGCGCCTGGGCTATGGGCGGCGCATCGCAATCTTCTTCGGGATCGCCGCCATCGTGCGGATCCTGGGGTTCGTCGCCCAGTCAGCCGCGGAGGCCAACGTGTGGCTGAACATCCTACAGTACGCCGTGCCGCTCGGAGCCACCGCCTTCGCCTTCCGCGGCATTTTCCGCCAGCGGGTCAGCCGGTTCATCGACATCCGCCGCCGCCCGGCGCGCATCGCCCCGATGCCGGCATGAGGGCCCCCGCGTGAGCGCCTCGCGCCTCCAGAGCTATGTCTTGGTCCGTACGCTTACGGGCGTCGGCGCGGTGCTGGCCGTGATCTCCACGGTGATCCTGCTTGCCCAGTTCGTCGACCTGTCCCGCTCTATCGGCGTGCGCGCGGACGTCAGCGCCGCCGACATCTTCGGCCTGACGCTCCTGAAATCGCCGTCCGTGATCGAGATCGTGCTGCCGTTCGTGTTCCTGGGCGGCGGCATCAGCGCCTTCGTCGGCATGAACCGGCGCAGCGAACTGGTGGCTATGCGGGCGGCGGGCCTGTCGGCTTGGCGGTTCATCACGCCCGCGGCCCTCGCGGCCTTCGTGGCCGGGCTGTTTGCAGTCATGGCGCTGGATCCCATCGCCGCCACGCTCAGCGCCCGCTTCGAGGCCGACCGCGCGAAGATGATGTCGAACTACCTGGGCGACATCCCGAAAGACATCTGGCTGCGCCAGGGCGATGAGCACACCCAGATGGTGATCCACGCCAAGTCGCGCGACACGGTGCAGGGCGAGGTGCGGCTGCGCGGCGTATCGCTGTTCATCTATCAGAAGAACAAGGCCGGGCAGCCGGAGTTCAAGCGCCGGCTGGAGGCCGCCGAGGCGCTGCTGCGCCCAGGCTTCTGGCAGCTCAGGGACGTGCGCGAGGCCTCCGCGGGCGAAAGCTCCGTGCGGTCCGACAGCCTGTCGCTCCGCTCGACGTTGGATTCGGAAGCGGCGGTGGAGCGCTTCGCCTCACCCGACACGATCGCCTTCTGGCGGTTGCCGGCCGCGATCCGGCTGACCGAGCAGGCGGGCTTCTCGGCGTCGGGCTATCGGCTGAAGTTCCAGCAGGGCCTCGCCACGCCGGTGCTGTTCACGGCGATGACCATCCTGGCCGCGGCGTTCTCGCTCAGGCTTGCCCGCCTCGGCGGCCTGGCGGGTCTGGCGGGCGCCGGCGTGGCCCTTGGATTCATGGTGTTCTTCTTTGACAAGTTCTCCGGCGCCCTGGGGCGGGCCGACGTGATCCCGCTGTTCGCGGCGGCGTGGGCGCCGGCCATCGTAGCCTTGCTGTCTGGCCTCACCCTGCTCTGTTACACCGAAGACGGTTGAATCGTCCGCCTGCCGGGCTATGCAGTCGGCGAAGCGCGTCGCGAGAAGGATCGGGGAAGCTGAACATGAGCTCGCGTCAGCGCAGATCGTCCGCGACGGCCCGGCGACGCGCGATCAAGTGCGCCCTGCTGGCGGGCGCGGCGTTCGTCGCGGTTTGGCCGGCGGCCGCCCTCGCGCAATCGCCGGGCGCGGGTGCAGGCGCGGCGCCCGGCAGTCCTCTCGACCGGCACCGCGGCCAGATCCTCAACGCTACGCCCAACATCAACAAGGCGCCCGCGGCGAAGGCCGCCCCCGCCCACACCGACGGCCTCGCGCCCGGTGAGCTCTACATGGAGGCCGACCGCCTCGTCCGCGACCAGGAGGCGGGCGTCACCACCGCCGAGGGCTCGGTCGAGGTCCGCTATGAAGACCGGACGCTTCGCGCCGACCGCGTCGTCTACAAGGAGGCGCCTCCGCCGCCGGAGGGCCAGCCTGCTCCGCCGCGCGACAAGAACGCGCCCGCCCAGGGCGTTATCCGGGCCTACGGGCACGTCCAGGTCATCCACGACAACGGCGAGGTGGAGTACGCCGACGAGCTGACGCTCGACGACAAGATGCAGGCGGGCGTGGCGTTGGGCTTCGCCCTTCGGATGCACGACCAGCGCCTCAACCAGGATATCAAGATCGCCGGCGCGAGCGCCGTGCGCCGCTCGGAGGACATCCAGGAGCTCAACAAGGCGATCTATACGCCCTGCGCCATCTGCGTGGGCGACAAGCCCAAATCCCCGACCTGGTCGATCACCGCCGACCGCGTGGTCGAGGACAAGGTGCGGCACCTCATCTATTACCGCCACGCGCGCATCCACATCCTGGGCGTGCCGGTCCTGTACCTGCCGGTGTTCTGGCATGCGGACCCGAGCGCCGAGCGCCAGTCCGGACTGCTCGCGCCGCGGATCGGCGTCTCCAATCGGCGCGGCTTCTCCTACGAGCAGCCCTATCTGCTGGTCATCAGCCCGTCGGCCGACCTGACGCTGAGCCCGCAGATCAACACCAAGGTCAATCCGCTGCTGAACGGGCACTATCGCCAGCGCTTCAACTCGGGCGTCATGGACCTGCGCTTCGGTTACACCCACGAAGCCGACGTCGACGGCAGCGGCAATCGGTTCGGCGACAACACCAACCGCAGCTACATCCTGGGCCGCGGCGCCTTCGAGATCGATGATCACTGGACTGCCGGCTTCACCGCCGAGCGCACGTCGGACCCGCTGCTCTTCGACAAGTACGACATCGGCCGGGTCTATGAGGCCCGTGGCCCCTACATCGCCGACGACCGCCGGCTGATCAGCCAGGTCTACGCGATCCGCCAGGACCAGCAGTCCTATGCGTCGGTGGCGGCGTTCAGCATCCAGGGCCTGCGGCCTGGCGACAACAACCGCACCTTCCCCGTCGTGGGTCCGCTGATCGACACCCGCTACGAGCTCCCGAGCGACGTGCTGGGAGGCCCCCTGCGCCTGACGGCCAGCGCCGTGGCGCTAACCCGCGACCAATCGCCCGACCGGCAGGACCTGAACCTGCCAGGCATCGACAGCCGCCGGGTGACCGCAGGCGCCGACTGGCAGCGGACCTTTACGTCGGAGGCGGGCCTGCGGGTCGTGCCCTTCGTCAACCTGCGGCTCGACGGCTACAGCCTGAGCGACGTCCTGACGGGTGTCGGGGCGTCGACCAGATCCGAATCGGTCACCCGCGCCCTGGGCGTGGCCGGCGCCGACATCTCCTATCCGGTCTATCGCCGCTGGCGCGACGCCACGGTGATCCTGGAGCCGCTGGTCCAGGTCGCGGCCTCGCCCAAGGCCGACCAGGTGGTCATCGGCAAGGACACGACCGGCAAGCCGATCTATCTCGACGAGGACAGCATCGCCTTCGAGTTCGACGAAACCACCCTCTTCCGCGCCGACAAGTTTCCGGGCTACGACCTCTATGAGGATGGCGTGCGCCTGAACGTCGCGGGCCGCGGCTCGATCCTATGGGACGACGGGCGGCGGGCGAGCCTGCTGATCGGCCGCAGCTTCCGCGACAAGCCGAACACGGTGTTCTCGCCGGGGTCCGGCCTGGCGGGCCGTTCTTCCGACTGGATCATCGCCGGCGACGCCCAGCCCTGGCAGGGCTTCTCCGTCTTCGCGCGCACGCGCCTGGACGCCGACACCCTGGAGGTCCACCGCCTGGAGGCCGGCGCCAACGTCAACATCAAATGGGGCTCGGGCTACGTCCGCTACCTGTCCGACGACCAGGGCATCAACGGGACGCCGATCAAGAACCTCGACATCGGCGGCGACGTGAACGTCACCCAGCACTGGGGCTTCAGCGCCTACGGGAACCGCGACCTCCAGCGGAACGACTGGGTGATCCGCGACCTCGGCGTGTTCTACAAGGACGAGTGCATCCGAGTGGACGTGTTCTATCGCCATGAGGACGTTACGCTGGGGCGGCTGGGGTCCAGCGACCAAGTGTCCGTGCGCCTAACGCTCGCCACATTGGGCGGACCACTTTATGGCAGGTAGGAATTGCGGCCGGACGCGGCCGAACGAGGGAATGAACTCATCCATGATGCGCGCGCGTAACGTCACGGGCCGAGGGGCGCGCGGCGCTTTTGTCGCAACGGCCCTGCTTGCGGCGAGCCTGCCTATGGGAGTTTGCGCCCAGGGTGCGGCGGCCAACGCGCCGGCGTCGACGGCGGCGGCTCCTGCCGAGGCCGCCGCAGCCACGCCTTCCGCCTCACCGCCGGCGGCTGCGCCGGCCCCCGCGAACCGGCCGATGACTGAGGCGGTCGCGGCGATCGTCAACGACGACATCATCTCGACCTACGACCTGGCCCAGCGCATGCGCCTGCTGATCGCCACCTCGGGCGTGCAGCCGACCCAGGATACCCTGCCTGAGTTCCAGCAGGAGGCCCTGCGCTCGCTGGTCGACGAACACCTGCAGATCCAGGAACTGAAGCGGGTCCAGAAGGACCAGAAGATCACGATCATCGCCACCGACGAGGAGATCCAGGAGGAACTCGCCGGCATGGCCCAGCAGAACAACCTCAAGCCCGAAGGCTTCCTGGCGGCGCTCAAGGCCCAGGGGATCGGGTCGGAGACCCTGTTCGAGCAGATCCGCGCGCAGATGAGCTGGCAGCGCTGGATCCGGGGCCGCTACGGCACGCGCCTGCGGATCGGCGAGGATCAGATCAAGGCGACGCAGGCCCGGTTGGCCGCCGCAGCGTCCAAGCCGCAGTACGACGTCAGCGAGGTGTTCATCGACGCCGGCCGCGCCGGCGGCATGGACCAAGCGACCAAGGGCGCGACGCAACTTGTCACCCAACTGCAGCAGGGCGCGCCCTTCCAGGCGGTCGCGCGGCAGTTCTCGTCCTCGCCCACCGCCGCGGCGGGCGGCGACGCCGGCTGGATCAGCCAGGGCGAGATGCCGCCGGAGGTCGACGCGGTGCTCGAGCAGCTTCGCCCCGGCCAACTCTCCCAGCCGATCCCGGTCAAGGATGGCGTCTACATCATCTATTTGAAGGACAAGCGTTCCGGCGCCGGGCAGACCTTGGTCAGCCTGAAGCAGGTCGCCATCGCCCTGCCCGCGACCGCCAGCGCCGCGGACATCGAGGCGGCGCGCGTGAAGCTGGAAGGCGTGAAGGCCCAGATCAAGGACTGCGCGACCCTGGAAGCCACAGCCGGCAAGACCCCGGGCGTCGTCGCGGGCGACCTCGGCGAGGCTGAGGTCGGCGACCTTTCGCCCGAGTTCAAGGAAGCCGCCCAGACCTTGCAGGTCGGCCAGCTTTCCTCGCCGATCCGCACCAAGGTCGGGCTGCACGTGCTGGCCGTCTGCGGCAAGCGCGCGGCGGGCGCGGCGCAGCCCGATCACGACCAGATCGAGAGCCGCCTGACCGGCCAGCAACTCAGCATGATCTCGCGGCGGTACATGCGCGACCTGCGCAACTCCGCGACGATAGAGACCAGGTGAAGCCGGCGCCGCTCGCGCTGACCCTTGGCGATCCGGCCGGCGTCGGCCCGGAGATCATCGTCAAGGCCTGGAACGAACTTCGGGACGGCGGCCCGCCGTTTCTCGTCGTCGGCGACTCCCAGGCCCTCGCCTCCGCCGGCGGCGCCTCGGTGCTGAAGAAGGTCGTCTCGCCCTCCGAGGCGATGAGCGTGTTCGGCCGGGCCTTGCCGGTCCTCGACCTGCCGCTGCGCGCGCCCGTGGTCGCCGGCCAGCCCTCGCCCGCCGCCGCCCCCGCGATCGTCAAGTGGATCGAAACGGCCGTGGGCCTGGCGTTGTCCGGCTCCGTGGCCGGAGTGGTCACCGCGCCGATCTCCAAGGCGCCTCTCTACGAGGCCGGCTTCAAGTTCCCCGGTCACACCGAATTCCTGGGCGAGCTGACCGCCACCGAGCGTTTCGAGGGCGCACGCGGCCCGGTGATGATGCTGATCGCGGGCGACCTGCGCGTCGCCCTGGTCACCGTCCACGAGCCGCTCGCCAAGGTCCCGGGCCTGCTCACCACCGAAGCCATCGTCGACACGGGCCTGGTCACGGCCCAGGCGCTCAAACGGGACTTCGGCATCGCCAGGCCGCGGCTGGCCGTCGCCGGCCTCAACCCGCATGCGGGCGAAGGCGGGACCATCGGGCGCGAGGAGGTCGAGATCGTCGCGCCGGCCGTCCGCGCGCTGGAGGATCTCGGGATCGAGGTGACCGGTCCCCACCCGGCCGACACCCTGTTTCCCGAAACCATGCGCGCGCGCTTCGACGCCGCCATCTGCCTCTACCACGACCAGGCCCTGATCCCGGTGAAGATGCTCGACTTCTGGGGCGGCGTGAACGTGACCCTGGGGCTGCCGATCGTGCGCACCTCGCCCGACCATGGCACCGCCTTCGACATCGCCGGCCGCGGCCTGGCCCGCGCCGACAGCCTCGTCGCCGCCGTCCGCCTCGCCGACCGGATCGCCAAGGCCCGGGCAAATGAGGCCCGCGCCGGGTGAGCCTCGCCGACCTGCCTCCACTGCGCGAGGCGCTGGCCGAGCACGGGCTGATGGCGAAGAAGGCCTTTGGCCAGCACTTCCTCCTCGACCTCAACGTCACGCGCAAGATCGCCCGCCTGGCGCAGGTCGCCCCAGGCGAGCGGGTGATCGAGGTCGGCCCCGGGCCCGGCGGCCTCACGCGCGCGCTGCTGGAAACCGGCGCACAGGTCATCGCCGTCGAGAAGGACGAGCGCTTCCGGCCGTTGCTGGAAGACCTGGCCCGCGCCGCGCCGCCGGGCGCGCTGACCCTGTGCTTCGCGGACGCGTTGAACACCGACGAAGCCGAGCTGCTCGGCGGCCCTGGCCACGTGGTTTCGAACCTGCCCTACAACGTCGGCACCGCGCTGCTCATCAAGTGGCTGACGGCGGGCTGGAGCCCGGCGTCCATGACCCTGATGTTCCAGAAGGAGGTCGCCCAGCGCATCACAGCCCCGGTTGACAGCGACGCCTATGGTCGGCTCGCGGTCATCGTCCAGGCGACGTCACAAGCCCAGGGCGTGATGGACGTCCCGGCGCGCGCCTTCACCCCGCCGCCGAAGGTCGAGTCGGCTGTCGTGCGCCTGACGCCGCGGCCGGACCGCCCATCCGCGTCGCGCCTCGACGCGCTCCAGAAGATCACCGCCGCGGCGTTCGGGCAGCGGCGCAAGATGCTGCGGGCCAGCCTGAAAGCGCTGGGCGGCGAACCGCTGATCACGGCTGCGGGGCTCGATCCGCAAGCCCGCGCCGAAACCATCGACGTGGCCGGCTTCCTGCGCCTGGCCGACGCCTGGATCGCGGCGCGCTCGCGATAGCTCAGTCCGCCCGCGGCTCGCCGTGCGGGGGCGCCGCCCAGGACGGCGGGTCGCTCGCGGGGAAAGACTCCTCGTCGGCCTCCTGCACCCGGTCGAGATCTTCGTCCTGCAGGTCGCGCGGTTCGCTCATGGCTCATCCTCCGCCCACAAGCCTACGCCGTTGCCTAGACAAGCTCCAGGCGGTCCTATGGGCGCGACCGTCGCAAGGGAGGCTGGATGCTGATTCTGCTGGGCGTCGCCGTGATCGTCGTGGGCTTCGCCATCCGTCTCAATCCGCTCCTCGTGGTGGTGCTGGCCGCCTTGACCAGCGGCTGGTTCGCCGGGCTCTCGCCGCTGGAGGTCGTCGCCGCCTTCGGCAAGTCGTTCAACGACAACCGCTTCGTTTCGACCGCCTACCTGGTGCTGCCGCTGGTGGGCGTGCTGGAGCGCGCCGGCCTGCGCGAGCGCGCGGCCACGATCGTCACCGGCCTGCGCGGCGTCTCGGTCGGGCGGCTGCTGGTCAGCTACATGGTCTTCCGCCAGCTCACGACGGCGGTGGGCCTGATGCCCATCGCCGGACAGCCCCAGACCATCCGCCCGATCGTGGCCCCGATGGCCGAGGCGGCGGCGGAGGCGCGCGACGGGCCGCCGGACCAAGCGACCCGCTACGCCATCCGCGCCATGGCGGCGGCGACCGACAACGTCGCGGTGTTCTTCAGCGAGGACATCTTCGTGGCCATGGGCTCGGTGCTGCTGATGGTCGGCTTCCTGACCTCCGCCAAGATCGTGCTCGACCCGATCCACCTGTCCGTGTGGGCGATCCCGACCGCCCTCTCCGCCTTCGCCATCCATGCGGCGCGGCTCGTGCTCTTCGACCGGCGGCTGGCGCGAGGCGCCAAGCGGTGATCAAGCTCGGTTTCGTCTATGTCCTGGCCGGGCTGATGTTCGCGAGCTTCGCCGTGTTCAGCGCGCTCGACCGCGGCAACGGCAAGCGGGCCGGCAACACCGCCTTCTGGACGCTGGTCGCCGCGAGCTTCCTTGCCGGCGACCGGCTGGGCGACCTCGGCAACGGGATGGTGGTCCTGGGCCTGGCGCTGCTCGCGGGCCTTGGCCTGCTTGGCCGCAGCGAGCCCGCGACCACTTCCCCGCAGGCGCGGCTGGCGCTCTCCGAGCGGTTCGGCAACCAACTCTTCGTCCCGGCCCTGCTGTTGCCGCTGGTCGTGGCGATCGGGGTGCTGGCGCTCAAGCCGGTGCAGTTCGCCGGCGTCCATCTGATGGACCCCAAGCAGGCGACGCTGATCTCACTGGCGCTCGCGGTGCTGGCGGCGCTCGCGGTGGCCCTGATCCTGCTGCGCCAGCCGCCGGCCGCGCCGCTGCAGGAGGGTCGGCGCCTTGCCGACACCATCGGCTGGGCCGCGCTGCTGCCGCAGTTCCTGGCCGCGCTGGGCGCCGTCTTCGCGCTGGCCGGCGTGGGGGACCAGATCGGCCATCTCGTCACCACATACCTGCCGGTCGACACCCGGCTGGCCGCCGTCGCGGTCTATTGCGTCGGCATGGCGGGCTTCACCATGCTGATGGGCAACGCGTTCGCCGCCTTCCCGGTGCTGACCGGAGGAGTCGCAATCCCCATCCTGGTCAATCACTTCGGTGGAAATCCTGCGGTGATCGCCTCGATCGGCATGCTGTCGGGGTTCTGCGGGACGCTGATGACCCCGCTCGCCGCCAACTTCAACCTCGTCCCGCCCGCCCTGCTAGAGATCCCCGACCGCTATTCGGTGATCAAGGCGCAGATCCCGACGGGCCTCCTGATGCTCCTCGTCAACACGGTGCTGATGTATGTCCTCGCCTTCCGATAGCCCGCAAGGTGGCCGCCTGACGCCGCAGATCGCCTCCAGCTTCGCGCGGATCGCGCTGGGCCACGTCGCCCGGGAATATCCCAACAAGCTAGATCATGTGCTGGAGGGGCCGGCCGACGCACGCGGCCCACGCGACCTCCATCCGATTTTCTTCGGCAGTTTCGACTGGCATTCCTGCGTTCACGGCTACTGGCTGCTGGCGAGCCTGTTGCGCCGGATGCCGGCCATGCCCGAGGCCGACGCCATCCGGACGCTCTTCGACAACGCGTTCACCGAGGCGAAGGTCGGCGGCGAAGTCGCCTATCTGGCTCGCCCGTCGTCGCGTGGTTTCGAGCGGCCCTACGGCTGGGGCTGGCTCTTGAAGCTGCAGGCCGAGTTGCTGGCCCACAAAGATCAGCGATGGGCGCGGACCCTGCAGCCGCTCGCCGACGTATTCGCAGGCCGATTCCGCGACTTCCTGCCGAAGGCGCACTATCCGATCCGCACCGGCGTCCACTCCTCGACCGCCTTCGCCATCGCGCTGGCGCAGGACTATGCCGTCGCGGCGGGCGACACCGGCCTCACCGCGCTGTTCACCGACAAGGCGCGCGCCTGGCATCTTGCCGACCGCGACGCCCAGGCCTGGGAGCCCTCCGGCGACGAGTTCCTGTCCGCGACCCTGATGGAGGCCGAGTGCCTGCGCCGGCTCTTGCCCGCCGCGGAGTTCGCGTCGTGGTTCGAAGCCTTCCTGCCGCACGCAGCGCAGCGCGAGCCCGCGAGCCTGTTCACTCCGGCCGTGGTCACCGACCGCTCGGATGGGAAGATCGCCCACCTCGACGGCCTCAACTTCTCGCGCGCCTGGTGCTGGCGCGAGCTGGCCGCCGCCCGGCCGGCGGGCGATCCCCTGGCCGCCGTCGCCGAGTCCACCGCGCGCGAGCACCTCGAGGCCAGCTTGCCGCATGTGGCCGGGGACTACATGGGCGAGCACTGGCTGGCGTCGTTCGCGCTGCTGGCGCTGACCGCCGCAGAACCCATTGGATAGATTACGGAACTTTTAGATTCCCGCGCCGCGCCCGTTTCAGCAAAGGAAGCGCGCAGAACGCCGCGAACAGGCGCGCCGGGGCGGATGAAAGCGCCAAAAGCGCAGCCGGATCGGCATAGGCTTTGCGCCAGTGAACTAAGTTTCCTGTCGAGGACGCCTATGAAACTTTGCGGTCAGATCTCAGTCGAGCTCGACGTCGGCGACTACATCGAGGCCGCCGACCACCAGAAGCGGCTGGAGGACATCCTCAAGCTGGTGCGCGACGCCTATCCCGGCGCGACGCTGGCGATGCGTGAGCGCCGCCAGCGCAAGGCGCTGCCGCTGACCCGCGCCGCAGCGCGCCTGGCGCCGACCGGCGCCCTGAACAGCTATATCGACGACTAGCCCTTCAGGATGCGTCCCAGGGACTCCCTGCTCGAGGCCATTCTCGCCTTCAAGGCGCTGGATCCGCGGATCAGCGTCAACGAGATCGTCGCCTTCCTCTACACTTGCGAGAACGAGGGCCTCTCGGTGCAGGAGCTGGCCCAGGTGGCCGAACTGACCCAATCGACGGCCTCGCGCAGCCTGCGCTCGCTGGGGCGGCCCGGCTCCGACTGGGCGCAGGCGCCGGCGCTCGGCCTGGTGGACGCATTCCTCAACCCGAGCGACGGACGCAGCCATGTCGTGCACCTGACCGACCGGGGCCGCGCGTTGCGCGACCTGGTGGACGCGACGATCAAGCGGGCAGTCCCCATCGACTACGGCCCCGGATAGAGAATTTCTCCACCGGATCGCCGGGAATCTCCATGCATAGTCGCAACAAACCCAAGTTCGAATACCGGAAAGTCACGTTGTTACGTCAGATGAACGCAAGTTAACTGTCGAGCCTGCGAATCCTGTGGTTGGCTCTCCGCACTTGGGGAACGCCGCCGTCATGGCCTATGCACTCGACCGCCTGGATGTTCAGATCCTGGCCGCCTTGCAGGAGAACAATCAGGCCACCGCCCAGGCCCTGGCCGACCGCGTCCCGCTCTCGCCCTCAGCGATCCTGCGCCGCATCCGGCAATACCGCGACGAAGGCGTGATCTCAGCCGACGTCTCGATCATTGAGCCTGGCCAGGTGGGCGAGCGCATCTCCGTGATCATGATGGTGCAGCTTGAGCGGCATTCGCCGGCCGCGGTCGGCGAGTTCCGCGCGCACCTTTGCCGCTCGCCGCATGTCCAGGTGTGCATGGAGATATCCGGCGGCTACGACATCTCCTGCATCGCCATCTTCCGCGGCATGGAGGAGTTCAACGCCTTCACCGACGCCAATATCGCCGGTCACCCCGCTGTGCGCCGCTATGAAGCCAGCTTCGTCAAGAAGCGCGTGAAGTTCACCACCGCCATTCCGCTTTAGGCTTGAGCCGGGCTCATGAACGACGAACTCGCGCCACTATATGCAAATTCGACTGTAATATAGTAATTATCGATTACTTTGGTATTTGTGTCTAATTCGAGACAATGTTTGGAGATAACGGACCAATTCTCCATAAGCGCGTTGACCGTTTCCGGCCTCGCTAAGTAACTCCCCGTAACCGGCGTTTCCGAGCGTGCGCCGGGACCGAATTTGGTTTGGGGGCTGGCCGGCTCCGACCGGGCGCGGCCGCTGGAGGAGTTGACCTTGAAAATTGAAACCCTGCGAGAGCGCCTGCTGGCCTCTTCGATGATCTGCGGCGTGGCCTTCCTGGCCTTGTCCGCCACCCAGGCCTCCGCGGCTGAACCGGCGGGCGCGGAAGTTTCCGAAATCGTGGTCACGGGCACGCGCATCCCGACGCCCAACCTGACCAGCGTAGCGCCAGTGACCTCGGTGGGGGCGGCCGACATCAAGGCCCAGGGCGTGACGCGGGTCGAAGACCTGCTGAACAGCCTCCCGCAGTCTTTCGCCTCGCAGGGCTCCAATATCTCCAACAACGCCAACGGCATCGCCACCGTGAACCTGCGCGGCCTCGGCGCGACGCGGACCTTGGTGCTGATCGATGGCCGCCGGCTGATGTCGGGCAACCCGACCTCGAACGCGACCACCCCGGTGGCGGCCGACCTCAACTTCATTCCGACCGCGCTGATCGAGCGGGTCGACATCCTGACCGGCGGCGCCTCGGCCGTGTACGGCGCCGACGCCGTGGCCGGCGTCGTCAACTTTGTGATGAACAAGAGCTTCGAAGGCGTGCGCGTCGATGCGCAGTACTCGATCTACCAGCACAGCCAGCATAACGACGCGATTCAGGCGGTTGTGCGCGATGCGCGCAGCCGCGCGGCCGTGCCGGACAACTTCATCGTCCCGGGCGACTTCACGGGCGGCGAAGGCTCGGAAGTCTCCATCGTGATCGGGGCCAACGCACCGGACGGCAAGGGCAACGTCACCGCCTACGCCACCCACGTGCAGATCAACCCGGTGCTCGCGTCGAGCTACGACTACACCGCCTGTACGCTGAACTCCGGGGCGACCTTCCTGCAGGCCCGCTGCGGCGGTTCCGGCACCGCGTTCCCGACCCGTTTCGGCAGCTTCATCGTCGACCCGTCCGGCCCCGGCAACACCTTCCGCCCGCGCACCGGCAATGACGTCTACAACTTCTCGCCGACCAACTACCTGCAACGGCCGGACCAGCGCTACGGCATGGGGGCGTTCGCCCACTACGAGATCAATCCGCACTTCCAGGCCTACGCCGACCTGATGTTCATGGACGACAACTCCACGGCCCAGATCGCGCCCGGCGGCATCTTCGCCTCCAGCGGCCCCGGACCAGGCGGAACCTTCGCCGTCAACTGCGACAACCCGCTGATGTCGGCGCAGCAAGCTGGGTCGCTCTGCACGCCCGCGCAGATCGCGAGCGGGACCAATGTCGACGTCGCCGTCGCCCGTCGGAACGTCGAAGGGGGCGGCCGCCTGACGATCTTCGACCACAAGGAGCAGCGCTACGTCGTCGGCCTGAAGGGCGAGCTCGGCGGCGACTGGAGCTACGACGGCTACCTGCAATACGGCAAGACCTCGCTCAGCCAGGAGCAGGACGCCAACTTCCTGACGTCGCGGATCAACCGCGCCCTGATCGCCAAGAAGAACGCGGCCGGCCAGATCGTCTGCCAATCGGTGATCGACGGGACGGACCCGGCCTGCGTGCCGATCAACTACTTCACCTTGGGCGCGGTGACCCCGGCGGCGCTCAACTACCTGCAGGCGCCGACCTTCTCGAGCGGCAACATCATCGAGCAGGTGGCCAGCCTGAACATCGTCGGGTCCCTGCCGGACGGCATCAAGAGCCCGATGGCCAACGACAAGATCGGCGTCAGCCTCGGCGCCGAATAC
>Ga0070680_100001083_pt1 | contig 19539 bp, 19 predicted proteins | sample KBSC73BmetaG_FD_64672 | JGI IMG/M metagenome (GOLD analysis project Ga0070680, IMG submission 64672) | Corn rhizosphere microbial communities from Kellogg Biological Station, Michigan, USA - KBS C7-3B metaG | ecosystem: Host-associated > Plants > Roots > Rhizosphere | place: USA: Michigan...
GTCTCGTAGCCGAAGCCGGCCTGGCCGGCGACGCCGCGCTGGGTTTGCGAGAGGCCGCGATACGAATAGTCCGTGGTGACGGCAAAGTTGGCGTTGAAAGTGCCGCCAAAAGGACCAGTCCAGACGGGCTTGTCCTCGGCCTGGGCCGTCACTGCGGCCCCAAGCGTGAGAAATCCAGCTGCGGCGGCGGCGATTTTCTTGAGCATTCGTATATCCCCGATTTGTGATTTTCCTCGGGGATCGATCCAGCAAGCGACGTGCCAACCGCGCACAACGTCTGCGTCCTCGTTGGCACGCGGCTTGCATCCAGTTGTTCCGTGTTTTTTGGGGGCATCGGCCCGTTGGAGGACAGGCGCAATGAAGATGGTGATGGCGATTTTCAAGCCGTTCAAGCTGGACGAAGTGCGGGACGCCCTGATGTCCCTCGGGATCCACGGCCTGACGGTCAGTGAAGTGAAGGGCTTCGGCCGCCAGAAGGGCCAGACCGAGATCTATCGCGGTGCCGAGTATGCCGTGAGTTTCCTGCCGAAGGTGAAGATCGAGGTCGTGGTCGACGATGCCCTGGTCGAGCGCACGCTCGAGACAATCCGCAAGGCGGCGGGCACTGAGAAGATCGGCGACGGCAAGATCTTCGTCCTGCCCGTCGAACAGGCCCTGCGCATCCGCACCGGCGAGTCCGGCGTGGAAGCCCTGTGAGCGCCTCGTAACCGGCACCCGTCAGCAACAAAACTCAAAACTCGAGGGAAGATCGATGCAACGCAGATTCAATTTCGCCGCGGTCGGCCTGGGGACGGCCACCGCACTACTCCTGCCGGCCCTGGCCCTGGCGGCCGACGAGAAGCCCAAGCTCGACAGCGGCGACACCGCCTGGATGCTGACGTCGACGGCGCTGGTGCTGATGATGACCATTCCCGGCCTGGCGCTGTTCTACGGCGGCATGGTGCGCAAGAAGAACGTGCTCGCCACGGTGATGCAGAGCTTCGCCATCACCTGCCTGGTCACGATCCTGTGGATGGTGATCGGCTACAGCCTGGCGTTCACGTCGGGCAACACGGTGATCGGCGGCATGAGCCGCGTCTTCCTCTCGGGCATGGGGCTCGATGCGGTCAACGACCTGGCGAAGACGATCCCCGAGTCGGTCTTCATGTGCTTCCAGATGACCTTCGCCATCATCACGCCGGCCCTGATCGCCGGCGCCTTCGCCGAGCGCATGAAGTTCTCGGCGATGATGTGGTTCATGGGCCTGTGGTCGCTGCTGGTCTATGCGCCGATCGCCCATTGGGTGTGGGGCGGCGGCTTCCTGGGCGACTGGGGCGTGCTCGACTTCGCGGGCGGCACGGTCGTGCATATCAACGCCGGCGTCGCGGGCCTCGTCTGCGCGCTGGTGATGGGCAAGCGCAAGGGCTTCGGCACCGAGAACATGGCGCCACACAACCTCGTGCTGTCGGTGATCGGCGCCTCGCTGCTGTGGGTCGGCTGGTTCGGCTTCAACGCCGGGTCCGCCGTCAGCGCCGGCAACAGCGCCGGCATGGCGATGGCGGTGACGCAGATCGCCACGGCTGCCGCAGCGCTCGGCTGGATGTTTGCCGAGTGGTTGTTGCGCGGCAAGCCGTCGGTGCTGGGCATCGTCTCCGGCGCGGTCGCCGGACTGGTGGCCATTACCCCGGCCTCCGGCTTCGTCAACCCGACGGGCGCGCTGGCGATCGGCATCGCCGCCGGCGTGGTCTGCTTCTGGTCGGCGACCAGCCTCAAGAAGGCGCTGGGCTACGACGACTCGCTCGATGCCTTCGGCGTGCACGGCGTCGGCGGCTTCCTCGGCGCCATCCTGACCGGCGTGTTCGCGGTCGAGGCGATCGGCGGCGACGGCAAGAAGGGCCTGATCGACGGCAATGCCGGTCAGGTCCTGACCCAGCTCTGGGGTTGCCTGGTGACCATGGCGTGGTGCGCCGTCGTCACGTTCATCATCCTCAAGGTCATCGACGCGATGATCGGCCTGCGGGTCACCACGGAAGAGGAAGTCGAGGGCCTCGACATCAACCTGCACGGAGAAACGGTGCACTAGTGCGGGTTCCGGTCAATTGGGAGCCGCTTGCGGTTCCCAATTGACCGGAAACGCATGGCTCGAAGCGCTTCGACTCAGGCATATTCCGTCCGGCTGATTCCAGCCGAACGGAATATGCTCTAGCACCGGACCAACTCGGAAGCTTCCTCCCGGTTTCCGATCCGCCGCCTTCCGCGGCGACACCTCAAGTCCGGCGGCTGGTCCGCCGGACTTTCTTGTTTGCGGGCTTGTTTCTGGCCCGGTTTGACGCCGCCGCGGGGACACGCCACTCTTGGCACCTTCGCAGGAGATGCATTCGATGAAACTCGTGTCCGCCATCATCAAGCCGTTCAAGTTGGACGACGTGCGCGATGCGCTGACCGGCGTCGGCGTCTCGGGCCTGACCGTCAGCGAGGTCAAGGGCTTCGGTCGGCAGAAGGGTCAGACCGAGATCTATCGCGGCGCCGAATACCTCGTGAGCTTCCTGCCCAAGGTGAAGATCGAGATCGTCGTCGACGACACCCAGGTCGAGCGCGCCATCGAGGCGATCCAGCGGGCCGCCCACACCGGCAAGATCGGCGACGGCAAGATCTTCGTCACCCCGGTCGAGCAGGCCGTCCGCATCCGCACCGGCGAATCCGGCTCCAACGCGCTTTAGCGCTCCCCACCCTGTGAATTGCCGCGCCGGAAGCGGTCTTTTTCCAGTGAAATTTTACAGGTATAACGGGCTAAATAAGCGGTTGGGGGAAACATGCGTCGTGCTGCCTTGCGCGTTGGTGTCGCCGGAGTAGCGACGGCCATCGCATCGATCTCGGTCGCGCACGCTGCCGACAAACCCACCATCGACACCGGCGATACTGCCTGGATTTTGATCGCCACGGCACTTGTCCTGATGATGAACATCCCGGGCCTGTCGCTCTTCTACTGCGGCATGGTGCGCAAGAAGAACGTGCTGGCGACGGCGGTCACCGCCTTCGCGGTCGCGGCGCTGGTGACGGTGCTGTGGTTCGCCGTCGGCTACACGCTGTCCTACACCGACGGCGGCGCCATGAATGGCGTGCTGGGCTCGCTGTCGCGGGCCTTCGGGTCGGGCCTGCAGGGCTCGACGCATGCCCTGGCCAGGACCATCCCCGAGAACGTCTTCCTGATGTACCAGGCGACCTTCGCCATCATCACACCGGCCATCATCGCCGGCGCCTTCGCCGAGCGCATGAAGTTCTCGGCCATGATGTGGTTCATGGCGCTGTGGCTGCTGCTGGTCTACGTGCCGGTGACGCACTGGGTGTGGGGCGGGGGCTTCCTGGGCCAAATGGGCGTGCTCGACTTCGCCGGCGGCCTTGTCGTCCACCTCAATGCGGGCATGGCGGGCCTGGTCTGCGCCCTCGTGCTCGGCCGTCGCCACGGCTACGGCCATGAGAACATGGCGCCGCACAACCTGGTGCTGACCTTGATCGGCACCTCGCTGCTGTGGGTCGGCTGGTTCGGCTTCAACGCCGGCTCGGCGCTCTCCTCGGGCGAGCTCGCCGGCAACGCCATGCTCAACACCCACATCTCGGCCTCGGTCGCGGCGCTGGTGTGGATGGCGATCGAATGGGGCGCGCGGGGCAAGCCTTCGGTGCTCGGCATCCTGTCGGGCGCGGTGGCCGGCCTGGGCACGATCACGCCGGCGGCGGGCTATGTCGAGCCGTGGGCGGCCATGGCGATCGGCGCCGCGGCCGGTGCGGTCTGCTACTGGGCTTCGATCGTGCTCAAGATCCGCCTCGGCTACGACGACACGCTCGACGTGTTCGGCGTGCACGGCATCGGCGGCATCCTCGGCACCATCCTGGTCGGTGTCTTCGCCACGCGGGCGATCAACGACGTCAACAAGGGCGGCGCAGTCGGCCTGATCGACGGCCATGCCGGCCAGGTCCTGACCCAGATCTACGGCGTGCTGATCGTCGGCGCGTTCTGCGGGGCCATGACCTGGGTGATCCTCAAGGTCGTCGACGTCATGGTGGGCCTCAGGGTGACCAAGGACGAGGAAACCGAGGGTCTCGACACCGTCCTCCACGGCGAGCGCGTCCAGTAGGCTTCGACCGCTAGTCAAGCCTTAAGAATAGGCTCTAGTTCGTTGTTGTTATTGGGTAATTTGTTTCATAGAATGGGACCTTAGTTGCTCCGGCCGGGGACTTCCGCGGCCGGCCCTGTTCGTTGCGATGGTCCTGGATGTTCAATCCGCGCCTTACCGAGACGTTGACCGATTTTCCGTTCGCGCGGCTGAACGCTCTTTTGGCGCCGATCGCGCCGCCGGCGAGCCTTGCGATGATCAACATGTCGGTCGGCGAGCCCCAGGGCGCCATGCCGGCCTTCGCCCGCACGATCGTCAATGACGAGATCGACGGCTGGAACCGATATCCGCCGAACCAGGGCCTGCCCGAGCTGAACGTCGCGATCTGCGACTGGCTGACGCGGCGCTACAGGCTGCCCAAGGGCCTGCTCGACCCGAACCGGCACGTCCATCCGACGGCGGGCAGCAAGGAAGGCGTCTACATCATCGCCTCCGTCGCCACGCCGCAGCAGAAGGATGGCGGCAAGCCGATCGTCGCGCTGCCCAACCCGTTCTACCAGGCCTATCTCGGCGGCGCCGTGATGTCGGGCGCCGAACCGTTGCTGGTGAACGCGACCGAGGCCAACGGCTTCCTGCCCGACTACGAGGGCCTCGCCGAGGCGGCGTGGAAGCGGATGACGGTGGCGTATCTCTGCTCGCCGGCCAATCCGCAGGGCGCGATCGCCGGCAAGGCCTATCTGCAGAAGCTGATCCGCCTCGCGCGCAAGCACGACACTGTCCTGGCGGTCGACGAGTGCTATGCCGAGATCTACACCGGCGTCGCCCCGCCGGGCGCGCTCGAAGCCGCGCTCGAGATCGACGAGACCGGGGGCCAGGATCCGTTCCGCAATCTCGTCGTCTTCCACTCGCTGTCGAAGCGCTCGAACGCGGCCGGCCTGCGTTCGGGCTTCGTCGCGGGAGATCCCAAGATCGTCGCCATGATCCTGCGCTGGCGCACCTACGGCGGCCCGCAGATTCCCATCGCCGTCCAGAAGGCCTCGGTCGCGCTGTGGAACGAGGAAACGCATCCGGTCACCACGCGCGACTGGTACGTACGGAACTTCAAGGTCGCCGAGCAGATCCTGCACAATCGCTTCGGCTACTACACGCCGGGCGGCGGCTTCTTCCTGTGGCTCGACGTCGGCGACGGCGAGGACGCGACGCGCAAGCTGTGGCGCGAGGCACACGTGAAGGTGCTGCCGGGCGCCTACGCCTGCCGCGAGACCGACGGGGTCAATACGGCGGCGCGCTACATCCGCGTGGCGCTGGTGCACGACGAGAAGACGACGCGCGAGGGGCTGTCGCGCCTCGCGTCGGTCCTGTGAGGGTGTCCCGATGGCCATGATGGGCCTTGGTTCGGCCGCGCCGCGCAAGATGACGCTCCTGCCCGAGGGCGGGCGCGACTTCCTGCGCCGGCGCATGATGGAGCTGGTGGGCGTGGTGCTCGCCATCGGCGGCGTGCTGATGCTGATGTCGATCTTCACCTTCAACGCCGCCGATCCGTCGCTCAACCATGCCACCGGCAACGCGCCCGCCAACCTGATGGGCCTGCCCGGCGCCTATGTTTCCGACCTGTTGCTGCAGACCTTCGGGCTCGCCATCTGCCTGGTGCCGGTGGCGTTGATCACCTGGGGCGTGCGGATGGTGCGCACGCATCACCTGGGTTTCTTCGGCCTGCGGCTGTCGCTGCTGCTGTTGGCGCTGCTGATGATGAGCGTGGCCTGCGAAGGGCTGGGCGACGTCGGCGGTGCGGCCACCCATGCCGGCGCGGGCGGGCTGGTCGGCATCGCGCTGATCGGCCAGTTCCGCGAGTTCGTGCTCAGCCATTCGAGCGGTGGCAGCCTGGCGCTGATCGAGCCGGGCTGTGCCGCCCTTGCCTTCATCGCCATGGCGCCGGCGCTGGGCATGAACCGGACCGACCTGCCGTTGATCTTCCGCATCCTGCGCGCGCCCTTCATCTGGTGCGTCTGGCTGGCGCGGGCCGGCGTCGGCCTGTGGCGCGGCAAGCCGCAGTCGCTCGACGACGAGAACGAGATGCCCGCGCCGCCGGTCGGCTATGCCGAGATTCCGGGCGAGATCGACGCCAGCCAGTACGATCCGTCGCGCTTCGACAACCATCTCGAGCAGATCCCCGAAGAGGGCGTCGGCCTGCCGGCCCGGGAGTCGTTGATGGTCGACGCGCCGTTCGCACCGATCGAGCGGCCGGCACCGGAGATTCCCGCGGCGCCGGTCGAGCTGCAGCCGCACGCACCGCCGATGGTCTACGACGATGCGGCGCCCGCGGCGCCCGTCGAATCGGTGCGCGAGCGCACGTTGTTCGACCGCCTGGCCGGCCTGCGCATCGAGCCGATCTTCTCGCGCCTCACCCGGGCCGCGGCCGCCGTGCCGGCGCCCGGGAATGCCGGTCCCGCGGTCGAGGAACTGCCGCGCGAGGTCGTCACCTTTGCGCCCACGCAGGTGGTGGCGCGCGCCGCGGTCGCCGCGCCGGAAGACGGCGGTGACGAGACCGACGACGAGAATCCTTTCACTCCCGACATGCTCGATGCCGAGCAGGCACCGCCGGCTGTGCCGGCGGGCGGCGTCAGGATCGTGCCGCGCAAGAATTCGACGGCCCAGGGCAAGCGTGCCGCCAAGGCCGGCCAGCGCGAACTCGATCTCGGCGGCGGCCCCTACCAGCTTCCGCCGCTCGACCTGCTGTCGCTGCCGTCGCGCGTGAAGACCGAAACCAAGATCGACGAGAGCGCGCTGGAGCAGAATGCCCGCCTGCTCGAGACCGTGCTCGAAGACTTTGGCGTCAAGGGCCAGATCGTCAAGGTGCGGCCGGGTCCCGTCGTCACGCTGTACGAACTCGAGCCGGCACCCGGCACCAAGGCCAGCCGCGTCATCGGCCTGGCCGACGACATCGCCCGCTCGATGAGCGCCATCTCCGCCCGCGTCGCCACGGTGCCGGGCCGCAACGTCATCGGGATCGAGCTGCCCAACGCCAGGCGCGAGACGGTGTTCCTGCGCGAGCTGCTGTCGACCAAGCACTACGAGGACAATCGCCTGGGCCTGCCGCTGGCGCTGGGCAAGGACATCGGCGGCGATCCGGTGATCGCCGATCTCGCCCGCATGCCCCATCTGCTGATCGGCGGCACCACCGGCTCGGGCAAGTCGGTCGCCGTCAACACCATGATTCTGTCGTTGCTTTACCGACTGACGCCGGATCAATGCCGCTTCATCATGATCGACCCCAAGATGCTGGAGCTCAGCGTCTATCAGGACATCCCGCATCTGCTCACGCCCGTCGTCACCGAGCCGCGCAAGGCGATCGTGGCGCTGAAGTGGGTGGTGCGCGAGATGGAGGACCGCTACCGCGCGATGAGCGCCCAGGGCGTGCGCAACATCGCGGGCTACAACGAGAAGCTGGGTGAAGCGCGCCGCAAGGGCGTGCCGCTGATCCGCAAGGTCCAGACCGGCATCGACCCCGAAACCCGCCGGCCGACCTTCGAGGACGAGGAGGTCGACCTCAATCCGCTGCCGTTCATCGTCGTCATCATCGACGAGATGGCCGACCTGATGCTGGTCGCCGGCAAGGAGATCGAGGCCGCTGTCCAGCGCCTCGCCCAGATGGCGCGCGCCGCCGGCATCCATGTCGTGATGGCCACGCAGCGCCCCTCGGTCGACGTCATCACCGGCACCATCAAGGCCAACTTCCCGACCCGCATCTCGTTCCAGGTCACGTCCAAGATCGACAGCCGCACCATCCTGGGCGAGCAGGGCGGCGAGCAGCTGCTGGGCCAGGGTGACATGCTCTACATGGCCGGCGGTGGCAAGATCGCGCGCGTACACGGTCCTTTCGTCAGCGACACCGAGGTCGAGGACGTCGTGCGCCACCTGCGTGCCCAGGGCGCGCCGGCCTACATCGAATCCGTCACCGACGATCCCGACGCCGAAGCGGGTGGCCCCGGCTCGGGTGAGGGCGGCGAGGAAGTCGAGAGCGACCAGCTCTATGACCAGGCGATCGCGCTGGTCGCCCGCGAGCGCAAGTGCAGCGTGAGTTTCGTCCAGCGCTACCTGCAGATCGGCTACAACCGCGCCGCCCGCATCGTCGAGCGTATGGAGCGCGAGGGCGTGGTGAGCTCGGCCAACCACGTCGGCAAGCGCGAGGTCATGGCGCGCGACATCGACAACCGGGAGCGTTGATGAAGAACGTTCTGTTGGCCGCTTTCCTGCTGCTGGCGGCCAGCGGCGGCACGGCGCTGGCGACGGACGAGCTGGCGAGCGCCGATCTCGCGTCGGGCGGCAAGCTCAACTATGTGCTGACGACGCGTAGCCCGGCCACGATCCACTACGGCGTCATCCTGATGCCGGGCGGCAACGGGCGAATGGGTCCCCACATGGAGGGGGCGAAGATTGCCTTTTCGGGCGGCGGCAACTTCCTGATCCGCTCGCGCGAGCAGTTCGCCGGCCAGCAGTTCGTGACCGCCTCGACCGACGCCACGACGACGCCCGACCGCATCATGGCGATCGTGCATGATCTCGAGCGCCGCTACGGCAAGATCACGATCTACGTGATCGGCACCTCGCGCAGCACCGAGAGCACGATGTCATTGGCCAAGTCGCTCGACGGGCAGGTCGCAGGCTTTGTTCATAGCTCGTCGATGAACGCCATCTCGAGCTTCGATCCGCGCGGCCTGAAGAGCCGCAACCTGATCGTCCTGCACAAGATGGACGCCTGCAGGGTGACCAGCCCATCGGCCGGAATCTCGTCGCACAACAAGTTCGGCACCGAGCTGATCGAGATGGACGGCGGCAAGTCGACCGGCGACGACTGCGAGGCCTATGCCCATCACGGCTACTACGGCATCGAGCGCGAGACTGTCGACAAGATCAAGGCGTGGATCCTGGCCGGCAAGTAGCCGCCCAATCCGTATCCGTCACTGGCGCGGCAGCAGGATCGCGGGCGAGGCGTCGCGGCAGGCCTGCTCGCAGGCGCGGCAGGTCTCCGCGCACGCCTTGCAATGGGCATGCTGGGCGCCGTGCCTGGCGCATTCGTCGGCGCAGATGCGGCAGGCCTCGGCGCAGATGTCGACCAGGTGCTTCAGTACCTCGTCGTTGCTGCTGGTGCGACGCGCCAGGATCGTAGCCGTGGCGTCGCACAGGTCGGCACAGTCGAGGTCGAGCCGGATGCAGCGCGGCAGCATCGCCACCATCTCCTCGGAGAGGCAGGCATCGGCGCACGCGCGGCAGACCTGGGCGCAGTCGATGCAGGCCTCGATGCACCGGGTCAGGACCGGGTCGACCTCGCCATGGACCTTGGGATGGACCGACATCATGGCTTCGGCGTGCATGGGCGTCTCCTTGCGGTGAAGGGGGTTGTCTCTTCAACGCCCGGCGCACCTGTCGAGTTTCGCCGCTTTCAGGCCGTGGTCGCCAGTTCCTCGATGCGCGCCTGGGCCAGGGTGGCGAAGGCGCCCTCGGGATATTTCTCGAGATAGGCCGAGTACATCGCCGGATTGTCGCTGTCCTTGACCGAGTCCCAGAAGGTGAGCTCCGTCGTGTCGGCCTCGGTGTTCTCGGGCGGGGGCGCCGCCTCGATCTCGAGCAACGACTGGCGGCGGGCCTCGGCGAGGGTGGCGAACGATCCCTCCGGATACTGTTCGAGATAGGCCGCGAACTCGACCGGATCGGTGCTCTCCTTGATCGACTCCCAGAAGGCCAGCTCCATGGTCGCGAGATCCGACGGCGGGGCCGCGGGAACCGCGGGCTCGGCCTGTTCGGCCAGCAGGGACTCGCGGCGCGCCTCGGCCAACGAGGCGAAGACGCCGCTCGGGTATTTCTCGAGGTAGGCCGCGAACTCGGCCGGATCCCTGCTCTCCTTGATGGCGTCCCAGAACGGCAGCTCGAACGGCGCCGGCGTGGTTATGGGCGGCGCCGGCGTGGCGGCGAGGCCGACCGGCGGATCGGGCACGGCCGCATCGGGCACGCCTTCCTCGGCGCCGTGCAGGCGGAAGGCGCGAATCGGCTGGGCGATGTTCTTCACGCTCTGTTCGCCCAGATCCTCGAAGGCATAGCGGCCCATCTTGCGGACATGGTCGCGAACCCCGCGCGACACGCAGATGCCGCCGGGCCGGGCCAGCGTCTCGAGGCGGGCGGCGATGTTGACGCCGTCGCCGAAGATGTCGCCGTCCTTCACCATGACATCGCCGACGTTGACGCCGATGCGGAACTGCATGCGCTTGTCCGGCGCCTGGTCGGCGCCCGCCGTGGCAACGCCCGACTGGATCTTCACCGCGCAGTCGAGTGCGTCGACCACGCTGGAGAATTCCGCGAGGATGCTGTCGCCGGCGGTGCCGGTGATGCGGCCGTTGTGGCTGGCGATCAGCTCGTCCGCAACGACGCGCAGGCGCGACAGGGTGGCCAGGGCGCCTGTCTCGTCGTGCTCCATGTGGCGGCTGTAGCCCACGATGTCGGCCGCAAGGACAGCGACAAGCCGGCGTTCGAGACGGGGCGCTTCCACGACGATCTCCTGCTGCTCGGTGCTGGGGCTCGAGCCGGCTGCTTTGCCCGCTCTGCCACAAGGCAGGCAACGCGGGCGCGGCGGCGCGGTTGCCTGCCTAAGGCTTCCAGTGCAGGAAATTGCCGATCAGCCGCAGGCCGGTGGCCTGGCTTTTCTCGGGGTGGAACTGCGTGCCGGCCATGTTGTCGCGGCCGACCATGGCGGTGAGTGGGCCGCCGTACTCGGTGCGCGCCAGCAGGGTCGCCGGGCTGGCCGTCACGAGCTGGAAGGAATGCACGAAATAAGCATGATCGTGCGCCGCGATTCCGGCGAGCAGAGGATGGGGCGCGAGGTCGAGCAGCTCGTTCCAGCCCATGTGCGGGATCTTGAGCGCCTTGTCGGCCGGCGCGATGCGCACCACGTCGCCCGCGATCCAGTCGAGGCCGGCATGGATGCCGTACTCGACGCCGCGGGTGGCCATCAGCTGCATGCCCACGCAAATGCCGAGGAACGGCTTGCCGCGCTCGACCACCTCGCGCTGCAGGGTGTCGACCATGCCGGGCACGCCATAGAGGCCGGCGCGGCAGTCGGCGAAGGCGCCGACGCCCGGCAGCACGATGCGGTCGGAGGCCGCGACCTCGCGTGGCTCGGCCGTCACCAGGACGCGCTCGTTGGTGCCGCTCTCGCGGGCGGCGCGTTCGAAGGCCTTGGCGGCGGAACGGAGATTGCCTGAGCCGTAGTCGACGATGGCGACGGTCATGAAAGGGTGGTCATCGCGGCGTCAGAGCACGCCCTTGGTGCTGGGCACCGCGGTCGTCTGGCGCGGGTCGACCTCGCAGGCCGTGCGCAGCGCGCGCGCCACGCCCTTGAAGCAGCTCTCGACGATGTGGTGGTTGTTGTCGCCGTAGTGGTTCCATACGTGCAGCGTGAGTCCACCGAGCTGCGCGAAGGCCTGGAACCATTCCTTGAACAGCTCGGTGTCCATCGTGCCGAGCTTGGGCTTGGAAAAATTCACCTTCCAGATCAGGTACGGCCGGTTGCTGGCGTCGAGCGCCACCTCGGTCAGGGTCTCGTCCATCGGGATGACGGCGCTGCCGTAGCGGCGGATACCGGCGCGATTGCCCAGCGCCTTCTGCAGGCACTCGCCCAGCACGATGCCGGAGTCTTCCGTCGTGTGGTGGTAGTCGATGTGCAGATCACCCTCGGCGCGGAGCGTGATGTCGATCAGGCTGTGGCGCGAGAGCTGCTCGAGCATGTGGTCGAGGAAGCCGATGCCGGTCTGGATGTCGTACTTGCCCGTGCCGTCGAGGTTGATCGCGGCGGAGATCCGCGTCTCCTTGGTCTGGCGCGCGACGGACGCCCGCCGGCCGCCGGTGCCCGGCGTGGTGAGCGCAGGTGCTGCCTGGGCGACGGGGGCGGCCTTCTTCGCGGCGGCTTTTTTCACGGCCTTCCGGGCCATTGGAATCCCTCTAAGTTGCGCTTCCTTCTACAGGAAGGCGGGCGGCGCGGTCGAGCGCGACGCGCGTGAGAATGACTCCCAACAGCACGATCAGGCCGCCCAGGACGCGGGCCGGGGTGAGGGGATCGCCGAAAAACGCCGCCGACAGGCCCACGCCCGCCACCGGGATCAGGTACATGTAGACCATGACCCGGCTGACCCCGAGCCGCTCCAGCCCCGCGGTCAGGCCGAGGAAGGCCACGCCGACCGGGAAGATGGCGGTGTAGAACCAGAAGCCCAGCAGGCGGCCGTCGAGACGGGCGAATTCCCCCAGCGAGTCGAAGATCAGGGAGAAGGGCGTCAGCACCGCCGAGCCGATCAGCGTGGTCCACGCGAAGACCCGCAAGGTCCCCAGCCGCGCGTTGTAGGGCACGGCACGGTCGACATAGAGGGCCCAGGCGAAGGCCGAGAGCATCCAGATCGCCGCACCGTCGAGGCTCGTGGCGGCCAAGGTCACCTGGCTCAGGCTGTTGTTCACCACCAGCACGACCCCCGCGAAGGCGATGACGATGCCCGCCCAGCCGAGCGCCGACAGGCGACGGCCGGCGAGGCGGGCCAGGATGGCGGAGAAGGCCGTGGTCGTGGTCATCACGATCGAGCCCAGGCCCGGCGCGCTGCGCGCCATGGCCAGCCCCCAGCAGGCCTGGAACAGGCTGACGCCCACGATCGACAGCAGGATCATCGGCAGCCAGTCGCGCTGCGGCAGGCCCATCGGCTGGCGGCGCAGCGCCAGCACAAGGAACAGGAACAGCGCGGCCACGAAATAGCGCGAGCCGCTGTAGAGCAGCGGGCTCATGACCGAGAGCACGTCCTTGGCGAAGGGATAGCTCGAGCCCATCAGCAGGGCCGTCACGAGCATGATCGCGTCGCCTGTCCCGCGCCGGGCGGGCGGCTTCATGGGTTGGGCGTCTTGGGTTCGGTCGAGGCCTTCTGCGCGCCCCAGAAGCCGAACAGCGCGCCGGCGACGCGGCGGATCTGGATCTCCTCCGAGCCTTCGGTGATGCGGTAGCGGCGGTGGTGGCGATAGATGTGCTCGAACGGCGTGTGGCGCGAGTAGCCGATGCCGCCGTGCACCTGCATGGCGCGGTCCGCGGCGTCGCACACGAGGCGGTTGGCGCGGTAGTTCGACATCGCCACCCATTCGCTCACGTTCATGTGGTGCTCGCGGTCGAGGTGCCACGCCGTCTTGCGCACCAGCCCGCGCGTCATCTCGGCCTCGGTGTGCAGCTCGGCCAGCGGGAACTGGATCGCCTGGTTGGTGGCCAGCGCCTTGCCGAACACCTTGCGGTTCCTGGCATAGGCCACCGACATGTCGATGCAGTACTGCGCCGCGCCGAGGCTCGACGCGGCCTGGCGGATGCGGTTCTCGTGCACGAAGGTCTGCGCCACGTCGAGGCCGCGGCCTTCCTCGCCCAGCATGGTCGACGCCGGCACCTTCACATTGGTCAGCGAGACCTCGGCATGGTCGCTCGGCATGTTGAAGGTCCACCACATGTGCTCGATCTTGAAGCCCGGCGTCTTCACCGGCGTGAGGAAGGCCGAGATGCCGCGCGGCTCGCCCACCTTGCCGGAGGTGCGGGCAAACACGAGATCGACGGTGGCGGTGTGCATGCCGGTGTTGAACCGCTTCATGCCGTTGATGATCCAGTCGCCGCCCTGCCTGGTGGCCGTCGTCTCCATGAAGGTCGCGTCCGACCCGTGCAGCGGCTCGGTGAGGCCGAAGCCGATGCGCTCGGTGCCCCGGAACATGCCCTCGATGTAACGGTCCTTCTGTTCCTGAGTGCCGAAGCGGTGCAGCAGCAGCGCCACGGGGAAGTTGCCGACGATCGAGCTCTCGTTCTGCAGGTCGTTGTGCAGGCCGAGCCCCTTGTGCGCGAGATGCTCGCGGATGATCGCCATGGCGAGGTTGGAGCCCTCCTTGCCGCCCAGCTCCTTGGGCAATCCGAAGCGCAGGTGGCCCGCCTTGTCGGCGCGGCGCTTCATCTCGGCGAGGAGTTCCTCCCATTCATGCCGCGGCTGGCCGTCGTTGTCCCAGTCGGTGCGCGCATGCTCGCGGCGGTGGTCGAAGAATCGGATGTTGTCATCCTGGCGCTCGAGCGGCCGGATCTCGCGGTCGATGAACGCGTCCAGCTCGCGCAGATAAGCCGCGATCTCCGCGGGAATGTCGAAATCCATGGCCGCTTCCTTCTTTCTGTCGTCCTGAGCGCAGCGAAGGACCTAGCGGATCGACCGAAGACCCTGTTGAAGCCTTAGGTCCTTCGCTGCGCTCAGGACGACAGAGACTACGTCGCAGGCAGGTCGATGCGGAAGCGGCTGCCTGCACCGTCTGCCGCAAGGCAGACCGCCTCGCCGCCGTGGCGCCGGGCGATCTCGCGCACCAGGGCGAGGCCGAGGCCCGAGCCGCGCCCGCTCTCGCGGCTGCGCGCCAGGCGATAGAACGGCTCGAAGATGCGCTCGCGCTCGTCGAGCGGCACGCCCGGCCCGTGATCGCGCACCTCGAGGAGCGCGCGGCCGGCGTCATGCCCGACCGTGATCGAGACCTCGCCGTCGCCGGCATGGCGTTGTGCATTCTCCAGCAGGTTGCGGATCGCGCGGCGCAGCAGCAGCCGGTCGCCCGACACGGTGAGCGGCGTGCCCGAGGCCTCGATGTCGTAGCGCGCCGCTTCCTCGGCGGCGACCGCCAGGAGATCGACCGGCTCGTGGTGCTCGAGCCCGGGCACGGCCTCCAGCCGGCTCGACAGCAGGATCTCGTCGATCAGCTGGTCGAGCTCGGCGATGTCCTGCTTCAGAGACTGCGCCATTTTCGGGTCGGCCTGATCGCCCAGCAGCGATACCGCCATGCCGATGCGGGCGAGCGGCGTGCGCAGCTCGTGGCTGCAGTTGGCCAGCAGCAGGCGATGCGCGACCACCAGCTCCTCGATGCGCGCGGCCGAGCGGTTGAAGCTCTCGGCCAGCGCCGCGACCTCGTCGCGTCCCTCGACCTTCACCCGCGCACCTAAATTACCGACGCCGAGCTGATCGACGCCGGCCTTCAGCCGCTCGAGCCGGCTGCCGAGACGGCGCACGACGGGCCACGCGCCGACGGCGATGGCCGCGGCCAGCAGCACGAGGAAGGCCGCGATCCACAAGGTCGGGCTCGGCCGCTCGCGTACCTGTCTGGCCACCAGCCAGCGCCCGTCGGGAAGCTGCAGGGTGAAGGTCGAGCCGTCGCGGCCACGTCGCCAGCCCGAACGCGCGCGATAGGGATCGAAGCGCGGCGGCGGCCGGCCGGCCATCGCGATCACGCTGCCGTCGCGGCGATAGAGCGTGAGGTCGAACTTGAGCTTGCGGTAGAGCGCATCGATCGCCCGCTGCTCGTCGGCACCGGAGGCCGTGGCGTCGGGCAGCAGCGCGCCGGTGAGCTCGGCGGCGACGTCGAGATACTGCGGCGTCTCGTCCTCGGTGAGTTTCCACGTCACCACGGCGGCACCCACGAACACCGCCAGCACCAGCAGGATCGTGGCGTAGAACTGGAGATAGAGGCGGTTCATCGTGCGCGTGCCCATCCTTCGAGACGCCGGGCTTTGCCCGGCTCCTCAGGACGAGGTAGTGCGGATGGACAAGAACAGGCCTCACCCTGAGGAGCGCGCAGCGCGTCTCGAAGGGTCGGAACCCGCACAACGGCAGAACCCTTCAGGGCCGCGCGCAGCGCAGTCGTTCCTGTCATCTTCATCGGTCCTGTTCCTTGGCGAAGACGTAGCCGGTGCCGCGGACGGTGAGGATGCGGCGGGGCTTTTTGGGGTCGTCTTCGATGGCGGCGCGGATGCGGCTCACGTGGACGTCGACCGAGCGGTCGAAGGCCTCGAGCTTCTCGCCCTTCAGCACGTCCATCAGCGCGTCGCGCGACAGTACGCGGCCGGCGCGCTCGGCGAGCGCCAGCACGAGGGCGAATTGATAGGAGGTGAGAGGCCGCTCCTCGCCGTCGAGCCGCACGGTGCGGCTGCCGCGGTCGACCTCGAGACGGCCAAACTGCAGCACGTCGGCCTTCACGGGGGTTCCCTTGCGGCGCAGGATGGCGCGCAGCCGGGCCTGCAGCTCGCGCGGCTCGAACGGCTTGGCGAGATAGTCGTCGGCGCCGATTTCCAGCCCGACGACCCTGTCCATCGGCTCGCCGCGCGCCGTCAGCATCAGGATCGGCACGTCGGAGGTGGCGCGCAGCCGGCGGCAGACGTCGAGCCCGTCGGAGTCGGGCAGCATGAGGTCGAGGATCACCGCGTCGAAGGCCTCGCGCTTCAGGAGCGCCTCGCCCTCGCGCGCCGTGCCGGCGAGGGTCAAACGAAAGCCCGCCCCGCCGAGATAGTCGGAGACCATCCCGGCGAGGCGGCTGTCGTCGTCGATCATCAGGATCCGCTCGGCCATGATGCCCAGTATATCAGACCGGGCGGACCTCGATGTCGCTGTTCACGTTAGCCGTGGCGCTTGCCGTGGTTGTGGCCCTTGCGCTCGGTCCAGCTCTTGAAGAAGGCCTGGCGCTGCGGCGCGCTCAGCACGTCGCCGGCATCCGTCAGCGCCTGCGTGAAGCGCTTGGAGCTGGCGTCGGAGACCTTCATCTGGTCCTGGCGCAGCGTCTCGATCTTCGCCTTGTCGATCGTCGGGGCCTGCATGGCCTCGGCCATCGCCTTGCGGCTCTCGATGCGCTTGTCGTGCAGGGGCTTCATGTCCTTGAAGGCCTGCTCGAGGATGCCCGAGACCTTCTTCTTCTGGTCGGCGGTGGCGTCGGTGCCGGTCAGGGCCTTGTCGACGCGCTTCTCGACGTGCTCGTTGAACTTCGCCGGGTCGAACGTCTTGCCGACGTTGTCGGCGTAGGCGGCACCACCGGCGCCGATCGCGAGGCTGCCCGCCAGGAGCGTCGCCAGGATCGTCTTCATTCCAAGGTTTACCATGTCTGTCTCCATCAAGAGGTCGGGTGGTTTCCCCGTGACGGTGATATGGACCCAGGCGGTTTCGCCTCCCTGTCGCTGGTGTAAAGTTATGTAAAGATGACCGTGCTCCAGACCGACCGCCTGACCCTCAGGCCCCTGATCGCCGCCGACGCCGAACTATACGCCGGCATGCGCTACCACCCCGAAGTGGCGAAATGGCTGTCACCCGGCGACAAGTCGCCGGGTGACCTGTCGCCCAGCGATCTCGACCTCGTCGATGCCGCGCGCGCCGCCATCGAGCGCTTCGAACTGTCCTGGCAGGAACGCCGCTACGCGCCGTGGGGCCTGTTCCGCGACGGCCGGCTGATCGGCCATGGCGGCCTCAATTTCGTGCCCGAGTTCGGGGCCACCGAGGTGTTGTGGGCGCTGCACCCCGATGCGCAGGGCAAGGGCTACGCTACCGAGATGGGGTGGCAAGCGCTGCGTTTCGGTTTCGAGACGATCGGGCTGCCGTCGATCTTCGCCATCACGCGGCCGGACAATATCGCCTCGCAGGCGGTGATGAAGCGGCTCGGCCTCAGCTACCGCAAGAACGTCGTCTACCGCGGCATCGACGCGGTGTGGTTCGAGATCGGTCGCGAGGGCTCATAGGAGGGGCTACACTGGGGCAAACCCGTCCTCAGAGGATTTCGACATGAGCACCGAATACGTCCCGCCCAAGGTCTGGACCTGGAACAAGGCGAGCGGCGGCCGCTTCGCCAACATCAACCGCCCGATCGCGGGACCGACGCACGACAAGGAACTGCCGGTCGGCAAGCACCCGCTGCAGCTCTATTCGCTGGGCACGCCCAACGGCCAGAAGGTCACGATCATGCTGGAGGAACTGCTGGCGCTCGGCCACAGCGGCGCGGAGTACGACGCGTGGCTGATCAAGATCGGCGAGGGCGACCAGTTCGGCAGCGGCTTCGTGGCGATCAACCCCAACTCCAAGATCCCCGCGCTGCTCGACCGCAGCGGGGCCAAGCCGATCCGCGTCTTCGAATCGGGCGCGATCCTGGTCTACCTGGCCGAGAAGTTCGGCGCGCTGCTGCCCAAGGAAGGCGCCGCGCGCGCGGAGTGCCTGTCGTGGCTGTTCTGGCAGATGGGCAGCGCGCCGTATCTCGGCGGCGGCTTTGGCCATTTCTACGCCTACGCGCCGACCAAGATCGAATATGCCATCGACCGCTTCGCCATGGAGACCAAGCGCCAGCTCGACGTGCTCGAGCGCCGGCTGGGCGAGAGCAAGTACCTCGGCGGCGACGACTACACGATCGCCGACATCGCGGTGTGGCCGTGGTACGGCGGGCTGGCCAAGGGCCTGCTGTACGGCGGTGGTGAGTTCCTCGCGGTGCAGGACTACAAGAACGTCCAGCGCTGGGCCGACACGATCGGCGAGCGCCCGGCGGTGCGGCGCGGCCGCATCGTCAACCGCCTCCAGGGTGATCCCAAGGCGCAACTGCACGAGCGGCACGATGCCAGCGACTTCGACACCAAGACGCAGGACAAGGTGGCGGCGAAGGCGTAGCGCCCTTCAGGACCTCAATAGCCTGCCATACCCCTCGACGGCGTCGCAAACTCCAGCGCGGCGCAGGCAGTGCCAGAGACTCGCCTGGTTCGCCGCGATCACCGGGCGGCCGAGGTCGCGCTCCAGTGCCTCGATGATGCCGCTGCAGCGGAAGCCGGTGCCGCCGATCAGCACGCCGTCGGCGTCGGCCGGGCAGGCGGTGCGGATCTGCGTGTGGAGAGGGTCGATCTCCTGGTCGACGGCCATGCCGCGGCCGTAGAGATCGCCCGGCGGGATGCCGCGCCACTTCGGCGCCGGCTCCATGCGCAGGTGCCCGGCCGGCGCGAGGCCGTGGTCGGCGTAGTAGGCGACGGCCGCGGCGATCGTGGCGTCGGGATACCAGGCGGGCAGCACGAGGAACGGTCGCTTCACGGTCGAGGCCGCGAGTGCCGCCATCGTGTCGAGGCCGTTGGTCGTGACGAATGTCTTGCCGCCGATCACCGCCGCGAGCGCGGCCACGGCCGCGGCGTCCCAGCCCTTGCCGCCCACGACGCTGCTCGATGTGTGGCCCAGCACGACGGCCGACAGGTGCATGGCGGCGAACTGGCGCGCACCACGCAGCAGGTCGTCGGCCAACTCGACGGCGGTCTTGCCGGCGTTCCAGGCGGCCCACGGCGTCTTGGCCGACACGCGCGCGGCGTGGACGGAGACGCCCGGCGGCGCCATGGCCCACCACTCGGCCTCGGGCACCGCCTCGTTGCCGACGATGAACATGCCGATCCGCGCCCGCTCGCCCCAATTGTCGTTCTGTCGCGCCACGTCGTGCTCTCCCACCTGGTCCTTGCGCACTCCTGTCATCATCCTGAGCGAAGCGAAGGACGACAAAGGTAAAGGGACCCGTTCGCAAAAACTCTTGCTTCAGCCCGAGAGCAGGCCCATGGCCGCGCGGTGCAGGGCCGTGTCGCCGGCAGCCAGCACGGCGCCGG